>Ga0308176_10000136_pt1 | contig 51150 bp, 39 predicted proteins | sample PhyCR2_3_FD_203890 | JGI IMG/M metagenome (GOLD analysis project Ga0308176, IMG submission 203890) | Soil microbial communities from UC Gill Tract Community Farm, Albany, California, United States - DLSLS.C.R2 | ecosystem: Environmental > Terrestrial > Soil > Agricultural land | place: USA...
CTCCCACCCCCCCTCCACGCCGCCCACGTTCAGCGATCAGAACGGCGATCCGGAACAGCAGTGTGGGTCATTTCTCGCAAGCAGACCTGGGTCATTTCTCGCGAGCGTTGAAGGCCCATATCGACGAACTCCAGGTGCGGCGAGAGTGCGGGGTTCGAGAGTGCACGCGCACGCTCGCGATCGAAGCTCTTCGCATATTCGAGGCACGACCTGACGCCGTGCTTCAGCAGCATGTTGAACGTCCAGTCGGGCTTGGTGCCGTCCAGCCGGTCGGCGAGGTACAGGGGCCGTAACGGCAAATTCTTGGGAAGGTTGTGCTCGTGGGCCTCCATCGCGCCTGGGCTGGTGAGCGAGGCGCCGACGAAGCTCAAACCCACTGGCTCGAACTTGCCGGGTGGAAGCTGGGCGGATGCGTAGCCGGCCCAGAAGCTGTGAAGGTCTCCCGAGACGATCGCAAATCCCGTGATCTTCGCATCGCGAACCAGATCGTAGATCTCGCTGCGCTCGGCCCAGGCGCTGCCATAATCGCCGCCGCCCAGATTCGCGAACGTACCGCCCGGCCACGGCTGCTTCGTCAAGCCGGGGGGCAGATTCTCCGGGTCGGCGCGCCGCTCGAGCGTGCCTTGCGAGTTTCCCCAGATCTTCCACGTCGCCGTCGAGGCCTTCAGGTGGTTCTTGAGCCAGGCCTTCTGCTCGGCTCCAAGAATGGTTTGCGGCGGCGCGGTCTTCTGCGCGTTAGCGACCTGCCGGTCTTTGAATCGGAGCTCCGCTGGTGGCTCGCCCTTGTTGAAGGCGCGCCCGCCGTCGAGCACCTGCATGACGTCCTCGGGGAACATGCCGTTGAAGTCATCCCAATCGCCAAGGTCGCCGAGCTTGGGGTCGCTGTATGGATCGGAGCTGCGATAGCTGTGCTGATCGGTGATGATCAGGTCGAGGTGCTTCCCCCAGCGCAGCGTCCGATACGCCTTGAGGCTGTTGATCGCGAGGAGGTTGTTCGGCTCGACGCCGAGGCCGTCGGCATCGAACTTCTCGACCGGGACGTTCTTGACGTCAGGCGGCCCGAACTGCTCGAGCGATCCGCTCGGCGGAGTGACCCGGGCGGGAAGATATTCGAACCAGGCCTGATTGGCGGCGATCTTCACGCTCTGGCCGGGCTGCACGAACTTGCCGGCCTGGACGACGCTCTGCCAGCCCTGCCAGGAGAATTCGTGATTGTCCCAGATGGCGACGAACGGCCAGCGCGCGCGCGCGTCCTGCAGGTCGGGGTCGTGGAGATAGCCCTTGTAGATGGCGCGATAACCGTCGAGCGTCAGCGGAATGTGGAAATTGCCGACCTTGTGTCCGTCGGGAATCCGCGCCACCTCGTAGATGGTGCGGTCGTAGCGGGTCTTCACCTCGTCCGGGTATTCGACCACTTCGTAGATGAAGTCGCCAAGGTGCAGGACGAACTCGAGCTGTTCGTCCTGCGCCGCGCGCTCGTCCTCGAACATCATCCGGCCAAACGCGTTGAGCTTGCCTTCATTGACGTCCTGGCAGCTGACGAAGGCGAAGTTGACGGGTCGAGGGTCATCGGGCGCCGGCGCGGTGATCGTTCGTCCGAGGCGGCTGCCGTTCCCGTCCGCGTCGGTGAACCGGTACCAGTAGACGTGCGAGGGCGTGAGGCCGGCGACGAGGACGCGCGTCGTCCAGTCCGAAGCTGCTGACACCGGCGCAAGTGCTTGCGCGATCACACGCCGGAAGGCCTCATCTTCGGCCACCTCGACGGTCAGCATGTGCCTGCCGCCTTGATCAAACGGGCGGCGGGTCCACAGAATCACGCTGTGCGGGTCAGGGTCGCCGGAGGCGACGCCTTCGGGATAGAGGTCGCGCCGTTCGCGCCAATTCGTGCGCGATCGGCAGGCCGCTCCGCCCCACGCAAGCGACGCGCCGATGGTCGCGGCAATCTGGATGAAATCGCGGCGGCTGAGGTTCATGTGGTGAGCATGCCACGGGGTCCCCGTGTGTTTGCTCTGTCGAAATCTCACGGTCGGTTGCCGCGGCGGCCCGCGCGCATCGCTGGGACATGCGACACCAGCGACGTCCTGCTCGTCGCAGGCGCGCCGCAGATCACGTCCCGTCGGTCGGCAGTCGACGACCGTGCACGTACTGCCCTCTACCTCCTCGCCGCTCAAATTCGCACGGTTCGCGGCATTTCCCATCAGCGCATTGCAGCCTCGGAGGGCCGCGTCTCCGGGACGCCTCGATCGTCTCCGTACGAGGACCCGGCAGCATCGTCATCATCATGCTCACTGCAGCGACATGACGTAGGCGATCAAGGCGTCCAGATCGGCCTGCGAGAGCTGTGACGTCTCGCCGTGCGTGTCCTTGATCACCTGGATGTGGTTGGTGGCGAGCGTCGGGTTGATCTGCCGCTGGCCATTGGCGATGACGACGACCGGTGCCAGGTTGCTGGTCCCGACCTGGTCGACCAGGAGGCGGCCGTCGGGATAAGCGCCGTCGGGCGCCGAGACCTGCGCGGGCGCGTCGAGGCTGACGAGGATCGGCCCTCGGCCGTCGCCGCCGAGGCCGCCGCTCGAGTCCGCGATGGCGATCGGCACCTCGGTCGGCAGCATCACCGGCGGCCCGCCCAGGAAGTCGGCGGCCACGCGCCGCGACGAGTCGGTGCGCACGGTACGGAAGTTGAACCCGCGCTCGCCCGGCTGGAGCAGCGCCGAATCGGGTGGGAGCAGGATCTCGCGTATGCTGTGTGCGAAGCCGTGGTGCAGCCACCGTGGCACGGTGTCCCAGATCTGGCGCAGGTGCCGGGTGTTGCGGCTGCTGATGTTCTGCCGGCTGCCCTCGTCCTGCGGCTGCCCACCCGGGATGAAGAAGTAGTCGGCGGCCAGCCGCTTGAACGGCCCATCGCCGTCGATGGTCGTCTCGCTCACCACACCCGGCTCGTGGATGTTGTAGTCCTGGAAGGTGTCGTTGATCTTGCCGTCGATGGTCTGGTTGCCGTTGTGATGGCAGCTCGCGCAACCGGCGCCGCCGGCGTCGACCTCGGTGCTGAAGATCTGCTTGCCGCGCGCGATCTGCGTGGCCTCGGTCGACGTCGGGAACTGCGCGCGCGGGTTCGGCATGCGCCGGGTCTCGTTCTGCGTCCACAGGATCTGATCGAACGCCATCTTGGTGAACGCGATGGACCTGGCGTCGCCGGTCAGCTCGGGGCGGTTGATCGCCGCCGAGTTGGCTGCCGTCGCGTTCTGCACGAACGTCTCGCGCGCCGCCAGCCGGTCGGACAGGTTGGCCTGCGGGAACACCGCCGTCGGCTTCTCGGCCTGGACCAGCTCGCCGCTGCAGGCCGAGGCATACGCCGTCATGTTGTTGTTCAGGCCCTCGAACCACTCGGGCCAGTTGTCGGAGATGTCCTTGTTCTGCGGCACTGCCTTGACGCCGCCGAGGTTGTTGGCGCCGACGTTCCACTGGCTGCCGTCGTGGCGGCTCTGCCAGTGACAGCTCCCGCACGACTTCTGCCCGTCATCGGAATACGACTGCGTGAAGAACCACCGCAACCCGATCTCCTCGTCGGTGCTGAACAGCTGCGAGCCGTTGCTGCCGGACTTCGTGGGATCCGGCGTGCTGCTGGTGACACCGATCGGCACGAAGCCCTGCCTGGTGAGCACCCCGTTTGCGTCGACGTGGAGGTACGAGACGTCCTCGGTCTGCATGTTGGCGACGTACACGGTCTGGCCGTCCGGGGACACCGTGATGCCCTGCGGCGTGATGCCGCCGGTGAGCTCGAAGCCGCGCTCGGTCAAGATCCCCGATGGCGACGATGGGTTCTGGTTGATGCTGAACACCTCGACCTTGTCGGAGTGCATCTGCGCGACGAACAAGAAGTTGCCCCTCACCCAGATCTGCTCCGGGCCGCTGCCCTGGATGATCTTCGACGCGGCCTCGTGATCCCCGAGGTCGACGATCTGGCCGGGCGTCACCACGAGCGACTGATCGCGGCCGACGTCGACGTAGCGGTAGACGAACTGGTTCGTCGCGGTGTCGAGGATGCTGAGCGTGCTGCCGATGTCGTCGAAGGTGGTGGCCTTGGTCGCGTCGGTCATGAGCGGCTGATAGCCGAGCGGCTGGCCGTTGTTGCGGATCGCAACGCCGTTCTGCACCGTCGGCATGCCGTGGCCGCCCTCGGGACCGTTCATCACGTTGCTGGTGTCGTGGCCCGAGACGATCCCCCAGCGGCCGGCGATCTTGACGTCGGTGGCCAGGCCGCCGACCGGCAGGTTGGCGACGAGGGTATTGGCATCATTGAGGACATTGATGACCGCCAGGGTGTGGCCAACCGTGTTCGCCACGTACAGGGTGCTGCCGTCCGCGCTGAGGTCGAGATCGCGGGGGTGCGAGCGATCGAGGTCGCTCGTGCCCGTGGGGATAGTGCCGAGCGGCGTGAACGTCGGCCCGGCGTCGATGCGGAACGCGTGTACCTGGTTCTTGAAGCGATCGGTCGTGTACAGGCGCGTGCCCGCGGCGTTGAACACCAGGTCCTCGGCGTAAAAGTCCGTCTCGAACTCACCGATGACCGTGTCGGTGGCGGTATCGATGATCGACGCGAAGTTGCCATACTCGTTGAGGACGACCACGTAGGGATTGGCGGCGATCGCCGGGTTCAGTGGCGACACCCGCAGCCCGACGGGCCGGGTACCGAGGGTCTGCCCCGACGGCCGTAGATCGATCCACCGGGTCACCGTCTTGCTCGCGGTGTTGACCACGGCGACGCGAAAGTCGGGGTAGCCCTCGCGTCCGGGTAATGACACGTAGAGCTTGGCGCCGTCCGGTGTCACGGCCACGGCGTCAGGCCAGCTGCGGAACGGCTGGTTGCGGAACGGCCAGTGCTCGCTACCCGAGGTGAGCGAGGGGTTGTTGGGGTTGATGCGATGAGAAGCATTGGGGCGCCCGGTGTCGTACTGCGCCCCGAACATGATCTTGGTGAATCGCGGCAAGCCGGCGCGGGTGCCGGCCGCCTCGGCGCCCACGATGTTCTTCACGGGATCGCTGGTCTGGCCGGTGATGACACGGCCCTGCGAATCGGTCTTCACGGCGGTAGGAAACATCCGCAACTCGAGCGCCGGTTCCGGTCCAACGGGTGCGAGGATGTGCCGCGTGAAGCTCGACGGCGTCGCCGAGGGCGTGCCCGCCGCGAATACCATGATGAGCGCTCCCGCGCCCAGCGCGGCGGCTGGACTGCGAAGCCACTTATGCGATGCCGCTGTCTTGCGCGTCTGGAGCCGTGCGGTGGGTCGCCGATCTTCTGTCTCCATCATGTGGTCTCCTTGTCGTTGGCAGGGCGATCTCATCTCGGCGACGCAGGTGCATTGCTCATGCCCCATGTAGGCAGAGGTAGCACTCTGCAGCAGCGCGTCCACAACATGCGATCTCACCAACAAGTGATAACCAGGGCGGCCGAAACGTTACGGCCGCACCAAAAATAAAATAAAAATAAAACACAACCTCGAGCTCCTGGAGCAACACCACCGGCCACCAGCCCTCGTGGGCTATCGCGGCTCGACCTTGCGCATGCGCTGGACCGGCCCCCACAGCACGCCGGCGAGCGTGAGGTTGACGGCCGCCATGCCCGCGAGGGCGCTCAACGTAAGCTCTGCCCCCAGCGCGGGCAGCAGCAGCGTGCCCAGCGTCGGGCCAAGCGCCTGCGCCACGAGATGGGGCCTCGCCAGCCGGCCCATGATCGACGGATATCGCTCCGCGCCGAACAGGGCGAGCGGAAGTGCGCCCTTTGCGATCGAGTAGATGCCGTTCCCGGCCCCGTAGAGAACGAGCGACAAACCGATGATGGGAATGTCGATCGCGAGCAGGCCGAGCCCTGCCGTGGTGAGCACGGCCGCCGCGACCAGCGTCCAGAACGGATGATGCCGTCCTTTGCTTACGACCTCACCGATGCGGGCGGCGACCTGCGCCGGACCGATCATCGCACCGAGCGACACTGCCTCGGCCAGCGAGAGCCCGCGGCGCTGTAGGAGGGTCAGCAGATGAACCGACACGGTGGACATGAACAGACCCAGCAGCACGAAGATCGCCATCGTTACGAGGTACGCCAGGCGTTCACCGTCGCGGAGTGACGCCTTTGGCGCTTCGTGCGCACCGTCCACCGACCTGGATGGGCGATCGCCAGGCAGCACGAAGCGCACGAGCGACAGGCTGAGGGTCAAGTGGATCGCGGCGTAGCCGAAACAGGCTCCTCTCCATCCCAGCCGCGCCACGAAGAAGGCGGAGAGGGGCCAGCAGACCGTGCTCGAAAACCCGCCCCATAGCGTCAGCGTGGTGATAGCGGAGCGCGCGGACGCGCCATAGAAGTCTCCGAGCGTCGCAAACGCCGCGTCATAAAGACCGGCGCCCATGCCGACGCCGATCACGATCCATCCGGCAATGAACACCCACAACGCGGGCGACAGGCCGACGACGCAAAGGCCGACGGCGAGCAGCAGGGACGCCAGCGTCAGCACGGGGCGTCCGCCACGCCGGCCGATCGCATCGCCGATGCGGGGCGAGACCATGCCGGCGACCAGCAATCCGATCGAGAGCGAACCGACCACCCAGGAGAGCGGCCACGCGGTGTCAGCGACGACCGGAGCGGACAGCACTGCCATCAGGTAGTAGGAGCTCCCCCAGGCGAAGATCTGGAAGATCCCGAGGGCATGAACGAGCGCGCGGCGACGCATGCCTACGCGGATCGCTTCGGCGGTGCAGTGATGGCGGAGCGATCGGTCGTTGGATCGCGTTTGAGGGCCGCCGCTTTGCGCTCCGAGTATCGGTCGACGAGCTGGGCCGCGTGGGGGCGGGCAGTGCTGGCGATGGCCGGGCTCACGCGCGTCCCGCGCGCCTGGTGGGTCGGCAGCACGATGCGGCTGCGACCACGGCCGCGTTGCAGACATCGGGGTGGCCCTGGCAGCAGTCGCGCATCAGGAAGTCGATGAGCGATGACAACGCCGGATAGGCGGCGCTGTAGATGATCGAGCGACCCTCGCGCCGCGATTCCACCAGCCCGGCTTGTTCGAGATGGCTGAGGTGAAACGACATACGCGACGAGGATGCCCCATCCATGGCCTCGCCGATCGCACCCGCAGCCATGCCCTTCGGGCCGGCGACGACGAGGAGCCGCACGATCCGCAGCCGGGTTTCCTGCGCGAGCGCCGCGAAAGCGTCCACAGCCTGCTTCTCTTGCATCTTCATATCAATACCTCAACGGTGATTGAGATGATAGCCGCTGTCAAGCCGTCCCCCATCGGGATGATCCGCGCGCAACTGCACGATCTCGAGCGCGCGAGCGTCTACCTCTTGACCTGTTGATGCTGGCATGGCCACCGTCGCGCCGAAGCACGGCATGGCGCTCACGATCGGCTACATGCTCGTCGATCTGTTCATCGGTGCGATGCCGTTCTCGCTGAACGAGCTATGCGCGGCGTGACGTATCCCGATATCCATGAAGCCCTACGACGGGGCGACCACGCCGAACTCACGACCGCGCGCCAGCTCCTCGACGATTGCGGGCATCTCCTGAACGCGATCGAGGATCACTGGAGACAAAGCGCCGTAATCGTCGCGCCGCGCGAACACTTTCGGAAGTAGCAGATTAGCGCGACGGATCGATAGCGCGAACAAGAAGCGCGATGTCCCGTGCCGTGGAGCGGCTGAACTTGTCACTCGATGAAGGAACGTCGGGAGTCCTTGCGAGATACGCGCGACGCGAGGGCAAGCCGCGCGCGACGCTCGCGCGAGAGCTGATCCAGACGTCGCGCCATGTGGTGAATTGTGTAGAACACAGCCAAGCAAAGCAGGCCACGATCCTCATCGAGGTGCGCATCGGGGGATGGTTTTCCTTGACGAGCTTCAGCAGGACATGCCATCGATCACGATGATTCTGTGGAGGAGTGCGGACCATGGTATTGAGCTACAAGATCCACCCCGCGATCGGGGTGGCCCGCGTCGGTGACAGCGAGGACTACTACCTGGGTCCGGAGCTGGCGAAGCAGCTGCCCCAGGAGCAGACTGGTGGGGACGTGACCCGCTTCCGCGACCTGAACGGCGCCATCCGGCGGCAAGCCGCCCGGTTCCAGATCTACACGTTCGACCCCGAGAATCCTGCTGCGCCGGGGGCTCGCGTCCAGCCGGGACAGGACGGCGTGGTGGACATCGAGTGGACTGTCCACCTCGCGAACAAGAAGCCGGCCTGGTACGAGTTCCAGCAGCAGCGGGGCGCGGACGGCCAGTACAGTCGCGACCACGCGCTACGCAACCCGCGCACCGTCGATGATGCTGCGCGCAACGCGCTCATCATCGACCCCGGGCCGCGCAGCGTGGCCTGCCGAGGGAGCGATCAGCTGCCCCAGCGCGCCGAGTTCTCCCAGGACGACCCGCAGGGCCAGAGCTATCCCCGGACGTTCCCGCGCGCGGGCCTGCTCCCCGAGGGCAGCGATATCACCACCCTGGGCAGCGCCATCACGGACGCCCAGGGCTATCTGTACATGCTGGGAGGCTATGGCCGCTCCGGCACGACGGCGGTGTGGAACCTGTCCACGGGGCTGATCGACAACATCCTGAAGAACGACAAGACACTCACCGACTCGCAGCAGAAGCGCCTCCGCGAGCTCAAGCCGGTCGCCGACCAGTGCTACGCGAGCCAGGCCGGCCTCCACCAGGCGATGGTGAATGAGCTTGCCAAGGACTCGTCCAACAGCACGTCCGACATCCAGGAGACAGCCGACTTCATGCAGGCGCAGGCGTACATGCAGCCGCGCCTCGATACCTATGCGAACAACAACTTCTGGTGGGACGACGTGTCGGACGGGCCTGTCACCGCGACCATCGTCCTCGAGAACCAGCAACGCGTGGAGGTGCCATTCCCCGCGTGGGTGGTGGTGGCTCCGCCGGCCTACGCGCCCCAGCTCCTCAACATGATCACGCTGTACGACACGTTGCGAGATACGTTCGTCACGCAGCGCGATCTGGAGCCCGAGCTCTGCAAGAGCGGCGTCTTCAACGAGCAGTACCGGCCGAGCTTCTACGCGGACATCCTGCCCATCCTCCAGCGCCCGTCCGAGTATCAATGGGTCTCGATCATCGACGCCCAAGGCATCGACGCGCACGGCGAGCTGCCGTCGCCCGACGCGAGCACGCACAACTTCATGAATCGCGTGCGCGCGCCGGATGCCGTCAATGACGCTCCAGGAAATATGCCAAAGCTGGCGGGCGACAATCCGATCACGGATGTCACGCCGCGGAGGTTCCTCACCCTCACACGGACGCAGTACTTCTTCCTGAGCCAGTTCAGCAAGGGCCGCTTCGACCAGACGGGGGACGCGCCCGGGGCGCCCCCCGGCCAGCTGCTGGATCGCGGCGTGCTGGAGAACTGCGTGGGCGGCCCGTTCTGTCCGGGCATCGAGATGACGTGGATCTCCCGCGATCCGGCCTTCTTCACGGAGCCGTTCCGCTTCAAGCACCGCCAGCGGACGCGCGCCGGCCTGCAATGGAGCACGAATCCTCACGACGGCCAGGGCCTCGAGCCGGGGGACGCCACCAAGTACATGGCCCTGCCGTGGCAGGCGGACTTCAACGAGTGCTCCAACCAGATCGTGGAGAACACGTTCCTTTGGTGGTGGCCGTCGCAGCGGCCGTTCCAGGTGAACTACGTCGATCGCAACGGCGAGTGGCAACAGAGCTACTGGACGCGTCCCGCCGCCATCAACTTCGATCACGACGAGGAGATGGTCTTCAAGTGGAAGGGCCTCGGCTTCGTCCTCCGCCGGCAGGACGCGCCGGCGTCCGAGCAGGGCCCGTCGACGCCGGACGATCCAGCGCCGCTGTACATCGAGGTGGAGCGCACCCTGCCGGGTGGAGACGCGCCGCCGGATGGGGACGCGCCGCCGGATGGGGACGCGCCTTGAACGCGGCGCGCTGCGACGTCGCCGTCCTGGGGGGAGGGCCTGCCGGCGCGGGGCTGGCGCTCGCGCTGCGCGCCCGGGCGCGGCTGGCCGTCACCGTGGTGGAGCGCGCCGAGGATCGAAGTGACCGCGACGCGCGCGACCTCGGCGAGACGCTGCCTCCGGACGCGCGGCTCCCCCTGACCAAGCTCGGCGTGTGGAGCGGCTTCCTGCGCGACGGGCACCTGCCCTCGCGCGGCACGGCATCCTGCTGGGGCTCGTCGGTGATGGGGTATCACGACGCGCTAAGCTCGCCCTGGGGCCCCGCGTGGCACCTGCATCGGGCTCGCTTCCACGCGAGCCTGCGCGCCGAGGTCGCGGCGCGGGGCGGCATCGTGCACACCGGCACCGCGCCGATCCGATGCGAGGCATCGGGCGCAGACGGATACCGGTTGCACCTGGCGCACCCGGCGAAGGGCCCGTTCGAGGTGAAGGCGCGCTTCGTCGTGGACGCGACCGGCTGGAAGGCGGCGTTCGCCCTGGCCCAGGGCGCGCGGCGGCGGGTCGTGGATCGCTGCTTCGCGCTGTACGGCGACTTCCGCGTACGGGCCGGCGAGGCGTTCAGCACGCAGGCGATGGTGGAGACGTGCCCGGAGGGCTGGTGGTACTCCGCGTTGCTGCCGGGCGGCCGCGTCGCGGTCGCGCTCGTCGGAGACGGAGCGTCGCTGCGCGGCGTGCGCCCGCGCGGCGCGGCGGCGTGGCTGGCCTTGCTGGCGCGTACGGGCGCCACCCGCGAGCGGCTGGACGCGTGCGACTTCACCGGCCAACCGTTGCGGGCCGTACCTGCTCCCGTGGGCCTGCTGGATCGATGTCACGGGGAGCGCTGGCTCGCGGTGGGGGACGCGGCGTGCACGTACGATCCGCTGTCGTCCCAGGGCATCACCAAGGCGCTCGGCTCGGCGCTGCTCGCGGCCGACGCGCTGGAGCGGCACCTCGAGGGCGATCCAGGCGCACTCCGCGCCTACGCCACCCAGGTGCGCCGGGGCTTCGCGGAGCACCTGCGGACGCGGGAGCGCTTCTACCGGGAGGAGCAGCGATGGCCCGACTCCCCGTTCTGGCGCCTCCGGCGGGAGGCCCGAGCCTCGGGCGCCCTGACCGCGTGATCGCCACGCACCGATACTCATCTCACTCTCCTCACCACCGAGCCGCACCACGAGGCTCACGACGATCTCCTGCAGCGCGTGTCACTCCCGTGGGCCGCTAGCGTCTCTTGCCGCTACAGGCATGAGCCTCTTCGTGCTTGCGCACTTAATCTCGCACGTCGCTGTATGGATCGCTAGCGCAGCCTCGAGCTCGATAGCCGTGTTCCCGAGCTATGCGCGCTATCCGACGGCTCCGCTGACGACATGCGTGAGGGACGCGGCGAGCCTCTACAACCTGCTCACCGGGGAGAAGCCATTCCGCGAGGACAACGCCGCGTTTCACCTGTCAAAGGTCATCACCAACGATGACGTGAGGGCCGAGCAGGTCCTCGATACCGTGTCGTCCGCTGATACCGCGGCTGCCCGCGCCAGACCGGGGAGCTAGCTTTCCAGTGATGAGCGCGACCATCAAGCTAGGCGGCTCGCTGGCTCGTTGGCGGTGTCCCGCTGATGCACGGCGTCGCGGTCCTGGGCCTGGGCAACGTCGCCGGCGAGCGCCACGAGCTCCGGGCCAAGCTGGCCGCCGAGGTCCTGCCGGCCGGTGCGGCGAGCCCGCGCTCGGAACGACTCCCGCGCGCTCGTACCTGCTCAAGCACACGTCGGGGGCCGGTGCGGCCGCAAAGCTGCCGCTCGACGTTCGACATGAGCGGCGCGAACCCGGATGTGGACGTCCCCTGATGGAGGGGTCAAGCCTCGGGTTCGTGGCAAACCGCTTCGAGGTTGTGCCCGTCCGGACCAAGGACGAACGCTGCATAGTAGTGCGCGTGGTAGTGCGGGCGCAGGCCAGGCGCGCCATTGTCCGTGCCACCCGCCGCCAGAGCCGCGCGATAGAACGCTTCCACTTGCTCGCGATTCTCGGCCGTGAACGCCAGGTGAAGCTGCGCCGGCTTCTCCTCGGTTTGGTACAGGCACAATGAAACCTTACCCTCCTTCGGGCAAAGCTCGACACCGTACGTCGGCGCCCCCTCCGAGACAATAACTACGCCGAGCGGTTCGAGCGCCTTGAGGAAGAACGCTTTGCTCGCTGCGTAGTCGCTGACCCCGAACTTGACATGGTCAAACATGAGCTCTCCTGAAGCGTGGGCCTGCGCGAGGCTACCACCGGACATGCGCGGGCGCCGGCCGACGGGGCCACGGCCCACTCGTCCGCCGCGGTGCTCGGGGCTGGCCTCGCCGGCCGTCGCGCGGCTGACGCGCAGGGTCGCGCGCGAGTGAGCACCGAGCGCACCGGCGCCCTCAGTCCGCCATCGGCTCGAAGTCTTCCTTGGTCGCCCCGCAGTCGGGACAGCACCAGCTCTCCGGGAGCTTCTCGAACGGCGTACCTGGCGGGATGCCGGACCCCGGGTCGCCCTCGGCAGGGTCGTAGATGTGATTGCAGATCGTGCACCGGAACTTCTGCATGCGGCCTCAGCACGCGAGGTGTAACACGCTTCCTCTCGAGATTCGCGAGCTCGAGCAAGCGCTGCGCGGCCCTGGCGCTTCGCTGCGATCACATCTGGTTGTTGCGACGGGCGGCCTCGTCGCTCTGGCGCGTCAGCACCGACGGTGCGGCGACCGCCTCGACGTCTTTGCCTTCGACCGTGGCGCGCGAGCTCGACGGGCCCGGCAGGAAGCGGGCGACCACACCCAGCACTTCCTGGACGAGCCCGGGCGCGACGCCGTGGACGAGCCTCGCGAGCTTGGCCTGCGGAGAAATGGTGACCTCGGCGTCGCCGCGCACGAAAGCGCGAACGATCTGCGCCGCCGCGTTCTCGGCGCTGATCGAGGTCACGGGCAGGCTGTCGGCCGTCGCGAACCACGCGTACTCGGCGTCGTGGCGGCCCTTGAACAACGCCCGGCGCGGGCTGCCGGTGCGCATGAGGCCGGGGCACACGGTCGTGACGTAGATGCCGTCCTTCACGAGCTCCACGCGCATCGCCTCCGATAGACCAACCAGCGCGAACTTGCTCGTCGAGTACGGCGCGAGGTGTGGCATCGCGAGCTGGCCGCCGATCGACGTGATGTTGACGATCCGCCCCGCCTTGCGCCGGCGCATCGCGGGCAGCACCGCGAGCATGGCGTGGAGCGGCCCGCGCAGGTTGATGGAGAGCGCGCGCTCGAAGTCGTCCGTGGTCATGAGCTCGAGCGGGCCGACCTGGATGACGCCCGCGTTGTTGACGAGCACGTCGATCGGTCCGAGGTCCTCCTCGACGCTGGTGATGAAGCGCAGCACGTCGTCGCGGTCGGTCACGTCGCACGGCGCGCTGAACACATCCCCGCCGAGCCGCTCGAGCTCCTCGCGAGCCCGCGCCAGCTCGCCGTCGTCGCGCGCGCAGATCGCCACGCGTGCGCCATGCCCCACCAGGGTTCGCGCGAGCACCAGGCCAAGGCCGCGCGAGCCGCCCATGATCACCACAACCTTCCCCGCGAGGTCGATCGTTCGCCGGTTTCGCAACGCGCTTCGCACGAGGTACATCGAACCCACGACGGAGGCGAGCTTCAACCACGTTCGCTTCTGCATGCTCGAGCCTGGTGCAAACCACAATCCAGGTGTTCGCGCGGTCGTCCGCCCGCGTGATCGTGCGCTCCCGCCACAGCTGGCGCCGATGGCCGAGGCACATTGGCGCGGTATCGGTGCCGCCGCGACCGAGCGCGCGCACAGGCTCGATCGAGCGCTCACCCGCGAGCTCGTCCTCGACCCGTGCTGTGACGGCCGCCCCTAGCCTGTGGTGGACGCTCTCCCGCGGAGTCGCGAAGCACGGCCGCGGTACGCCCGGTAGTCGGTGACCAGAGACACGAGGATGTTGCTCGCACCCGCGATCACGTGGGAGAGCGCGACCCCGGGGGCCTTCTTCCAGTAGCCGAACACGAAGGGCGCGGCGATCGCGGCGGCGCCCCACACGTAATCGATCGCCTCGTGGGCCTCGATCGGGATCACCTTCGCGACGCTCAGGCGATAGTCGGTCAGGCCCGAGACGGCGAGGTACGAGCTTCCGAGCGCGACGCTCGCGATCTGCGCCGCGGTGCAGTCGGTCATCAGCGCGCCGGCACCCGTGGTCAGGGAGTTCCCGTAGTCCAGCATCGAATGGATGTCCATCGGGATCCACCGGGCCACCGGCAGGTAGCCAAGCAGCGGCGCCGAGGGCGTGCCGCGACTGAGCGGGCGGTCCTGGGCGCCCGCCTCTTGGTCGAAGCCGCTGGACGGTGCCCAGCCTTCGTTCGCGTTGTCCTTGATGTCCTTCTTGACGTCTTTGACGTCCTTCGTGACGTCGTTGCCCTGTTCTTGTTCCTGTACGTGAGTGTCCATGGCCATTCTCCTGCACGCGATGCGTGCACGGCGTGTGCCCCGGCATCGCCCCGGGCCGGCGCGCCCGCAGCACGATGTCCGGGATGTCGGGATGTCCGGGCGCACGCTCGAGCATGCGTCCTGGGTGGCTGATTGGGCATGTCGGAGGCATGGCCGTTGCACACGAGGTCAGCCCATGAGGCTCGTGACAAAGCTGGCCAGCGCCGGGTTGATCGTCGTCGCTACCGCCGCCGCCGCGGTCGCCATCAAGCGCCGCGCGCGGAAGCGCAACCCGCCGCATCTATCCGCTCACGAAGATGCTGCCGATGAGGATCTCGGGATCCCGGTCGATCTCGGAGCTCCGGGGGCTCCGGATGATGAGCTCGAGATCGTCGAGGATGTCACCGTGATCGCGACGAGCTCGGGCATCGCCGACGTCGACCCCGAGCCGCTCGCCCAGACGGCCGGAGAAGGCATCGCGCTCGAGCCCAACGCCGCCGCGCACACCGAGATCAAGGCGCTGCGCGAGCGCCTTCCGCACCCGGGTGTTCCGCAGCCCGATGCTCCGCCGCCCGGCGCCCCGCAGCCGGGCAAAGACGCCTGACGCTCACGAGCGCCGGCGTCGCGTCGCCATCGCGCTCCTGTGTCTCGAGAGCGCGTGCGGCGCTCCTGGGCGGCCGCCCGCCCGCGGCCCTGAGCAGCACCCGCCGTGTTCACGATACGAACAAGTCGCGCAGCTCGTTCGACGGCTCATCGGGGTCTGGCAGGGCTCGCAACGCGCGCCGGGCGTTCCAGCCGGTCGCTCCGGGAGCGGTCGCGAGATCGCTGGCGCGGGCGGTGCACTGCTGGTGCTTGCTGACCGCGTAGAGCGCCATCATGTCGTCGGGCTCGCGCGCGGGATCACAGCGTGCGACCGCGGCCTCGAATGCCTTGGCCTCGTGGAAATAGGAGCTGTACCCGTGAATCGGGAGGCCTGGGCCGTGAGCGTACGAGAACGGTTCCAGATCGTGGACCAGCGCGTCGTACGCCACGCGGTCGATACCGGCCTCGGGAGCCACGACGCGGGTTTCGGCCGATGCCGATCGCCGAAACCGGCATCCCGATCACCGAAGCGGGCCCACCAGCTTGGCGGGATCGTCCCAGTCGTACTCGCCCCGGCGATGAAGTGATGCGGAACTGACTCGCCCGCGGCCTCGCGACTCGCCAGCCAGGCTGCGAACAGCGCGCGCTTGCCCATCCCCGGCCCGCCGGTCACCACGACCCAGCCATCGGCAGGTTCCTCGATCAACAGCCGATCGAGCTGCGCCAGCAGCGCGGTGCGCCCCACGGAGCGCGCATGTCGTGCTCGTTCCGCCGTGAAGTCGATCAGCCCCGCCGGCTTCGGCGGTGACGCCGGGGCTACAAAGGGTCGCCGGCCGGCCGCGTGTGCTGCGCCGATGCCAGGACCAGCTTCGCCGCGTCGACGCCGTGGCGGGTCCTGAGCTGCGGGCGATCCGCATCGGGCAGTCCCTCGAGGCGGATCGCAGCGCAGCCTTGCTTGTAGGCGGCGGCGATCGATTCCTGCTCCCCGAGCCCGCCGTAGAATCCGATCGCGAAGCTGCGCGCTGCATCATCGAGGATCGAGCCGCGCATGCCGACGACACAATCGACGCGCGTGAGCAGCGCCGCGGCCTGCGGCTCACTGTAGCAGGCATTGAGGACCACCAGCTTGACCGAGGAACCGGCTGCATCGAACGCCGTTTCGAGCGCTTCGGCCGAGACGAGCTGAGGGCGGCCATCGGCCGCCTGAAAGAACAGGCCGTGTTGCGCAGCGCCATCGACCGTGCCGTGCTCGACGACGACATCCCGGTGCGGCCCCGTGGCGGGGTCACTCGCGCCAGCGACGCCCGGGCTGCCGTGGCCGCTGAAGTGGACCACCGTAGGCTTGAGCCTGCGTAGCTCGCGCAGGAGATCGAGCGGCTCCGCCGCCCAGCGCGTCACCAGCTCGAAGCTGTCGCGGAAGCCGCTGCGCTCGAGCTCCACCTGGATGGCGCGCGCTTCGCGGTCGAGGCCCAGCCGATCGGTACCGAGTGGATTGGCGGCGAGGAACAAGATGGTGTGCTTCATGGGGGCTCTGTGCGAAACGGGCTCGCTCTCCCGAGAGGGTGTGCGTTGTGCGGCGCGGTCATCGCCGTCGCGAAGGAGGGCCTGGCGATTCGTCCATGGCCAATCGAGGAACCAGACGGCACCGGACGCATCGCCGGCAATGACGGCGGTCGCGCTGACGGCGACGGCGGAGTAGCCGGCATCGCCGCGATGGGTGATGCGGCAGGTGTACGTCGCGAGGTCCCAGACCTTGAGTGTCTGGTCATGAGACGCCGAGACCACGTACCGGCCATCCGGCGTCACCGCGCACGCCGTCACCATTCTGGTGTGGCCTTTGAGCGTGGCCACCATGCGCCCGGTCCCAAGCTCCCAGACCTTGAGCGTTCCGTCATACGACGCCGAGACCACGTGCCGGCCATCCAGCGTCACCGCGCACGCCGTCACCGCTCTGGTGTGGCCTTCGAGCGTGGCCACCACACGCCCGGTGCCAAGCTCCCAGACCTTGAGCGTGTGGTCCTCCGATGCCGAGACCACGTGCCATCCGTCCGGCGTCACCGCGCATGCTGTCACCCAGTTGGTGTGGTCTGCGAGAGTTGCTACCGCGCGACCGCTCCTAAGCTCCCAAACCTTGAGCGCCCGGTCCTCCGACGCTGAGACCACGTGCAAGCCGTCCGGCGTCACCGCGCAGGCGGTCGCCGTGCGGGTGTGGCCTGCGAGCGTCGCGACAGCGCGCCCGCTCGAGAGCTCCCAGACCTTGAGCGTCTGATCCGCTGACGCCGAGACCACGCGCCCGCCGTCCGGCATCACCGCGCAAGCCCTCACCTCTCTGGTGTGGCCTTGGAGCGTGGCCACCTCGGCCCCGCTCGAAAGCTCCCAAACCTTGAGCGTCTGGTCCTCCGATGCCGAGACCACGTGCCGGCCGTCGGGTGTGACCGTGCACGCAGTCACCACGGCGGTGTGGCCTTGGAGCGTGGCCATCGCGCGCCCGCTCGAAAGCTCCCAGACTTTGAGCGTCTGGTCGTACGACACCGAGACCATGTGCCGGCCGTCCGGCGTCACCGCACACGCAGTCACCCAGTCGGTATGGCCTTCGAGCGTGGCCACCGCACGCCCGTTCCCCAGCTCCCAGACCTTGAGCGTTCCGTCGTACGACGCCGAGGCCACGTAGCGGCCGTCCGGCGTCACCGCGCACGCAGTCACGACGGAGGTGTGGCCCGCCAGCGTAACAACCGCGCGCCCGCTCGAGAGCTCCCAGACCTTGAGCGTCTGGTCCGCCGATGCCGAGACCACGTGACGGCTGTCCGGCGTCACCGCGCACGCAGTCACCACGGAGATGTGGCCTCCGAGCGTGGCCACCGCGCGCCCGCTCGAAAGTTCCCAGAGCCTGAGTGTCCGATCATCCGACGCCGAGACCACGTGCCGGCCATCCAGCGTCACCGCGCATGCCATCACCGCTCTGGCGTGGCCTTCGAGCGTGGTCACCACGCACCCGGTGCCAAGCTCCCAGATCTTGAGCGTCTGGTCGTACGACGCCGAAACCACGTGCCGTCCGTCCGGTGTCACCGCGCACGCGGTCACATAGCCGGTGTGGCCTTTGAGTGTGACTACTGCGCATCCGCTCCGCAGCTCCCAGACCTTGAGTGTCTGGTCGTACGACGCCGAGACCACGTGCCGTCCGTCCGGCGTCACCGCGCACGCGGTCACATAGCCGGTGTGGCCTTGGAGCGTGGCCACCACACGTCCGCTCCCCAGCTCCCAGACCTTGAGCGTCTGGTCAGCCGACGCCGAGACCACGTGCCGTCCGTCCGGCGTCACCGCACACGCATTCCCGAAGGTGTGGCCCGCGAGGTTACGAACCAGCGCCGGGCTCTCGCGTATCGCCGCATGGCGCACCCGCAGCATGTCCGTAGCCGCTGGCACCCGAAGCTGCGCATCGAGGTCGCTTACCGTCCAGCCATACCGGCGTAGCCGGTTCCAGACCAGCGCCGCGGTCGCCTCCGGCGCCGCGCGTAACCAATGCGATTCCCGCCCCAGCGCCCGCGCCAGGTCGCCAAACCTCTCTCTATGCATCTCATCACCGCTCGCGCGGCACTGTGCCGCCGTCCGCGCCACGTCGGCTTCCGCGTCGTCCACCCCCACTTCGCGACACTTCGCCTCCAGGAACGCCACGTCCGTGGCCACCCGCCACGCGTCGCCCCATGCTCCGGCCTCGCCCCGATGCTGCAACGCGTGCCGCAGCGCGTATCGTCGCGCGCATGCTTCGGAGGGAGCGGGCCAGGTCGCCAGCCGCTCCGCCAGCGCGAGGTGATGCCCCGCCAGCGCATCACTACCGATGGCATGGGCGACGTGCGCGCGGATCGAGTCGTGGTGCAGCCGGTACTCAGACGCCCCCTGGTGCGTCGGGTCTCGATCAACCACTCGCGCGCGCCACGTACGAATGTTTGGCGCGACGCGGCGCCATTCCAGCGAGCCACGCGGCCAGTTCGTCTAGCGTGAGCGGCTCGCGCGCGGCACACAGCACCCCGAGGCCGTCCACCACCGCCGGATCGGTCGCGATCCGCTCCCACGCGCTTGCAAGCAACGCTCCGAGGCCGCGCGGAATGTCCTCCACGTAGCGCCGCTCCGGCGGCAGGCCAGCCAGCTGGCGGTGCAGCATCGCCGCGTGCTCCATATTCCCACCCGCGCGCTCCACCGCCTGCGCGATGAACGGCGCGGCCAGATCGAGTTCGCGTGCTGCCTGCTCCCAGAACGCACGCACGGTCGCCGCGTTGTCTGCCGCGAAGCGTTCCGCGTCGTCGAGATCGATCTGGACCAGCACGCCGCGCGTCGCGAGCGAGTCGACGTACGGATGGCGCGGCCGGCTCGCGCACAACACGCTCACCCCGCGCGGCAGCGCGTACGGCAAGAACGCCGCGAGCGGATCACCGGCCAGCGAGCCCGACCGTGGATCGTACTCGTCCAGGCCGTCGATCAGCAGCACCAGCCGCTCGCCACGCGGCACGAGCGCACGCTCGGACACGCGTTGCAACGCCGCCGCCAGCCGTGCAGCCGGGGCCAGCCGCACGTCGGCCTCCGGTTCGCGCGCCTCGGGAACTCGCGCCTCGATCTGTGCCACCAGCGAGCCGACCATCGCCTCCGGGTCATCCCAGTTCGCCCAGCCCCGGCGGATGAAGTGATGCGGCACCATGTCGCCCGCCGCCTCGCGGCGCGCCAGCCAGGCCGCGAGCACCGCGCTCTTGCCCATCCCCGGCCCGCCGGTCACCACGACCCAGCGCTGGGATGTGCCCTCGATCAGCTCCTGATCGAGCTGGGCCAGCAGCGCGGCGCGCCCGACGAACCCGACGTGTAGCTGCCGCTCGTACGCGAAGTTGATCGCCTCTCGCGGCGGCCGCAGCGCTCCTTGTGGCCCTTCGCCCGCCTGCGGCACGCGCGGCTCCCGACCTTGCCTATCCCCGCTCCACCCGTCGCTAGCCACACCGCGGCGCTTTCTTCGCCTCGAGCTTCGCTGCGACGAACATGATCATGCGAACCGTATGGCTTCCGGTCACCAACCTACCATTTGTCACCTCGACGCGGGAGCGCGGCTCGGGTCGCCGGTCGTGGTGGCGCGCGACCTCCGCATGCGAGCACGGTCTCGTTGCGGCTGAAGCGACAGCGCAACAGCAACCACGACTCGCCTTCGGCGCTGCACGCGCGGTGGTCGGCACGTTCACGGTCCTCGTGGGGACGCGCGGCAGGATCCTCCTGCCGGTGATCGCAGCTGCTACGACATCACTCAAGGCTCCTGGGCCCCAGGCGTCAGGGCTCCCCCTTCGGCCGCGCCGCCAGTAGCCGGGCGCTCACCGCCTTTGGCAGGTGCGGCGCGAGGAACGCAGCCAGCTCGTCCTCGGAGAGCTCGACGTAGTCCTTGCTCCGGTCCGCGGCTGTGTTGCCAAGCACGAGTATCGGACAGTGCTCGACCTTGACGTCGACGGTCTTGGTCGCAACCACGCGCGCGGTCTTCGCCTCACGGACGCTGAGGACGTAGTGCGATCCGTACGCCTTGACGACCGCCGTCGTGCCCGTCGCCGTGGCGTTCGAGTTGCCGCCGGGCTCGATGGTCGCGCTGAATCCTTCCATGTCGCCGCAGTCACGATCGAAGGGCCCGGGCTGCTGGTCGACGCACAGCGCGAGTTGCACGGTCTGGTAGTTGTCCTGCGATGGGGCAGGCACGCCGTTGGCGTAGAACCGCTTCGGTGTATTGGCAGTCCAGCCCTCCGCCTTCGCGTAGTGCATCACGATCGCGACCGGCACAGCTTGCGCGCTCGACGCCGGGTCGTAGGCGGCTGCGCTCTCGAGGCCCTTTCCGACGCAGACCGGATTGAAATCGTCGCGGTCGAAGGGCTTCTTGCAGCCTGCGAGCGCGAGGAGGATCGAGAGGAGGAGTGTGGGACGCATATGGGCTGGCCGGCGTCATCGTCCCACGCACTCGATGTTGGTTCCATATCGAATGACGCCGGAACGAGCCGTGTCGGCCACCGCAACCAGGCAGGTGTTCATGTGTCTCGCTCGCGTGAGATCGATAACCTTCGTCGCCCTCGTCGGTGTCGGCAACCTCGTCGCGTGCGCCGCGCCCGCGAAACCCGCGGGCCCGGCCGTGATCGCCCTCGGTGAGGCCGCGGTGGCGGCACCGCCACGCTGGTATGTCGAGCGGCGCGCCGATCGCGTGACGTTCACGGATCCGGATCGCGCGCTGCACGTGACGATCGTCGCGAACGCGGGCGAGGATGCGGCGACCGCGATCGCGGCCGCGTGGCAACTCGCCGAGCCGGGCTTCGCGCTCGCACCGGGCGTGCCCGACGAGATGCCCGACAGCGGCAACTGGGACGCGGTCACGACGATCGAGTACCAGCCGCCAGCGTCGGAGGATCGCACCGCGGTGGCGCGGTGGTGCAAGGCAGGCACGCGGCGCTTCGTGGTCCTCGTCGATGGTGACCGCGCGGCGGTCGAGCGGCGCGAGGCCGATATCGAGGTGCTCGAGGGCAGCCTCCATGTGACCGGCATGCGCGAGCAGACGCTCGGGGCGCGGCGGCCGCTCGACGGGCGCCAGCTCGACGGCTTCGTCCAGCGGGCGCTGACCGAGCTCGAGGTGCCCGGCGCCGCGATCGCGGTGATCGACGGCGGCAAGGTCGTCTACGAGCGCACGTTCGGGGTGCGCGCGCTCGGCGATCCGGCGCCGATCACAGGTGAGACTCGGTTCCTGATCGCATCGATCACCAAGCCCATGACCACGCTCATGGAGGCCGCGCTCGTCGATGCGGGAGTCGTCGGCTGGGAGACGCCGGTCGTGTCCGTGCTGCCCAGCTTCGCGCTCGGCGATCCCGCGCTCACGCGCGAGCTGCGGCTGTGGCACATGTCGTGCGCGTGCACGGGCATGCCGCGCCAGGATCTCGAAGATCTGTTCGAGTGGAACGGCGTGACGCCCGAGGCCCGGCTCGCCGCGATGCGGACGATGAAGCCGACCACGAAGCTCGGCGAGACGTTCCAGTACTCGAACCTGATGGTCGCCGCCGGCGGCTTCATCGCGGCGCACGCGTTCGCGCCCGCGCGGCCGCTCGCCGAGGCGTATGCGGCCGCGATGCAGGCCAAGGTGTTCGGGCCGATCGGCATGACCTCGACCACGCTCGACTACGCCACGGTGGCGCGCGGCGATCACGCCGTGCCGCACGCGCGGGCGATCGACGGCACGACGCGTCCGATGCCGCTGGAGATCGAGCGCGGCGTCGAACCGATCGCACCCGCCGGCGGCGTGTGGACGACCCTGCACGACATGGAGCGCTACGTCGCAACCGAGCTCGGCGATGGCGTGACGCCCGGAGGTGTGCGCGTGGTCTCGGAGGCGAACCTGCGCGAGCGCATGCGGGTGCGCATCCGCTCGAGCGCGACCGGCGGCTACGCGCTCGGCCTCGGCATCGGCACGTACTCCGGGACCCGCAGGATCGGGCACGACGGCGGCGCGATGGGCTTCGGCACGACGATGTTCACGTTGCCCGACGAGCACCTCGGCATCATCATCTTCACGAACGTCCGCAACGGCGGGCCCGAGGAGCAGCTGCCGTTCAACGCCGCCGTGACCCGCCGCATCGTCGAGCTCATGTTCGACGCGGCGGTGGCGCTCGCGGACAAGAAGCTCGCGTTCTACGTGAAGCTTCGCCAGAGGAAGCCGCGCGTGGCCTCGCCGGACCACGGCTGGGTGGCGCCGCTCGCCGGCACGTACCATGACGCTGCGCTCGGTGACGTCGTGATTCGCGCCACCGTGGACGGCGCCGACCTCGACGCCGGCGAGTGGCACGTCGCGATCGACCAGGAGGTCGAGCCCGATGGCACGGTGAAGCTCGTCGTGCTCGATCCACCGTTCGCCGGCAGCGCGTGGGTCGTCGGCCCCGGCCCGTCGCTGGTGATTCCGGGATATCCGGGCTACCGGTTCACGCGGAAGCCGCCGGGGTGACCATCAAGATGGCACCTCGTCTCTCGCATGCAGCATGTGGCCGAAGAAGTGACGAACGACGAGCACGACGAGCCCGGCGAACCCGACGATCGCGGCGTGCATGCCCCAGAACTGGCTCGCCGGCATCTTCTCGAGGTAGCCGCCGAGATAGCCGGCCAGGGTGCTGGCGCCGAAAAATTGCAGATAGAACACGCCCATCATCGTCGCCGCCAGCGCCGGCGGCGACAGGCGCGCATAGAGCGCGAGCGCGGCGGGAAACGCATTGGAGAAGCCGATGCTGTTGAGGAAGTGGAAGGCGAGCAAGAAGCCGAGGCTGACCTTGGTGCCGTTCTGCTCGGCGACGTAGCAGCCGATCGCGAGCGACGACAGGCCGGCGATGCTGATCAGGAAGCCGAGCCCCGTCTTGGCGATCTCGCTCGGCTCCTTGCGGGTCTTCGCCCACCAGCGCCAGAACACGACCGACGCGACCAGGAGCCCCGTCGAGGTGATTGCGTCGAACGAGAGCAGCCACGTGCGCGGCAGCTCTCTGCCGAACAGCACGAGATCGGCGCTCCTGTCGAGCCAGGTCGGATACGTGACGTAGAGTTGCTGGTTGCCGGTGACGCCCAGCGCCATCGCCGGCAGCATCAGCACCAGCAGGACGATCAGCTTGCCTTCGCCCTTGCGCAGCCTGGGCGCCGCGACGCCGCGTCCCTGGCGCCGTTCGAGCAACGGATCGCGAGGCAGGTACGCGCTGCCGGCGAGATACACGACGAGGCCGATCAACATGCCGATACCGGCCGCGCCGAAGCCCCAATGCCAGCCCACGGTCTCGCCCAGCGTACCGCAGACCAGCGGCGCGAGGATCACCGACACGTTGATGCCGATGTAATAGATCTGGAACGCCGAGGTGATGCGCGTGTCACCGGGTTTGTACAGCGCGCCGACCTGGCTCGCGATGTTGCCCTTGAAGAATCCGACGCCGATCAACAGGCACAAGAGCGCCAGTAAAAACGGCATCTCGAACGCCATCAGGAAATGACCGAACGCCATCATGACGGCGCCGATCGTCACCGTCATCTTGCGACCGAGCGCGCGATCGGCGACCAGCCCGCCGATGATGGGCGTCAGGTAGACCAGACCGCCATAGAGCCCCGAGAGCTGCGTCGCGAACGCCGTGACCGACAGCGGGCCGCGCAGCGCTTCGATCACGCCGCGAAACCCGCCATGCCGGCGACGTTCTCCACATGCCCCGGCCGCAGCAGCTGCGTCGTCAGATACAGGGTGAGCATGCCGAGCATGCCGTAATACGAGAACCGCTCCCACGCTTCGGCGAAGGAGAGATAGGCGAGCCCGATCGGGTGACCGAGAAACGCGCGATCGCCGCGCGCGGCTTCGGCCGCCGGGTCCTTGGTGACGCTGGTCATGGCCTGCCGTTCCTCTCCGTCCGACAGGTAGCGGATCTCTCGCTCCGGGTCGAGCACTCGATGCGCGGGACACCTCGGGTGAGGCTCGCGTCCACGGCGACGACCGGCGAGGCGAGGAGCTCGCTGCCGACCCAGCGCGACCACAGCCATATGCCGTTGTCGACGCGGAGCGCCGACAGCTCCGTTTGTGACGAACTTTGTGTCCTGCAACCCAGGGCTATATAGGAGCCGGTCAGCGCTGGCGCCACCTGAGGGTGTGAATGGAGCCAGGGTCGCTTGATCACTTCTTGACGACGGGCGCGGTGCATACGGCTGTGCCCGTGTCGGCTACGAGCGGGGCGGGAGCGGGGCGGTGCACACCTCCTTGCCTGTGTCGGCCACGAGCAGTGCGGAATCTCCTCCGACGGCGCGTCTGAGCTCCAGACCGATGAGAGCTCTCAGCGTTTCGCGTTGCAATGTGAGCTTGGAGATAGATTTCTTCATCTGGGTAGACTACCGCAGGCACCCCGTTCTGGTCTCAGGTTGGGCGGAAATCCCCTTCTAGGGGAGGGTCCATCGCGCCACATCTCCGCCGACACCTCGCGTGACGAAGCCGTCACCCTCGAGATGTACTCCCACCACGTGGCCCTTGTGAGCCTGGAACGTCCACACCGGCCGCGCAGTCTCGCGATCCCAGAACCACAGCATACCGTCGCTTCCGCCGGCGATGACCACCGAGCGGTGCGGATCCACCGCGACATCGGTCAGGAAGCGCGACTTTGCGCGATAGGTCTCGAGGAGTCGACCCGTGGCTGCGTTCCATAGCCGGACCGTGCCATCGTTGCCGACCGTCCCGACCTCGCGGTTGTCGTCAAGGAAGCGCGCGGAGAACACGCGCCCACTGAGACCGTGACCAGAAAGTCGCGCGATCAGTTGATTGTGCTCGAGATCCCACAAGATCGGCGGCGATGGCGGCCCGGCGTGGCTCGGGATGGCGATCAGGCGACGGCCATCCGATGATGGCCGAAGTAGCCGCGTGCGGGTCGGCATCTCCAGTGTGGCGAGCACTGTGCCACGGTGGGTGTCAAACACCTGTAGGTGGCCGCGCGCGTCGGCCGCAACCGCTCGGCCATCCGGCAGGAGTCCGGCGGCATCGATGCCACCTGCGGACGCCGGCAGCGGGATCGGCTCGCGACCGTCATACGTGATCAACAGCGACCCATCCACAGCTCCGCTGATGAGGGCGTGCCCCGATGGCCCGAACGCAACCGCGCTGATGGACCCATCGTGATGGATCGAGCGCAGCAGGCGACCGTTCGGCAGCTCGTAGATTTCCACGGTGTTGCCACGCGCGATCGCGGCGCGATCTCCTTTGTCAGACACTGCTGGGAATACAGATTCGAAGTCAGGGCTGGCGGGGGATACGCTAGGTAACTCGGCCAGCAGCCGATCGTGCGCGGTATCCCAGACCCGCGTGACATGGTCATGGCAGCTCACCGCAATGAACCGTCGGTCCGGTTCCAGGCTCATCGCAAGCCCACAGTCATCCGCAATCGGCGCGGAGGTCCATTGCCGGTACGGTGAGGTGGCGGCCCACACCCTTGCTGTCCCGTCCCACGACGCGCCCACAATGCGGCGGGAGCTCGGGTCGAAATGCGCGACCATCACGACGCTCTGGGGGCCATCGAGCATGGTGATCGCCAATCCTTGAAGCGCGTCCGAGACCACGACGGCTCCGCTTGCGCCGGCCGCGACCAAAAGCTTGGAGGTTGGATCGAACTCGATCGATCTGATTTCGCTGCCCAGGTAGTGGCCCTGGCTCTCTAGCATGCCTGACTTCGCGCTCCAGACTTGCTCGGCTCCGTTACGCTCCGCGGCAACGATGAGCTGACCGTCGGGCGCAAATGCCACAGCGATGACGGGCTCCCCAATTTCGCGCAGATGCCGAACTCGTGCGCCGCTTGGAAGCGCCCATATCGACACATCGCCTCCGAGGGTACCGGTCGCCAGGCGAGGGCCGCTCGGGTCGAAGCTCAGGCCCCAGATTCGCGGCCCCGGGATCGTGACTGATCGCTCCCAGGTGCGTGTGTCGAACACGCGGACCTCGTCGCCTCCGCTCGTCGCGAGCCAGCAGCCATCTGCGCTGAACGCCAGCGCGGGACCTTCGTGGGCGTCGTTGCGCAGCTCTGCTACCGGTGCGCCGGTACGTACATTCCAGACGTGCGCCAGCTCTCCGCGGGTGTCGATCGCGGCGACGTGCTTGCCATCAGGTGACCACGCGACGAACAGGTAGCGTGCTCTCTTGCCGTCGGCGCGCGGTTGCGTCAGCGTGTGCACGAGCGCGCCGGTCGATGCCTCCCAGATCTTGACCGTCCCGTCGCCGCCGGCGGTGACCAGCCGTGTGCCATCGGCGCTGTAGCGCGCGTCGTATACCGTGTCACCATGCGAAAGCGTGAACATCAGCTGGTGGGATCGCGCGTCCCAGATCCGGGCGCACACATCATCGGTGGTGACAACCTGTTGGCCGTCGGGCGAGAACGCGGCCGACCACATGCGTCCGGCCGCGGAGGTGAAGCGCGCCTGTTCGGCGAGCAAGGGCTGGCGCGCGATCGCGAGCATGAATGCGGTGCCCTGCGAATGGTCGCCGCGCTGCTGTGCTTCGGACAGGTGGAGTCGCGCCGCTGCGGACTCTTGATGAAGCAGCGCTTGCCGGCCCGCCTCGACGTCGGCCTGCATGGCGCTCAGGTCTGCAAGCTGCTGGGACATCTGCGCCTGCTGCTGGGCCATCCGGGCCTGCTGCTCGGCATCGTGGGTCTTCTGCTCTGCCCGAACCTGGATGCCGGCAAGCACCGTCGCGACGACCAGTGCCGCCAGCGATCGCCAGAGCCACCGCGTGCGCCGGCCAGCCCGGCGGCTCGCCGCGACGAACGCCCGGTCCGGATCACCGAGCGACAACGCCTTCGCCATGTGGCGCATCCAGCGCTCGAGCTCGGCGAGGGCCTTGCCGTGCCACAGGAGACCGGCCGGCCGACCTCGGTCCTGCCACTGCTGCGCCGCAACCCGGAGCTGATCGCGCATACGCGTCTTGCGCTCGATCTCATCGATCACGTGCGCCGCCAGCCAGTCGCGCGCGGTCGCATCGTGGTGCTCGAGGCCGAACGGCGCGGCGATCAGGAGCGCGCCGTGGGAGCCGTGGCTGTCGAACAGGAACAGCTCCGGAGCCGCCCCGTCGGCCGGCGGGACGGCCTGCACCAGCGGCCAGAGATCCATACACACCCGTCCCGCCGGGTCGAGCAGCATCGGGTGCCCCTCAATGAGCTCGCCGCTGGACACCTCTGCCCGCACGCGCGGCTTCTGGCGCCGCCCGGTCCATCGCTCGGCCGCGTGGTCGCGCGGCACCACGAGCGCGTAGTCGAGCACGAACGTGGCCCGGCGGAGCAGCTGGGTCAAGACCGGGAGCAAGCGCAGCAGCTGCCAGCGCACCAGGTCTTCGGTGACCGCGCGATCGGCGGCCGGCTGCAGCGCCAGGATCGGATCGAGCGCGTCGGTGCCGCCGGGGTTCGGAGCCATGAACGCGAGCAGCTCCGGCACGGCCGGCGCGGCCGGCGTGAGCGGCGCGAGATGATCGCCGTGCGCGTCCGCCGGCCGGCGCACCAGCAGGCGGAGCAACGCGATTCGCTCGTTCACGCCGAGCGTGCGCCGGGCGAGCGCGCGCACCAGCTCGAGCAGGGCGGGATCGTCGAGCTCCTCATGCGCCCGCGCCGCCATCGCGAACGCCATCGCGAGCAAGTAGCGCAACAGCGTGCGGAGGAGCTCCTCGGCGATATCGCGGGCCTGGTGCACGTTGTGCGCGGCGTGGAGCTCGGCCAGCGCCTCGGCGAACGGCTGCGGTGCCCGGGCCATCCAGGCATCGCGAACGTCCGGATCGATCCGCGGTAGATCCGCCCGGGTGACGCCGAGCCCCGAGGCCAGGCGGATCGCGCCGGCCAGCTCGATCGCGCTCGCCCAGCGATCTTCGGGCTGCGGGGCCAGCCCGCGCTGGAACACGTGGTCGAGCGCGGGCGGAAGGTCGCCGCCGAGCAGCGGCACCTGGTCGCGCAGGCGAAACGGGATGTACTCAGCGTTCGTCGCGCCCTGGAACGGGTGGCGGCCGGTCAGCGCCTCGTAGCCGACCACGGCGAGCGCGTAGAGATCGGCGCGCGGGCCGACGCTGACCGCGTTGCTCCACTGCTCGGGAGCCATGTACGCCGGGGTTCCGATCGGCGCCCCGTCCGGCGTCAGCCGCCCTCCGGTCTGGGAGGCGGAATCGCAGGTCATGGTGGCGGACCCTACCCGGTACTGCTGCAAGACCTCGTCGGGCACCTTCTCGGTCACGACCTTCCGCAACCACGCGACGGTCTCGGGCGTCGATTCGGGCAGGCGCTCGCCGTCGAGCAGCTTGGCGACACCGAAATCGAGCAGCTTGGGAAGCACGCGGCCCGCCCGCTCGATCACCATCACGTTCGAGGGCTTGAGGTCGCGGTGCACGATCCCGCACCGGTGGGCGGTATCGACGACCTCGCCGACATGCTCGAAGAACGCCACGAACTGCGCGAGCGGCATCGGCCCGCGTTCGGCGAGCCATTGCTTGAGCGTCGTGCCGTGGACGAATTCCATGGCGATCCACAGGATCTGGTCGCGCTCCTCGCTGCCAAACGCATAGATGTGCGCGGCATAGGGGTGATCGAGCCGAGACGCCAGCTGCGCCTCGCGCAGGAAGCGCTGGAGCTGAACGTCGTGCGCCAAGAACCGGTGCTGCAGCACCTTGATGACGGCTTCCCGGCCCAGCGTCGGCTGCTCGCAGCGATACACCCTGCCGAACCCGCCCTCGTCGATCAGCTCGCACAGCACGAACTCTCCGATCCGTCGCCCCCGAAGGTCATGTCGGTCTGTCATCCCGCGGGCAACCTAACACCTGGGTTGCGAACTCGGCTTGTAGGCTGCGAGAAACATCAGCGGGAGTGGCTTACCTGCTTCATCGTGACGCGTGCAATGCAAAGCATCGTCTATGAAACAACACCCACGCTATGGAGCGTTGCTGGTACTTCGATATCGATGCTTACGCACGGCTCTGTTATGACAGCATATCGTTTTGCCCCAGGCCTCTGAGGAGTAGCATCGTTCATATTTGAATGCTGACGCTTGGCAGCATGCCGAGAGGGTCAAGATGTACGCTCCGGGATCGCGCAGGTCAGAACTGTAGCGCTACAAGCTCGTGGGCTTTGCGGCGGGCGGCGAGGCGTGGACGAGGCCGTCGTGCGAGGCGTTGCCGCCGAACATGTGCCAGCCGTCGAGCGTGGGGTCGGCGACGTTCAGCGCGACGACGTAGCCGTCGTCGGTCGCGGCGTAGACCCAGCCCTTGGCGACGATCGGCTCGGCGTGCACGCCGTGGCCGATGTCGTACGACCACAGCGTGTAGCCGGTATCGACGTCGAGCCCGAACAGCTGGCCGTCGCGCGTCGAGACCACGACCTCGGACCCGGCGAGCGCGACCGAGCCGAGCGAGCGGATCTCGGGCTGCTTGGCGTAGCGGCGCTGCCACAGCGGCTCGCCGGTCGCCGCGTCGCTCGCGCGGATCTCCCCGCCCATCGCGACGTAGCGCACGCCACGATCGACGACGGGCCGCGAGCCCTCGAACGCCCACACCGCCCGCGGATCGGTGCCGTCGGTCGGGACGTCGCGCGCGTAGGCGCCGCGCGAGGCGTCGTGCTCGCGGAGGATCGCGCCCGTCTGGGCGGCGACGACGACCTGCTGCTCCTTGCCGGCGGCGCGCCGGGTGACGAACAGCTCGTCGCCGGACGGCCATGGCGCGGTCGTCGCCTGGAGCGGCTTTTTCCACAGCGGCTTGCCGTCGGCCTTGCGGAACGCGAAGGTCCAGCCGGCGGTGGTCGACGCGTAGATCGCGTCCCCGGCGACGACCGGCGCGGCGAGGAGCTCGCTGCCGACCCAGCGCGACCACAGCTACACGCCGCTGTCGACGCGGAACGCCGACAGCTCGTGACCGCCCTCGGCGGGGTGCGCGGCGAACACGACGCCGCCGGAGACGGCGGTCTGTGCGAGGGTCGGGTCGCCGAGCTTCTTCAGCCACACGCGCCGGCCGGTCGCCGCGTCGAGCGCAAACACGGTGCAGCTCTCGGTGTTGAACACGACGCGGCCGTCGTCGTAGACCGGCGCGGTCGGGCCATTGTCCTCGAGGTTCGTCGTCGCCCAGTCGAGCCGGCCGGTCGCCGCGTCGAGCCCGTAGAAGGTCACCGCGTCGAAGCCCCCCGACACGAAGATCTTGTCGCCGCCGTAAGCGACCGCCGGGAGCGCGCCGGCGTCGGGGATGCGCGCGACCCAGCCGGAGCGATCTTCGGCGAGCTGGAAGCGCACCGCGCCACCGAGGGGCGGCGACGGAACCGCGACGTGCACGACGGCGCGATCGGAGGTCAGATCGGAGACCAGCGCGGGCGATCCGGAGCTGCCCCCGCGCGCGCGGCGATCCGGCGGCGCGATCGGCCCGGCGAGGTCGACGCCCGGCGACGGGCGGGCGATGGGCGGCGCGGGTACCGCCGGTGCAGGCGCCGGGGCGGGCGCGTCGGCGGAGCCGCAGCCCCCGAGTAATGTGGCCGGCGCGGCCAAGGTGGCCAGCGTGGCGATCATCAGGCGAGTCATGGCACAGCCTCCAGGACGTTCTCGGTGGGAGCGGCCGTCGGGGCCTTGCTCGAGACGAACGTGAACGGGTAATTGACGATGATCGGGGTGCCGCCTGGGAACTCCGGAAACTCGATGCTCCCGATCACCTGCGCGACGCAGGCCAGGGCCTCGCTGTCGCCCAGGCCCGTGGCGCTGCTCTGCACGACGCGGCCGGTGGCGTTGATCGTGAAATGCGCGTTGATCGTGCCGGTAAGCGTTGGCCTGGCGAGCAGCGCCTTCTCGTAGCAGTACCTGACCGCGTCGAGCTTGCGCCGGATGTAGCGGCGGAGGATCGCCTTGTCGAGGCTGCCGCTGTAGGCGATCGGCTGGGCCAGCGTCACGGTCGGCACCGCCACGACGCGGCCCGCACGCATCCCGGCGCTGCCGCCGTAGCCGATCGTGCCGTAGCTCCCGCCGCCGACGCCGTAGCCGATCGTCCCGTAGCCACCGCCGCCGATGCCATAGCCGATCGCCGCGTAGCCCACCCCACCGGCCGGGATGTCGCCGACGAACGCCGGCACCTCGACCGGGACGGCGACCTGCCTGGCGGCACCGCCCGCCGTCACGCGCGAGTCATCGACGGCGACGAACGCGGTGTACGGGCTGAGGATATGGTGCGCGAGCAACAGCGCGAGGATCTCGTGCTGGGCCTCGGGGTCGGCCTTGCGCACGAGGCGGCGCGACAGCTCGGCGATGCGCTGCCGCGCCCACACCGAGGCGATCGCCGGGCGCGCCGCGTCGCGCTCGGGGAGCGTCACCGGCACGTCGAACCGCACGTCGCGCCCGCCGAGCCTGCCGCGAACCACGGCGGTACCCGTCGCGGCGCGATCGTAGTGGCCGGCCAGGACGAGCGGCTGGCCGGCGAACAGATCCGGAATCGCGCGCGGCAGGTCGCGCACCGCGAGGTTGCCCCAGTCGATGTGGAGGTCGGTGAGCACCGGCGCGTCGATCCGGCGCTGGAACCGGGCGACCGCGGCGGCGGCGTCCTCGTCGGACCGGACCACCTGGGCCGTACCGCGCCCGAGCGCGGCCAGCTCCTCGAGCAGGTAGCGGTTGACCGCCGAGCCAACGCCGAAGCAGAACAGCCGTGCGTCGCCCAGCCGCGCCACGACCCGGGAGAGGATCTGGTCCTCGTTGCCGACGTAGCCGTCGGTCAAGAGCGCGACGATGCGCAGGCGCGCCGGGTCATGAGGGACGGCGAGCGCGGCGTCGATGCCGGTGACCATCTCGGTCGCCCCGCCGGCCTCGAGGGCGGCGAGCCACTGGAGCGTGAGGGCGACGTTGCCGGGCTTGTTGGCGATCGGCGCCGGCCCGAGGGCGCTCGCGCGATCATCGAACCGGACGATCTGGAAGGTGTCGTCGGGGTGCAGCGACAGCAGCATCTTGCTGATCAGCCGCTTGGCCTGATCGAGCGGCGCCCCCCGCATCGACGACGAGGTGTCGAGCAGGAACACGAGCTCGCGCGGGGCGATCACCGCCTCGGCAGCCTGGGCCGGCGGCTCGGCGATCAGGAGGAAGCTCCCGGGGCCGCCGTCGCGGTAGGCCAGGACGCCGAGCTCGGGCGCGGCGCCGCCGACCTGATAGCGCAGGATGAAGTCCTTGTTCGGAACGGTATCGCCGGGCGCGAGGCTCACGGTCGCGCGGCGGCCGGCGCGCGTGACCGCGATGTGATGCGAGGGCGAGGCGACGTCGCCGATCGAGACCCCGGCGTCGAGCTCGACGCGCAGGCTGATGTCGTGCGAGCTGCGCAGCCCCGGAGGCAGCACGGCAGGCTGCACCGCGGACTGGGCCGCCGACGGCGGCGTGTAGCGCGGGCCGGCGACCATCGGGAACACCAGCTCGTAGCCGCCGGCCTCGAAGTCGAGGCGCTGGACGTAGTGCAGGGTGACCTCGATCGCCGCCGCCGGCTCGAGGTTCGCGACCGCCTGCGAGAACAGGTTTGGCCGCTCCTCGGCGAGCAGCGCGGCGACCAGGCCCTTGTCGCGCGCCGCCTCGTAGATCTGCTTGGCGGCACCGCGCTCGCGGATCGTGCCGGTGATGGTCCGCGTGCCGGTCGCGATCCGCATCTCCGTGACGGCCGCGCCGGTCGGCAGCGGGAACAGGTACACCGCCTCGATCTTGGTGGCGTACGGGTTGCGGAAGCGCTGCGTGACCGTGGCATCTGCGAGCGGGCCGTCGACGCGGATCTGCACGTCGGTGTGCTCGAGCGGGACGTCGATCATCTTGCCGTCATGCCGGGTGGCGAGCCGGCCTTCGCTGGGCCGGTCGCCGGGGCCAAGCGGCGGGGGCGCGGGGGTGGACGCGACGCTCACGCCCGACAGCGCGCAGACGAATACCAGCCAGGGGAGTCCCTTCATCGCATGCTCCTTGCCCGCCCCGGGCCGATGCAGCGACCAGGCGAGCGAATCAGCCGTTCCGACACCCGGGCGCGAAAAAAGTTCCGGGGCCTTTGCGCCGGTGCCTTGGGCCCGCATGGCGGAGGCGCAGGACCAGCGCGGCCTGCATCCATCGCCTGAGACCGCCGGATCTCGCCGGATGGATACCGGTGACATCGAGTGCTATCGGGCTGATCTCGGGATTGGCGAGCGGATCGCCTCGGTACGTAGGCCGCTGCTGTACAGTGCCCGGCCATGCGCGGCTGGATGATCGCGTGCTTGCTCCTCGCCGCGGCACCCGCGCGCGCCGCCTGTCCGCACGACGGTAAGACGATCCCCGCGGCGCGTGGATCCATCGAGGTCGACGGCAAGCTCGATGATCCGACGTGGGCGACCGCGTGCTTCATCGACGACTTCGAGCAGAAGCAGCCCGCGTACGGCGCCAAACCGTCGCGCCGGGTGACCGCCGCGGTGGCGATCGACCGCGATACGATCTACGTGGCCGCGCGGATGTGGTCCGACGGGCCCGGCGATATCGACGACGCGCTGACCCAGCGCGACGACACCCAGCAGGCCGAACGCTTCATCGTGTCGGTCGATCCGTCGCACACGCGGCGGCTCGCGTACAGCTTTGCGGTCACCGCGGCCGGCGTGCGCGCCGACTGGATCCACACCGACGACACCGAGGGCGCCCGCGACCTGACGTGGAACCCGGTGTGGCGCGCCCGGACGCAGATCCTCCCCGACGGCTGGACGGCGGAGCTCGCGATGCCGCTGTCGCAGCTCCGGCTGCCGGCGACGACGCAGGCGAGCTGGGGGATCAACTTCAACTGGTACATCCCGCACCGCAACGAAGATGTCTTCTGGCGCGCCGTGCCGCTCGACCGCACCGCGTGGGCGAGCTGGTTCGGCGAGCTCACCGAGATGCCGCGGATCGAGCGGGGCCTTGGCTTCGAGCTCCTGCCCTACGCGGGGAGCCAGCTGACGCTCGACGAGTCGCCGACCGGCGCGCTGGCGCACCGGACCTCGATCGGCGCCAACGCGGGGCTCGACGCCAAGTTCCGCCCGCTGCCCGGGCTCACCGTCGCGGCGACGCTCAACCCCGATTTCGGCCAGGTCGACGTCGACCCCGCGTTCGTGAACCTCACGGCGTTCGAGATCCAGCTGCCCGAGAAGCGGCCGTTCTTCGTCGAGAACGCGCCGCTGTTCGCCGACGCCAGCGGCAACTACTTCTACAGCCGCCGGATCGGCGGCCTGCCCCACACGCTGCCCACCGCCGACGAGATCGATCTGCCGACCCAGGTGCGGATCCTCGGCGCGGCGGCCGCCGGCGGCTTCGTCACCGATCGCACGCAGGTCGCGGTGCTCGGGGCGCTGACCGATTCGTCGGACGCGAACGCCGTCGTGGGGGGCGCCACCCAGAAGCTCGCGATCGCTCCCCTGTCGGGCTGGGCCGCCGGCCGCGTCGAGCACCAGGTCGGCGCGTCGGTGCTCGGGGCGACCGCGACCGCCGTCGAGCGCAACCTCGGCGGCTCGCCGCTCGCACAGATCTTGCCCCGGACCGCGCTGGTCGGCGGCGGCGACGCACGGCTGCGCACCGCCGATGGCACCTACGAGGCGTTCCTGTACGGCGGCGTGACGGGCGTGTTCGGCACGCCGGAGGCGATCACCCTCATCGAGGACAGCTCGGCGCACTACTTCCAGCGCCCCGATGGCGCGTACCTCCACCCCGACCCCGCGGCGCGGAGGCTTTACGGCTGGCACGCCGGGGCGACCGGCACCAAGCGTGCGGGCACGTGGCAAGGCAGCGCGCTCGTCAACCTCGAGTCGCCGGGGTTCGAGCTCAACGACCTCGGCGTGCTGTCGTCCGCCGACGACATCGACGTCGCCGCCAACGTCCGCCGCATCGAGACGACGCCGGGCGAGCGCGTGTTCGGATGGGACATCGGCGCCGGTGCGAGCACGTCGTGGAACTTCGGGGGGCTGCGGAAGCCGGTCGATCTGCGCGCCCTCGGCGACGTCACGTCGACGGCCTTCAACTCGGCATCGATCGCGTTCGACGTCACGACCCCGGGCGGCTCGGACGATCTCACGCGCGGCGGCCCGGTGATGCAGACCGGTTGGGCCGAGTCGGTGACGCTCGCGGCCTCGACGCCGCGCGGCCGTGCCCAGCAGCTGTCGGGGACGCTCGTCGGCCAGCTGAGCCCCACGCTGCAGCAAGGCGTCATCGCCTCGGTCAGCCTGGCGTCGCGCGCGACGTCTGCGCTGCGCCTCGACGTCACGCCCTCGCTCACCTGGGTCGAGACCCAGCGCCAGTACGTCGCGACTGTGACCTATGCCGGCGGCGGCGACCAGACGTTCGGCGCGCGCTACCTGTTCAGCCAGCTCCACCGCAGGGAAGCCGCGCTCGAGCTCCGCGCGACCTGGTCCTTGTCGCCCGATCTCGTGCTGACGCTCTACGCGCAGCCCTTCGTGTCGGTCGGCCGCTTCGCCCGGCTCGGCGAGCTCGCCGCCGCCGGATCTGGCGACGTCCGATGGTACGACACGACGTCGCAGATGCCCGCGACGCGCCTGATCCTCGAGGGCCCGGGCGCGTTCTCGATCAACGAGCCGGACTTCACGGTCGCGTCGCTGCGGTCGACCGCGGTGCTCCAGTGGGAGTTCACGCCGGGCAGCACGCTGTTCGTCGTGTGGCAGCAACTCCGCCAGGGCACCGATGCGTTCGCGCAGCCGCTGCACTCGGCCGCGCCGGACGTCGTGACCCGGCCCGGCATCCACACCCTCGCGATCAAGCTGTCCTACTGGTTCGGCTGACCGACATACACGTCTCATCGTCGAGGGAGACCTGTACGAGGTTTCTTCGGCGGAACCTCGTCTCCATCGCGTCCTTGCCCTTGACCTCGATCGTGCCGCGGCTGGTCAGCGAAACTTGCCGGCGAGCTGACCGCGGCAGTTGTCGCTGAGCTGCACCTGGTTCGGGAGGTGGGGGATCTTCTGCGGCCGTATGGTAAACTACGTTGGTCGGTGATGACGCTCGCACTTGATCTCCCACCCGCCTTGCTTGTTCGCGTAGAAGCCCGCGCACAGGAGCGCGGGCTCGCGCTGGCAGAGTACCTTGCGAAGCTGATCGAAGACGCGCTCCTTTCCGAACCCAATGCGCGCGCGGTCTCCCTTCTCAAGGCGTGGGAAGTGGAGGACGCGACCGCCGACCCTGCAGAACTCGAGGCACGCCGCGACGACTGGGAAGCGACCAAAACCAACCTGAACGAGAGCCACAGCTCAGCTCGAAGGCTGTTTCCGTGAACCGAGCGGTGGTCCTCGATACGGGACCACTAGGTATGGTGATCCATCGGGGCGGGGTGCCTGAAGTAGATGCTTGCAAGCGATGGTTGCTGGCCCTGGCGGAGCGCGGTATTCGCATCGGTGTTCCCGAGATCGCCGACTATGAGGTCCGCCGCGAATTGCTGCGTGCCGGCAAGACGCGCGGCATCGAGAGACTCAATGCGCTTCTAGAGACATTCGAATACCTACCGCTCTCGACGGCCGTGATGCGAGACGCTGCCGCGCTTTGGGCAGAGCTTCGCAAGCGCGGACAACCCACCGCCGATTCCAAGACGCTCGATGCGGATGCGATCCTGGCAGCTCAGGCTCGAACGATGACGGCGGCGGAGGTCGTCATCGCGACCACGAACGTGCGCCACCTGTCGCGTCTAGGCGATGCCAAGCTGTGGCAAGATGTGACCGTTGATGGCGGCTGACCAGGCGTCCGCTACTCCGTGTACATCGTGTCGGACAGCATCCCCTGGAGAGAAGGTAAAATAGCTAACAAGGTAGGTGCCATAAGGATAGGAACTTGCACCCACTATCTCATAGGTCGTTACGATTGAACCGCCCCGAGGGCCAACAGAGGCAATATGCTAGCCATCGATAGGCAGGATTAGGCAGGGTAGACGCTGGCGCCAGGGGCGTCGGCTGACGCCGCAATCGGGACGGTGCTTCGAGGGTATCCGCCCTGTCGAGAGCACCCTTCGGTCCCCGAGGAACTCGGTGTGCACCGTCGTCGGGTCCATGGCTTTCCTTGAAAAGATCGGCGCTGACTGCGGTGGTTCGGACCCTCGTCAGGCGCAGGTGCCACGCGCGGGGAACGAGCTCTGCGCGGTCAGCGCAGGCCGCCGGTGGCGAGCACGGCGTCGAGGCCGCGCCGGCCGTCGTGGATGAGATCGTCGAGCTCGGTCTCGAGCGGCGTGTTCGCGAGGAGCTGCGAGACGGAGTCGGCGACGCGGCGCACGCGAACGAGGGTCTCGACGGCCTGGACCGACGACGACAACGACGACGTCGCCGGGACGTCGGCCACCGGGCCGGCGGGCCCGCCCCCCGTGCCGACCACGAGGGCGATCACGACGGCGCTGGCCGCGATGGGGGCCAGCACGAGCAACGGCCAGCGCGTCCGCCGCGCGACGACGACCGGCACGGGCGCCGCGTGGACCCCGCGCGCCAGCTGATCGTGCAGCGACCCGAGCGCGCGGCCGTATGCCTGGCACGCCGCGCACCCGGCGGCATGCCCGCGCTCCAGGCGCGATGCGAGGTCGCCCTGATCGAGGGCACTGGACATCTGCCAGCGCATGTACCAGCAACGCATCGACCAACGCATCGGGGTCATCATTGTACCTCCTGGAGCAGGCGCCGGCGCGCCCGGAACAACATCACCTTGACGGCGACCGACGAGCGACCGAGCGCGTCGGCGATCTCGCGAACGGTCAGGCCCTGCGCGTAGCGCAGCCACAGCGACCGATATGCGTCGGGGGACAGCGCCTTGGCGGCGCGCTGCCAGAGATCGCTTGCGGCGGCGGCACCGTCGGCCGCGCCGTCGACCGCACTGTCGACTGGGCGGCTGTCCTGCTCGCGGGCATCGCGCCGGGTGCGGGCGATCGCATGGTTCGCGGCGACGTTCTTGCCGATCGCGAACAGCCAGGTCGCGAACGGCCGCGCCGGGTCGTAGCGGTCGAGGTGATCGTAGGCGCGCAGGAAGGTCTCCTGGGCGACATCCTCGGCGTCGCTCGGGCTGGCGAGGCGGCGGGCGAGGAACGCGACGAGGCGCGGGCGATAGCGAACCACGAGCTCGTCGAACGAGCCCCGGCTGCCCTCGCGCGCGCGCACCGCGAGCTCCTCGGCGGAGACCTCGGTCATCGGTGAGTTCGGCGGGGGGATCATGAGAGCCGGGGGAGCCGGGGGGCGGGGCGCGCGGCTCACTCCTTCTCGTGCTTCTCGTGCCTCTCGTGCTTCTCGTGCTTCTCCTGGATCATCTTCGCCAGCTCGGCGACCGGCAGCTTCGCGACGACCTCGAGCGCGAGGCCGTTCGCGGTCACGGTCACCCCGTCGAGCAGCGTCCGCGCGGCCGGCTCGTCCGACAGCGACGCCAGCGCGCGCAGCCCGTCGAGGATGCTCCTGGCTTTCTGGAGCGCGTCGGCGGACTGCATCTCGGCGCGCGCGTTGGCCGTCACGACCCCCGTGGCCTCGCCGACGTCGACGACGAGCGAGCGGATCGCGAGCTGGAGCACCTTGGAGTGCGCCGCCTTCTGGATCGCGCCCAGCATGTTGTCGCCGATCGTGACGAACACGAACACGCCCTGCCGGCTCGCGCTCGGCAGCTTGTTCGAGCCCGCGAGGCTCGGGGCCTTGCCGCCGAGCACGTGGATCGAGGCCTCCAGGCTCTCGGCGCTGTCCGCCAGCACCAGCGTATCACCGAACACGGCGCCAAAGCCGTGCTTGTCGCCCTCGCCCATCGTGTAGGTCACGACGCCGTCGATCGAGCGCTGCGACTTGACCGGCAGCTTGCCGACGAGCTGCGCGAGGCTCCGGCTGTCCTTCGTCTCGACGTAGAGCGCGCCGTGCTCGGTGTCGCGCCAGAACGAGACGCCGCGGATCGCCTGGGCGAGCGAGCGCGCGAGCGGGCGAAACTCCGGCGGGGCCTGGTCGAGCGCGGCGTCGATCGCCGCCTGACCACCCACCGCGGCAAAGATCTGCGTCTTGCGGAGGGCGTCGACGTCGAGGTGGCCGACGACCTCGACCTTGTCCGGCACCGTCCTGGGCTCGAATGGCGTGGCGAACGCGCGTCCGCCGCCGAGGCCACCGGCGACGAGCGTGACGACGGCTACGAAGGGAACGACGACGGCAGAACTTACGTGGCGCATGGACTCTCCTTGCCCCTTGTACAGCGACCCCGCCGCGCTGGTTACATCGAGTAAATCATCAATAAATCAAAACACCTATAAGAAAAGGCCCAACCTGGAGGCGCCCGGCCCAGCCCGGCGTAATGCATGCCTAACGGAAGGGTTCGATTCACCCGTTGTTGGGTCCGCCGCGCGCGGGTAGCCTGGACGGCGCAAGGCAAGGGCTTCCAACATGACAAGCATCCGGTGGCAACGCACGGCGCTCGGCGCCGCAAGTCTGGTCGCAGGTCTCCTCACGGCGAGCGCGTGCTCGATGGAGATGCCACCCAGCAGCCCCATGGATCTGGCGCCCGTCGCGGTGGATGACTCGATCGTGACGACCGCGAACACGCCGAGCTCGACGAGCGTGCTCGCCAACGATCGGGATCCCGATGACGACACGCTCGCGGTGACCTCGTTCACGCAGGGCGCGCACGGCGCGGTCGCGATCGCCGATGGGGTTGCGACCTACATGCCGGCGGCGAGCTTCCTCGGCGCCGACAGCTTCCGCTACACGATCGACGACGGCAGCGGCATGACCGCCTCGGGCGTCGTGGCCGTCATGGTCACCCCCGGCGCGCCGGGCTGCAAGGTCGCCGTCACCGGCCCGACGGACGGTATGTTCGGCCAGAACATCCACCTCACCGCGACCGCGGCGTGTAACACCGGCCCCGCGGAGGTGCAGTGGTACCACCGGGTCAACTCGGGCTATGTCGTGGTGCAGCCGTTCAGCGCGACCCAGACGCTCGACATCGCCGCCGACGTCGTCGGCAGCAACATGTTCTACGCGGCCGTACGCACGCAGGGCACGCAGGCGGCGCAGGGCATGTCGAACATCGTGACCGTCAAGGCGGTGGACGACACGCCGCAATGCACCCTGGTCAAGATGGTCTCGCCCACGAACACGCAGAACCTCGCGATGGGCAAGGCGGCGACGCTTTTGGCGTCGGCGACGTGCCCGGCAGGCTCGGTGGCCGAGTACCAGTTCTGGGTCAAGCCGGACGGCGCCGCGAACTGGCAGATCTTGCCGGCCTACACCACCACCAGCGAGAGCTGGGTACCGCCGTCGACCGGCGCCTGGTCCATCCGCGCCGTGGTGCGGACCACGGGCTCCCATGTCAGCTACCAGATGGCCGCGATGTCGGTGACGGTCAATGTGACTCCGTGAGCTGAGCTTTCAGCGCCCGCCGCTCGAGATCAGCTCCTCTGTGTCGATGTGACCGCCCCATGGCTCGTCCGCCCGCGCCCCAACCCGCGGGCCGCACTCCGCCTGCTGTGCTTTCCTTATGCCGGTGGTGGAGCATCGGTCTTTCGCACCTGGCCCGCCGCCCTGCCCGCCGACATCGAGCTCCTGGCGGTCGAGCTCCCCGGCCGTGAGACCCGGTTCAGAGAGCGCCCGTTCCAGCAGCTGGCTCCGTTGATCGCTGCACTGACCGACGCGATCGGCCCTCACCTGCAAGCTCCGTTCGCGATCTACGGACACAGCCTCGGAGCGGTGGTCGGGTTCAACTTTGCCCGAGAGCTCCGGCGCCGATCGCTCCCGGAGCCGGTCCACCTGTTCGTGTCGGGCCGGCGTGCGCCGCAGCTCCCCGAGCGATCGCCGATCCACCAGCTCCCCGACCCTCAGTTCCTGGACCAGCTCCGCCGTCTCGGCGGCATCCCCGATGCCCTGTTCGAGCAGCCCGAAATCATGGAGATCTTCTTGCCCGTCCTCCGGGCCGACGTCGCGGTGGCCGAATCAGGGCCGGTCGGATGCGAGGCACCGCTCGCCTACCCGATCACCGCGATGGGCGGCCTCACCGACGAAAAAGCGCGCCTCGAGGAGCTCGACGCCTGGCGAGCCCAGACGAGCGCGGCGTTCGACCGCGAGGTGTTTCCGGGCGGCCACTTCTTCGTCCAGAGTGCGCGCACCGCGTTCCTCGGCTCGCTGGCGCGACGGCTCGCGCGCACCACGGCGGCGCCATGAAGCTGTTCGCGGTGAGCGATCTCCACGTCGGGTTCGAGGCGAACCGCAGCCTGTGGGCCGAGCTGCTCGATCATCCCGACGACTGGCTGATCCTGGCCGGTGACCTCGGCGAGACGGAAGACCACCTGCGGTTCACGTTCGAGATCGCGACCAAGCGGTTCCATCGCGTGTTCTGGGTCCCCGGCAACCACGAGCTGTGGACCCTGCCCCACGACACCAGCAATTTGCGCGGCGAGGCCCGCTATCGCCGATGTGTCGAGATCTGCCGCGAGCACGACGTCGTGACTCCCGAGGATCCCTATATCGTCTGGCCCGGGGCGGGCCCGCGCCTGGTGCTGGCGCCGCTGTTCCTGCTCTACGATTACTCGTTCCGCCCCGACCACATCCCCGAACATCAAGCCCTGGCGTGGGCGCAAGCGGCCGGCATCGAGTGCACCGACGAGGTCCTCCTGCATCCCGAGCCGTATCCGACGCGGGCGGCCTGGTGCCGGGCCCGCTGCGCGGCGACCCGGGCCCGCCTCGACGCCATCCCCGCCGATCACCAGACGATCCTCATCAACCACTTTCCGCTCCGCCAGGAGCTGGCCCGGCTGCCGGCGATCCCGCGGTTCTCGCTGTGGTGCGGCACGCGGCTGACGGAGTCCTGGCACCTCGATTACCGCGCCCAGGTGGTCATCTCGGGCCACCTGCACATTCGCTCGACCCAGTGGATCGATGACGTGCGGTTCGAAGAGGTCTCGCTGGGCTATCCGCGGCAACGATCGCCGATCGCCCGCATCGAGCACTACCTGCGCGAGATCTTGCCCGGAGCACCGGGAGTCCGCGCGATCACCGCTCCTCCGGAGAGCCGGGTCGGGCCCGCCCCGGACCGCTCGCGAGGCCGATGACGGTCGCCCCCGCGCCCCCGCCCGCGTGGCGATCAGCGCCCGCCGATCTCGCGCTCGGGCCGACCGACGTTCACGTCTGGCGCCTGCCGCTGGCCCAGCCGCGCGAGCACCTCGCCACCCTGGCGCGCACCCTCAACGACGACGAACGCGATCGCGCCAGGCGGTTTTACTTCGACCGCGACCGCAACGCGTTCACCGCGGCCCGCGGCGCGCTCCGCACGCTCGCCGGCACCTATACGGCACATCCCCCCGAGGGGCTCGTGTTCGGCTATCTGGCCAAGGGCAAGCCCTACCTGACGGCCCCGCCCGGTGATCTGCGGTTCAACCTTTCTCATTCCGGTGACTACGCGCTCCTCGCCTTCACGCGAGACCGCGAGCTCGGCGTCGACGTCGAGCGCCGGCGCCCGATGGACGACCTGCTCTCGGTCGCCAGGACCGCGTTTTCCCCCGAGGAGTACGCCACGTTGACCAGCTTGCCGTCGCACGAGCACGCCGTCGCGTTCTTCGCGTGCTGGTCGCGCAAGGAAGCCTTCATCAAGACCACCGGCGAGGGGGTCTCCCAGCTGGGTGACTTCGACGTGAACCTGCGTCCCGGCGAGCCGGCGCAGCTCTTGCGGGTGGCGGGCGTTCCACCGGCCGGCTACCCGTGGTCGATCCACGACCTGCCGGAGATCCCCGGCCACGCCGCGTCGCTCGTGGTGGAGGGCCACGACGTCCGGATCAGCTGCTGGGACTGGCCACCGAGCCGCTGATCGTCGCGCATCACCTGCGCACGCGACGCGGTTCGAGAGGGTGACGTCGATTCGGCCTGGGGTGCGGCCGCAGGCCTCGGGAGTCGTCCACCGAGGCCACGCCCGATCTTGGGCACCGACCCGGCCAGACGCCAGACACCGCGACCTCGGGTCACTCGCGCCTGCTGTCCGATAGCGGCGCTTGCAGCTCACATCGCCTGTCGTTCCGCGCGCACGCTCGCGAGTACGCTCGCGGAGAGTTGTTTCCGAATCCTCGCTATCTTCGTGAGCACTCGCCACCGCAGGCAGGCGTACCAGAAATTACATTGACAATAGCGGTGTTCAGATGAGTACGATGGTCAAGATGCCTATCGCGCGTATGCGATGCATCCCAACATCCAAGCAGTACAAGGGACAACACCCATGCAGCGCAGTATCTCGACCAAGCTCGCCGCCGTCACCATCGCGGTGGCCGGCGCCTTCCTCCCGTCGGCCCGGGCGCACGCGGACGCCCTGGCGACGCGGTGTAATGCGGACGCCGTGAATGCCGCCGTGGCGAGGCTGCGCCTGGAGTGGGCCCGCGCCTGCGGCACCAAGATCAACGTCAAGTCGCCGACGACGCCGACGCCACCCGCGCTGGCGTATGACACCGGGCTCACCTCGTCCAACGGCGGCATCCCGCTCATGGAGTACATCGAGACCGACGACTTCTGGGGCAAGAACAGCTACTCCGGAGATGTCGAAGCGGTCAACCAGATATTCACACAGAGTCAATGGCACACCGGCCCATATATCGCGACCACGGACGCCAACGGCTTCCAGCGCTGGACCCAGTCGCCGTCGCTCGCGCTGGCGCGCCCGACATACCCGACGTTCGGGAACAACCTCGACATCAACACCGCCATCCAGCTATTCCCGAATCCGAACTACTCCCTGGTCGACTGCAAGCTCTACCTGGACGCGTCGGCGCATACGCTCGCGGATACCAGCGTGAGCGGGTTCTTCGTGAACGGGTTTTGTCCCGCGACCGACGTGCTCGGCGGCCGCTGCGCGGACGGCACCCAGGAGCAGATCTTCGCGGGGGGCATGGTGGGGTGCGCCGGCGCGGTGACGTACGCGAGCCGCAGTACGCTGTGTGCGCCGGGGTACCGCACGGTCACCGCGGCGGAATGGACCGCGCTTCGCAATGGCGCCGCCCCCACGCACGATTACTGGACCAACGACGATCTGAAGTACAACGGCTCGGGCCCCTCGGCCTGCTTCGTCTCGACGGAGACCGGCTTCTCGTGCGGCACGACCCCGATGCGGGTGTGCACCGCGGCCGGGACCGACGCCGAGGGCAACCAGTGTAACTGGCAGCACTGCGGGATCGAGGCCAACGTCCCGGACCAGTTCTTCGGCGGCTGTGCCGGCAATACGACCGCCGGGGCGCTGTGCATCGTGGGCGGCTGTGCCGACGGCACCATCGAGCAGACCTTCGCCGGGGGCATGGTGGGCTGCGCCGCGAGCGAGACCTACCCGAACCGCGCCAGCCTGTGCGGGCCCGGCTACCGGCTCGCGACCGCCGCCGAGTGGGTCGCGCTGCGCAACGGCATCGCGCCGACGCACAACTACTGGACCAACGACGCCCTGAAATACAACGGGATCGGCCCCTCGGCTTGCTTCGTGTCCACCACCGCCGGCAACGACTGCGGCACGACGCCGATGCGCGTCTGCGTGGGCACGGATCCGGAGGGCAACCTGTGCAACTGGACGCACTGTGGCATCGATGCCAATACGCCCGACCAGTTCTTCGGCGGCTGCGTCGGCAACACGTCTGCCGGCGCGCTGTGCGTCCCCAACACCGGATGCGCCGATGGCAGCGTCGATCAGGTGTTCGCCAACGGCATGGTCGGGTGCGCGGGCTCCGTGGCGTACGCGAGCCGCGACACGCTCTGCGCCCCCGGTTACGCGCCCGCGACGGCCGCGCAATGGGTGGCCAACCGTGGCACGGCCGCGCCGACGCACGACTACTGGACCGATGACTCCCTGCTGTGGAACGGGACTTCCTCCGCGTGCTTCGTGTCCACGTCGGTCGGCGGCACCAGCTGCAACGCGTCGCCGATGCGCGTGTGCACCCCGGGTGGGACCGACAGCGAGGGCAACACGTGCAGCTGGACCCACTGCGGCCTCAACACGACCACGCCCGACCAGTTCTTCGGCGGCTGCACCAGCAACGCGGGCACGCTCTGCATGCCGGTCCCGTGATCTAGCGGCCGGCGCACCGATGCTCGGCGGCCACGCCGCCGCCTTGCGCGGGCGCCGGCAGCGTTGCATCCGTCACATCCGTCCCATCGAGTCGTCGCGAACCACCTCGATGCACGCTGCCCGTGCCGGCCGTTAGGGACTGCGGACGACCATCACCCAGTTGACCCGCGCGGTGACGGCATACGCGCGAACGATCACGGTCGGCTGGGCGGTCGACGAGCTCGACGTTCCGGACACCCCGGACCGGGTCCCGCTCGGATCGAGGATGTTGCACACGTAGCTCGTATCTCGGCGCACCATGCTGACCGTGTAGGCGGTGTTGTTGGTCCACGCCAGCGCCTGCCTGGTGAGCTCCTTCGGCGCAAAGTCGTCGAATAGCGAGATGTCGCGCCCGCTGGCCCCCGCTGGTTGAAACAACTCGCAGCTGACGCTGGAATCCGTGCCCACATCGTTGGGCACGCCGACGTCCACGTCGTGGGAGTTGGTGTTGGCGACCTCCGACTCCACGACGAACGAAGCCGACACCGTCACGTGGTTCGGGTTCGCGACCGGCGGAATGAGGTACTCGCTGGTGTTGGCCGCCGCGGTGGCCCGGACGGCGTCGCCGACCACGACCCAGTTCGGCGTTCGCGCCCACGGCGGCAGGCCATGGTGAAAGCCCTCGAACACCTCGATCTTGTCGCCGGGCGTCATCGGGTTCGGATCGCATGAATCGGCGACGCCATCGCCATCGGGATCGCTCGGCGTATCGTTGGCGACCGGCGGGCATGGATCACACGCATCGCCGAAGCGATCGCCGTCCTCGTTAGCCTGATCGGGATTCGCGACGTCGGGGCAGTTGTCGACGTCATCGGGTACGCCATCGTGATCGCTGTCGCCAGCGAGCACCGCGTCGCCCCCCGCGTCACCCGGCCGCGCGGCGTCGGGGTGAAGGGACCCGGTCAGGGCCACGCAGACGCCGGCGCTGCACGTCTGGCCCTCCGGGCACGCGCCGTTCGGCGAACAAGGCACATCGGACGGCAGCGCCGGCGTGTAGCACGCCGCCATCAAGGTCAGCCCGACGAGGCAACCACGCACGAGGTCATCATACGCGCGTCGCGACCCCAGGCGCGGTATTTCGCCCGCAGCATTTGCACCGCGGATGCTCGGCCCCTACCCGCCGGATCGTCGGGTTCGTCACATCGGACAGTAGCGAGCGAGCGCTGCGTCGTCGCCGGTGATCGCCGTCTGGGCGACCCAGATCTCGTCGAGCGCACCGTCGTAGGCGGTGGCGCCGCCGCCGCCGAGCCGCAGGGAGTCGAGCGCCAGCGGCGTGATCAGCTGGACGTCCGCGGCCTCGGTTCGTACGCCGTCGACCCACAGGCGCAGCCTCGGGGCTCGCAGCGATGCGAGCACGTGGTGCCACGCGCCCGCGAGGACGGGGGCCGAGGTCGCGATGCGCGTCTGCTTGCGGTCCACGGCAATGGCGATCGAGAACCGCACGGTGGTCGGGCTGACCGCGGTCACACGCAGCGCGATCCGACCATCGCCGCTGACCATGACGTCGCGGGCCCCGGCGGGCGAGCTCGGGCGCGACCACAGCTCGATCGTGAACTCCGGCATCGCCGCGAGGGCGAGCGGCCATGCGACATGGTCGCTGACGGCGGCGGTGAACGCGAGCGCGCCGCCGAATCGCCCGGTTGCCAGCACGGCCGGATCGCCGGCCTCGTCCTCCAGGGTATCGCCGAGCGTGGCGGCGGCGCCGCCGATCACCGCGTTCGCGAGAGCCTGGCCGGTGTCGTCGAGGTGCAAGAGGCCCGCGGCGCCGGCGGTGTCGGGCGCGCCGCAGGCGACGGTCCATGCGCGCGTCACGGTGGTGACGTTGTCCGCAGCGTCGGTCGCGCGTACCGCGAACTGGTGCGACCCGGCGGGTAGGTTGACGGCGAAGGGGCTCGCGCAGGCAACGAACCCACCGCCATCGAAGCTGCATGCGACGGCGCCGTCGCTGGCGGTGAAGCCGAACACCACGCGCGGTCCGCTGGTACTACCGTTCGCCGGTCCGCTGGTGATCGCGACGTCCGGTCCGATGGTGTCGACCGTCCACGCCCAGATCGCCGGCGAGGGATCGGCGTTGCCGGCGGCGTCGGTGGCGCGCACCGCGAACGAGTGCGCACCGGGCGCGAGCGCGGTCAAGCTGGCCGGCGATGTGCACGCGGCAAACCCGGCGCCATCGAGGCTGCAGGCGAAGCTCACGCCCGGCTCGCTCGCGGTGAACGCGATGCTCGCGCTGGCGATCGGCACCGTACCGCTCGGGCCGCTGACGATCGTCGTGTTCGGTGGCGTGAGGTCCACGGTCCAGCTGCGAACCGCGGGCGACGGATCGAAGTTGCCGACCGCATCGCGGACCCGCACCGCAAAGCTGTGGGGACCCTCGCCGAGGCCTCCGTAGCTGCGCGGCGACGTGCACGCCGCGAGCGCACCGCCGTCCAGCGAGCACTGGAACGTCGCGCCGCCGCCCGCGTCCGGCGAGATGAACGTGAACGTCGCGGTCGTGCTCGCGCTGGCATCGGCGGGACCGCTCAGGATCTGGGTATCGGGCGTGCTGGTATCGACCGACCACGCGTAGACCGCCGGCGACGGATCGAGGTTGCCGGCGCGATCGCGCGCGCGCACCGCGAACGCATGCGCGCCGTCCCCGAGGGGGCCGAACGACGCACCGCTGGCGCACGGCAGGTAGCCGGCATTGTCGACCGAGCAATCGAAGCTGACGTTGGGCTCGCTGCCGCGGAACGTGAACCGCGCCGTGACGCTGTTGTCCGCCACCGGAGGGCCGCTCGTCAGCATGGTATCGGGCGCCATGGTATCGATCGTCCACACGCGCTCGGCCGGCGTCTCGTCGCGGTTGCCGGCGGCATCGGCCGCGCGCACCGAGAAGCTGTGCGGGCCGTCGGCGAGCGTTCGTACGTACGGCGACTGACACGGCGCGGGTGACTCGTCGTCGATCCGGCATTCGAACATCGCGCTCGCATCATTCGAAGAGAACCGGAACGTCGCCTGACTATCGCGGCTGAACGGGTCGGGCGCCTGATCGATCATCGTCTCCGGTGCCTCGGTGTCGGTCTGCGTATCGCCACTTGCGTCGCCGGTGCCACCGTCGGGCCCGGATCGTACCTTGCCCGGCACATGGCACGCCGCCCCGGCGGCGAGCAAGAACGACACGGCGCACCAGCGCAGGCAATCGATCAGATGCAGACGCATCACAACCTCCCGGTCATCGCGACACCAACCTGGTGATTGCCGGCGGTGGGGATCAGGATCGTCTCGTCGGGCGCACCGACGAACCACAACACCACCGCCGCCGCCAGCGTCGCGCCGCCGGCGAGGTAAAGCATGTTCGCGCGCGTCGCGGAGGTCCGCGCCTGATCGTTTTGCGCGAGCCCCAGCGGATCAGCGCACACGGCCAGCGGACAGCGCTGATTCGCGCGATCTTCGAGCGCGTTGGCGTGCAAGCCAAAATAGCTGCCGGTGCCGAGCACACCTGCGCCCGCCAGCCCGAACCCGACGGACAGCACCCGCGTCGTGCTCCACGTTCGGCCGCGGCGCATCACGACCGTCGGCCCGACCACCGGAGTTGCGCGCGGCGGCGGCGGGGGGATAGCGGACACCTCGGCCACCGGCGCGACCGGCGCGACCGGTAGCCGAGCGAGGTCCGGAACCACGACCTGTCGCTTCGCGCCAAGGCTCACCGACACCGTCGTGCGCCATGCCTGGTAGCCGGGTGCCTCGGCGACGATCGTATAGTTGCCCGGATCGAGCGGCCGCGCGGTGCTCCACTGCGCGTCGGAAACGATCTCGCCGTCACAGCGCACGACCAGGCCATCGACACGATGCGGCACGTCGATCTCCAGGTTCGGCAGCTGCGGCTCCAGCCGCGCCGCGCGCCGGCTCGCTTCGGCCTGCCGCTTATCATCGCCGCCGGTGCGCTTCGCCATCGCCTCGGCCTTGCGGAAGGCCGCCCACGCGCTCGCGAGCTTACCGAGCTTCTCGCGGCAATCGCCGAGGTTGAGCAAGGTTCCAACGCTGCTCTCCAGCCGTTCGCTGGCGACGAGCTTGTCGCATCCGGCGGCGATCTTGCCCTGCTTGAGGAGATCGCGGCCCTCGCGAAACAGCATCTCGGCCTCGGCGGATTGCGCGCGGGCGGTCGCGCGCTGGCACACGATGCCGGTGATGGCGAGGACGGCTACGGCGCAGACGCGATCAGCGCGTGTCATAGAGATCCTCGCTCGGGGGAGTCGGCGGCCGAGCGATCGGCGCGGCCGGACGCGGCCGGGGCGGTGCCACGATCCGCTTGGCCTCGGCCGGCGATTCATCCGGCGCTTCACGCGAGCTACGCGGCGGATCGATCGCGTACGAAGCTGCCATCGACGCCCCCCGGCGCCGTGCGCGATCGACGGTGGCGCTCTTCGTGGCGCCGGGTGGAGCGATCGCCGTGCTCGCTGCCGGGTCGGGCACCACGGGCACCACCGGCCCCGGCGGCATCGTGCGTACCGCGGGCACCGCCGCTGCCGGCGCCGCCTCGACGGGAAGCGTGACCGGTCGGCTGGCTCCGGCGTCGCCGCGGTCGTCGCTGTAGCCGACGTGCGATGTCGCGAGCAGCCCGATGGCCACGCCGGCGACCAGCACGCATGCGAGCACCGCGCGACCCCAGGTACGCCGTGGCGGCAGCACGTCGATCGCATCCTGTGCCGATGATATCGTCGCCGGCATCATCGATGACGCCGGCGATGACCACCGCCTGGGCCAGAGGCCGGGCGTCGCCGGCGCAGGCAGCTCGTGCGAGGAACCATCGGACAGCGCGGGAAAATTGCCGTCGTACACCGATCGAAACCCCTTGCCGAGCGGCACCGCAGGCGGCGCCGTCGGGACGGTAGGTTCCACGGCTTCGCGCTCTGCATACAGCTCGCCGAGCACCCGCTGGAGCTCTGTCATCGACTGGTAGCGATCATCGGGCGACTTGGCGAGGCACCGCAGCAGCAATGCATCGACGGCGAGCGGCAGCTCGGCGACGTAGCGGCTGGGCGCAGGTGGATCCTGCTCCAGGTGCGCGACGATGAGCTCGCCGGATACGTCGCCGAGGAACGGCGGCCGCCCCGTGAGCATGTGAAACAAGAGACAGCCAAACGCATAAATATCCGCGCGATGATCGACGTCGCCCGCGCCACGACATTGCTCCGGCGACATGTAGTCCGGCGTCCCGACCATCGTGCCCGATTGGGTCAACGTCGGATTACCCGTGCCGACCTTGCAGATCCCGAAGTCGAGGATCTTGGTGCGCTCACCACCCTGCGCCGCGGCATCGCTGACCAGGAAGATGTTATCCGGCTTGAGGTCGCGGTGGACGATAGCGTGCGCGTGCGCCACCGCGAGGGATCCCGTGATCTGCCAGGCGATCCGCAGCGCCTCGGCCAAGGGCAGCCGGCCGAGACGATCGATCCGCGCGGACAGCGCCTCGCCTTCGAGGAGCTCCATCACGATGTACGCCGTGCCATCGACGTGATAGCCGAAGTCGAAGATCTGGATGACTCCCGGATCCGAGATCGCCGAGGTCGCGCGCGCCTCGTTGAAGAACCGCTCGACGATCTCGGGGTTGGCCGACACGGCCGGCAGCAACGTCTTGATCGCGGCGCGGCGTCCGAGC
>Ga0308176_10000137_pt1 | contig 50976 bp, 45 predicted proteins | sample PhyCR2_3_FD_203890 | JGI IMG/M metagenome (GOLD analysis project Ga0308176, IMG submission 203890) | Soil microbial communities from UC Gill Tract Community Farm, Albany, California, United States - DLSLS.C.R2 | ecosystem: Environmental > Terrestrial > Soil > Agricultural land | place: USA...
TGAACTGCGCATTACTGACACTCACGCTAACGTCATCACTGCCTTCCACGCCGCTTAAAGTTTGTGCAGTTGCGGAAGCCGAGATCAAACCGTCGTAGATTTTATCCGCGGCAGTGATAGCAGCAACCAAGCTTTTGGCTGTGATGCTAGCCGTGGTAAGAGCCGAAGTGTTGACGGTGTAGTTGCCGGCATCGGCGCCACTCAATGAAAGCCCTGTTGCGGTGACTGTTTTCCCTATGCCTACCGAAGCATCGTTGAAAGAAGCCGAGCCGCCCGTGTAGCTCACGGCATCCGTTGCAATTACTCCTGTTAAGTTGCGGTCAGTAATGTTTGCCGCTACGCTGCCATTGTAAGTCTTATCGGCTGCTGTAACCGAACCGGTAAGAGCTTTTTGCAAAATGCTGGCCATAGTGGTAGCCGAGACGGAACTCAGGCTGTAATTGCCCGCTTTGGATCCGCCTAAGCTAAAGCCAGTAGCAGTAACGGTTTTGTTGTTGCCGGCCTCTTTACTGCCAAAAGCAGCCGTGCCGCTGGTTGCCAGGCTTACGTCATCACTGTACAGGATACCCGTTAAACTGCGTGTGCTGATGGTTGCCGCTATGGTGCGGTCATAGGCTTTATCCGCAGCTGTAAACGAGGGCGTCAGGGACTTGGGCGTAATAGACAAATAGACGTTGGGCGTGAAGATTATATTGTAGTTGCCGTTGGCTAAAGTGCCCTGATCAATTAAGTATTGTCCCACATCATTTCCTGAAGTCCGTGCAAGGTTTCCAGTGAGGGCGTCGGTTCCAACAAGACCGGTTGCCGTATAGGTTAATGCCGGGTCAGCAGCGCCGTAGACTTTTGTTTGGACGTCTGCGGTAACATTCACGCTTTTTTGTGTGATGGCCAAATTGGCGCCTACAAATGTTTCCGAATAATTGCTTCCGTAGGTATAGGTATTTTGACTGATGGCATAGGCCCCTACCGTTTCGCCACTTGCTCTGGTTAAGCTACCCTTTTCCGTTTCACCGTTTACGAGGCTGCCTGTCGTTACCTGCGCAGTCAGACTTGGGTCATTTGCACCGTACACTTTCGATTTGGCATCGGCCGTGATGGTGATGGCTCTTGGTGCGATAACCAACGAAGCAGGCGCCGATGTGTTGGAGGTATAATTTGTTGCACCGGCATAAGAAGCCGTAACGGTATAAGAACCCGCGTTTACCGGGGCTGTATTTGTTGGACCATAGGTCGTGCTGCCCGTTCCGCTGTAGCTTAACGATACCGGCACAAGTGCCGCATTACTCACTCCCGTAGCCGTTCCGCTTCCCGCTTGCGTGGCGCCGTTATAAGTAAAGTTGCCGCCTGTTGCCGAAACCGCCGGTGTTGCCTGCGTTACGGTAATCGTTGCGTTGCCGCTGGCTGTGTTGTGATTCGCATCGCCATCGAAGGTCCATGCTGCTGTACCACCCGGAACGTTGGTAAAGCTTAAACCGAAGTGGAGATAAGCAGCCAAGCCTTCGCCCCTGGCGCCAGTGGCCGTGCCGGTGGCGCCGTGAGCTGCGTTATCATATACACCGGTGTAGCTGTTTACGTTGATGGTAGCATTGGCTTTGGCTACGTCAATGGTAGCGCTGGCGAAAGCGCTGTTGTAGTTTGAATTGTCGGCAGGTGTAAAGATAACGGACAAGCTCTGGCCATTGCCTGCGTTGAGATAGTTACCCGAAGCCGGTGTGTAGGCAAAACTTCCGGAAACATTAGCAGTAGCATTGAGATGCACTGCGGTGAGTGCTGTGCCGTATGTAATGTCGGCGGGATCGCTCCAGGTAATAACGGGTGTGGCTTTGCCAATCTCCAAGATGCCCGTTACGTTCAACGCCATGTAATTAGCGTTTACCAAGCTGGCCACTATGTTGTACGAACCTGCGTTGATTGGCGCCATTGCACTGCCGTTGTATGTGATGCTCACGCCGTTTAAGCCACTGGGATTAGTAGTAACAGAAGCACTCTTCGCCGTTCCGTCGTAGGCATAATTCAATCCCGACAAATTAAGCCTTGCCGCAGCCTTGCCAATCGCAAAGGCCTTTACGTCAGTAGAGCCGAAATAATTTGTTGATTCATTGTAAGTGGCCGCTGCGTTGTACGTTCCAGCGTCGGTGGGCGGTGTGGCGGAAGGCCCGTAAGAAGTGGAACCCGTGCCGACATAGCTCACCGATAAGGATTGATTCAGTCCGGCTGCACTGCTTACCGTAGCCGAGCCGCCCTGTGGATTGCTGTTGTAAGTGCCGTCTGAAACGGTAACAGTAGTGGTGGTTGCTGCTTTGCCAATGGTTACCGAAGCCGTACCGCTTGAAGCGTTGTGATTAGCATCGCCGGCAAAGCTCCAGCCGACGGTGCCGCCGGGTGCGTCCGTATAGCTGTTGTTGGTAAAACTTACAAGCCCATTTAAATCTTCGTTGCGGGCACCGGTCGCTGAAACAAGCGTAGCGCTATGTGCTGCGCCGTCGTAGGTACCCGTATAGCCGTTGACAGCTATTGCCGCTGCAGCCTTTGTCACATTTATAGTGGCTGTCCCTAAAGCCATATTGTAGTTCACGACGTCGGTTGGGGTAAAGTTCACCGACAGGGTTTGTCCGTTGCCTGTGTTCAGATAATCACCGTTTGCGGGCGAATAACTGAACGTACCCCCTACGCTTGCCGAAGCGTTGAGTTGCGTGGCGGAAAGCGGAGTGCCGTACACAATGTTTGCAGGATTAGGCCATGTGATGGTGGTGGTAGCTTTGTCAATCAATAGCGTACCCGTTGCGTTTGTGGATGTGTAATTCGCATCGTTCAATGCAGCTACCGCGCTGTATGAACCCGCATTGGTCGGAACGGTCGTGCCGCCGTTGTACGTTATGTTATAAGCCAATCCTGTCGGCGAAGTGGTAACCGTTGCGCCTTGTGGCGAGCCGTTGTAGGTTTTGGAAAGATTGCTGAGCGAGATGATGGCGGCTGCGGGGTTGATGGTAAAATTGGCACCTGCAAAGGTCAATGCATAATTGTTGCTTAAGGCCAAGGTCCCCTGTTGAATTGGATAAGGACTTCCGGCCACGTTTTCACCACTTGCTCTCGAAACAGTGCCGGTGAAGACATCACCCGTGACCAGCGAACCGTCGGTAATCTGGTAGGTTAGCGCCGGGTCGGCATTGCCATAAGTTTTTGATTTGGCATCGGCGGTAATGGTGATTGTCCGTTGCAAAACGGTAAGCAAAACAGCATTGCTGGTTTGTTTCAGTAAGGCATCACAAGTTGCTGATGCGACACAACGGTATTGATACGTGTTGAAACTATAAGGCGATTTCTTTACTGTTAACTGGTTGGTAGTCGAACCGGTATAGGTGACATCATCGGAAAGATTTGTCCAGGAGCCGCCGCCATCGGTAGAAACCTGCCACTGATAATTGGCTGCGTTCGTGGTAAATGTGAACTGCGCATCATCGCCGTAGGTTTTGCTTTGCGCGGAAGGTTGTGTAATTACAGAGGGTGTTGAGCAAGGCTTGTGGGCCAAGGCAAAATCGCCAAAGCCGCTTAAATCAGAGGCTGTATAATTGGGCGTAGCGGCGACAGATTCTGTAGCCGTGCCTCCTGTATTTTTTTCCACATAAACCTGTCCGGTTGGTGTAAGAGCATCAGGGTCTAAGCTAATGTTATAGGTAAAGGCAGAGCCTCCAGACTGCGTTACCGTCCAATAGCGATTTTCGAGCAAAATCGAGCCGGAGGGCAATGTGCCACTCAAAGCGCTTTCTATTTGTTCTGCGGTTACGGTACTTGTTCCGGTAAGTGCTGTATAATTCACCGACAACGGCCGGTAGTTTCCGCCCTTACCGATTGGAAACGTTTTAGAACCGGTTGCGTTGTAACTGCGAGCCAATCGTCCGTTAATATACGAAGATGAGGAAGCGTTAGTAATGTTTGCCGCCGCATTCAATTTAACTACATTCGATCCGGTTGTAATCAATCCTGAAGTTAGGTTCAAAGTTTCATCAACAGAAACGTCCGTACTGATTGTTACTCCTCCTGAACCGGTGGTAGCTATCTTCAACGTTTTGAACGACGTTGTGCTACCGGAAATACTTTGCGCAGTTGAATTACTGCCGTTAAAGGTTATTGTTTGACCAGCATCTTGAGTAAAAGTGCCGTTGTTTGTAAAGTTTTTCGCTACTCTTAACTCTCCCGATTTGTGCGTTATAGAAGCCCCGTTTTCAATTTTCACCTCCGAGAAATTTAAAATAGAACTGCTCGTTATTTGTTTGCCCGAACCGGTAAAAATAATTTTTGCGGAAGCAGAAGACGAACTAGAGCCGGCGCTCCAGCTTAGATTGCCCAAAATTGTTGTAGTTGAATTTGATGCAAATGACTTGGCTCCGGAGGCGGCAGAAATAAAATTGTCGAAGGTTGGCGTTCCAGAGATGCTTTGTGAGCCGCCGTTTAGCGACACAGTATTTCCCGTGACAATGTAGTTCCCCGAAGTAAACGTTGCCGAAGCAGTGTAGTCGCCGGAAACATTCAGGGTTCCTGCAGCAAGTGTAACCGAGTTCGTTGCCCTGTTACCAGAAACGACTAGGTTATTGTAGGTTGTTGCTACTACGGTTTGTGCCGATGTACTGTTGTACTCAATAGTGCCGGTGCTGGCATTAAAAGTTGACATACCAGCGGTAAGCGCAAATGCACCTCCTATTTTAAGCGTTCCCTGTGTGGTCAACGTTCCAGCATTGGCGGTCGTGCCGATGGCAACGTTTCCAGTTACTGTGAACGTTCTGCTTGAATTAATCTTCAACGTACCGCTATTGCTACTCCCTGTTTGGCCCGCCTGTACTTCGCCGACTGTTAGGTCTGCATCAATTGTCAGCGTAGCACCGTTTGTTATTTTGATCAGATCGCTGGAGGTAACACCAGCAGGCAAAGCTACCCATGTTTCATTTAATGAAACTGTGTATTGGGCATCAGTAAACGCAGTTTGTGCGGTGCGCCCTGAACTTTGTCCGGTTGCCGCTAACGTAAAGTTTTCACCCAAATGCTGCGGCTGAATGATAAACTCGTTGTTGTAAATATGCCCACCCCCGTTGGCCGTGGCATACAACACTGTATTGCCGTGTGTAATCGTAGAGTGATCAATCTCCAATTTTACCTGTTCGCCTGGCTGCCAGCCATCACCTTGGATAATAACAGTGTCGCCAGGATGGTAATCCGGTTTATCGGTGTAAACGGTTGTTGAAGTTTGCGCAAATCCTTTGGCAAACGAGAGCAGGGTAATCACAAGCGTGAAAAGCAGATAGCGTGGCATGGTCAACATGTCAAAATGTTTTGATTTTAGAAACGTAAATGCAAAGCTTGACGCAGGAGAAGGGCGTAAAGGCCGGTCTTCACAAAGGGAATTGAATAAAGCCTGAATGAATTAAGGGAGCAGTTAGTTTCTAAGGAATGAATGGAGACTTGTGGATAACAGAATAAACTTATGTATAAAAAATCAGAATACAGGAAAATTGAAAAAAATTTTTCAGCTATAGGTTTAAAAAAACGGAAACGTTGCCGATATTCTCTTTAAGAGATGTCAGGCCTTTAGCCTACTTCACCGCATCCCTCCCAACTGTTTTGTGCTTTTTGTTTGCTTGCTCCAGCCCCCTTCAAGACGGCATTAGAATCACTGGTTTTGCGAAACTTTCCCTACGGCTTTATGAACCTCGGCTTATCTTCTGCTAAGTGTTTATCACTATCTTAAGGTTTTTGCCGATGAGTCTGCCCTGCTCACCTTTTTGTATGAAACAAACACAAGGGAATTGCAATCTTGTGCGCTTACTATAAAATCAAAAGTCATTGCGCATGAGAACGGGGATTTTACTTTCATTGGTTCGCTTTTTTCCAACGCTTTTGTTTGCCAATACCGTTACCGCGGTTACCACTAATGTTTCGCCTGGAGACTGGAGTGCCGGCGGTTCATGGTCGTCGGGTACAGTGCCGCAATCGGGAGATCTTGTGGTTATACCGGCAGGCAAAGCGGTATCGGTATCAAACCAAGTGCACACAAGCACGGCTCCTACTTTGATCATCCGGGTTACGGGAGAACTTGATTTTCATCCTTCCGGTAAACTGGACCTTTCTTCTACCAGCACGTTACAACTCTTCGTGGGTGGCAAGATCATCCCACAGAATTCAGCGTCTTCGCAACTTATTATACTGGGCGGTGTAACCAAATACAACGCCGCCAATAACGGTACCCTTGCAGGCCCCGCATTTGCAGATGCCCTTTCTGGGTCTTCGGTTTCCGGTCAACCCCAGAGCGGCTTCTCCTCCGGCGTTTTGCCGGTAACGTTCACCGGCTTTTCAGCAAAGCTGCAAAACGACGGTGTTGTCCTGCAGTGGCAAACAGTAAACGAAAAGAGCGTTCGCGATTTTGTGGTGGAAAGAAGTGACGACGGCGGCCTGACCTGGTTGGAGCGAAGCGTTGTGGCTGCAAAAGGAGGCCCGGCTTCTTATAGCTTTGTTGACCGCCTGACCCTGAATGAAGCCGCTCTTTTTCGCATCAAAGCCAGAGATCAGGATCAGCGTTTCAGCTATTCTTTTGTCCTGAACGTAGGCAACAAGAGCAATCTTGGCGTGGCGCTTACGCCTAATCCCGTAAAAGATCAATTCCAGGTTTCGTTCTCCCGGCCCCAGGCGGTACGCTACGCTTTCAGTTTATTGATGTTTTTGGCTGCGTGGTGCGAACAACGAAAAGGGATGGAAGCCAAAACCGTTTTGGCCTGAGCGTAACCGGATTGCCAAAAGGAAGCTATGTTTTACTGCTCACGGGTAAGGATCAACTTATCGGCAAACAAACCGTCGTCGTTCAATGAGGCTGCCTGCTTACTCTTTCTTTGCCTCGTGCTTTACTTTGACACCGCTGTATTTTTTGTGCTTAGGGCGTACAAGGTTGTGTACTTTTTGCGTTGGCGTGGATGTTTTTTTCACTTTGGTTTTGTGCCGGCGTGTTTCCACTTTCAGCTTTTTGTCGTTGGCCTTTACTTCCTTTTGTGCTGAAGCGCTAAGCCCGATGGCTGCAAGAAAAAAAAGAGCGAGAAGAAACTTTTTCATAACATCGTTTTCCCAGTTCTTGCAAAACAGGGGCCGGGCAGACAACTGGAGATAGTTAAGAGATTACCCGACTTTACCGCCTCTCGAAGCAGCCGTAGACAGTTAAATTATCCGCAAGAGACTTCAATAGAAAGGTGGAAGGAAGAACTGTATTCCCGTGGTTTTTGTTGGGGTTTAAAACGAATTTCTCCATTCGTTCCCCTGCGCTCTTGCGAAGACTCTCATTTCTTTTTAGCCGCCGGCTTGGTTAAACCCGTTGCTTTCTTCACGGCATCCATCCCGAACTGCGCTTTGATGCCGTCCACGGTTTTATACAGTTGCAATTTTTCCGCTTCCCTGTCAAATAAATTCATTTGGAGGGTCATGGGAACAAGGTGACTGAACTTCACACCGAGCAGGCGCACCTTCTCGCCTCTTTTGTACAGCTTCGCAAACAAGTCTTTCACTTTTGCAAGCAGCACGTTGTCAAGGGCCGTATAGGAAATAACTTCCTGCTTGCTTATGGTGGTAAAATCGGCATAGCGGACTTTCACGGTTACGCAACCGGTCAAGCGTTCTTCGCCCCGCAGGTCGTGTGCGGCTTTTTCGGTGAGGCGAACGAGTTCTTTGTGCAAAAAACTGAGGTCGGCAAAATCAGCGTCGAAGGTATTTTCGTGTGAAAGCGATTTTTGTTCACTATAGCCTTCTACTTCGGAAGTAGAAATGCCGTGGGCTTTTTCCCAAAGTTTGACACCCCATTTGCCAAACACGTGTTCCAACTGCGCTACGGATGTTTTGGCCAATTGTTCAATGGTGTCAATGCCGATGGCCTGCAACTGGTGCTGCGTTTGTTTGCCAACGCCGGGAATTTTTCCGACCCGCAGTGGCCATAAAAATTCGGTTTCCTTTCCGTGCTCAATTTCTAAAAAACCGTTTGGCTTGGCTTCGTTGGTGGCCATCTTGCTTACCAATTTGTTTGCCGAGAGACCGTAGGAAATGGGCAGGCCCGTTTCGCGGATGATCATTTCTCTCAGTTCCCGTGTGTATTGTTTTACGCCAAAAAATTTGTTCATGCCCGTGAGGTCAATGTAGAATTCATCTACGGAGGCTTTTTCGTAAACGGGCACTGCGCCGGCAATGATGTCGGTAACGGCGCGGGAATATTTGCTGTAATCGGCGTAGCTGCCTTTTAAAAAAATGGCCTGCGGACAGAGGCGTTTTGCGGTGAGCGAAGGCATGGCGCTTTCGATGCCGAACTTGCGGGCTTCGTAACTGCAGGCAGCCACGATGCCACGTTGGCCGTCGCCGCCCACAATTACGGGCTTGCCGCGCAACGAAGGATTCTTCAGCAATTCGACCGATACAAAAAATGCATCGAGGTCAAAATGGGCAATGTATCGAAGCGGTGTGTCCACGGTTCAAAAATAAGGGTTGCACTGTGGCGAAAGCAGGCCGCGTTGCTTTTACTGCGAAGGAAGAATTCGTGTACACAAAGCCCGTTGCGGCACAAATTAAACGGGTATGATTTTTTCGTTAATAATTAGGAATTTTCTTTGGCGAGATTTACCCACAATGTAAAACAATGAATGAAGCGCTATGAAAAAACTGTTGCTCCTCCCGGTGTTTTTCTTTTTTGCCGGGGCTGCCTTTGGGCAGAAAGATTCGTTGATTCACAAATTAGACAGTCTGAGTAAAAAGACTGACAGCGCGGGCAAGCAGGTAAACAATACCGCACCGCGGGCTTACAACAAGTACACCGAGATTACGCCGGGTACGTTTCTCACCCTGCAGGCAAGTACGCTTAAACAGGCCTTTACCAAGCCTTTTCACATGACGGGTAAAGACTGGAAAACCACCGGCAAGTTTGTATTGGTACTGGGTGGTTTGGCCTTTGCCGATGAACCGGTTCAGCGATGGGCCGCAGACCTGCGCGAACACAACAGCAACAGTAACCTGCTCAACGTGAGTCACCAGGTTACCAATTTTGGCGGGCTTTACGAAGGCTACACTTTGGGTGCACTTGGCGCCTACGGATTTCTGTTCAAGAATGAAAAAATGCAGACCACAACGCTTCTGGCCCTGCAATCTTACATTACCGGCGCGGCCGTGGAAGCCGTGCTGAAATTCGTCAGCGGCCGCCAACGGCCAGAAGCCATAAACGCAGCCGAAGCGGGAGCAGAACCTAAATTTCTGGGTCCTTTTAAAACCATCCGTGATGCACAGGGAAATAAATTGAACAGTTCTTTTCCTTCGGGCCACACAACGGTGGCTTTTGCCGCCGCTACAGTGTATGCCATGGAATACAAAGACAAGTTGCCCTGGGTGCCCTGGCTTGCTTATTCCGCTGCAAGCCTGATTGGCGTTAGCCGCATTACGGAAAACAAACATTGGCTAACCGATGTAGTGGCTGGCGCTGCACTGGGGTATTTAACCGGCAGGCTGGTTGTGAACAATTATCACCGCTACGCAAAGCTGAAATCGCCAAAGACATCGAAAAACTCCGTGAGCTTTACGATGGGTTATAATTATGGACAGCTTACGCCGGGACTTCTTTACCGGTTTTAAATTAGTGAGTGATCAGTGGTACATCCGGCACGCATTGGGTCGGCTTTGATTAGAAAAATATTTGCCAAACAAAGCCCTGAACGAAAAGAAATTTAGCCTTGTTTACCGGAGCTTTAAAAGAAAAAATCCCCTTCGAATGAAGAGGATTTTTTCTTTTCGTTGAACGACAATCTCAGGGTGTGCTTGCTGCCGGCTGCCGCTTGTGCTTAGTAACGGTTTTTGTTGTAACCACCGCCACCGTAGTTGCCGCCGCCGCCGTTGCTACGGAAGCCACCGCTACGGCCACCGCCGCCTGCTTTTTCTTCTTTGGGCTTGGCTTCCATTACGCGAATTGTGCGGTTGTCAACGGTTGCCTGGTCCAATTCGGCAATGGCTTTTTTGGCTGCTTCGTCGTCGCTCATTTCCACAAAACCAAAGCCGCGGCTTTTGCCCGTGAATTTGTCGGTAATAACCTTGGCTGAAGTTACTTCGCCGTACTCGGCAAAAAATTCTTTTAAGTCTTCATCTTGTACGCTGAAGCTTAAGTTGGAAACGTAAATGTTCATGCTTTCTTTTTAAAAAAATAAATAATTGAGGCACGAGGCAAAAAAGCAAAGGGTGAAACGAATAGCAGAAAAACGTAGCAGATTCAGTAAAACCAAAAGCCCAAATGCGATGCTCATTAACGGCGCGAATGTAGGTGAAAAATCCTGCTTTGAGAGAGCGAACTTGTTAAGCTCCCGTTACGATAAAAAGCTTCCGTTCTTTTTTGCGCTTCTTCTGCTTTTGATGGCCTACTTTTGCGCCGTTAATTTCTACCGTCTTTCTCTCCTGCTTGCGGCGTAAGATTCGTAGAGGCCTTGTTCATTCAAAGTTTATTTAACCGTGTTATTCGTTATTCTGTTTTTTGTTCTTCACTGGTACCTTTCGCTGTTTTCGCAAACCTTTTTCCTGCACCGTTATGCGGCCCACAAATCGTTTACGATGAGCAAAAGCTGGGAGCGATTTTTCTTTTTGTTTACCTGGTTCACGCAAGGTTCGTCTTATCTAAGCGCAAGGGCTTACGGCATTCTTCACCGCGTTCACCACGCTTACACCGATACCGAACTCGATCCCCACTCACCCTCCTACGATAAAAATCTTATGGCCATGATGTGGCGCACAAAAAAAATCTACACCGGGATTTTGTACGAGACCTCGCCGGTAGAAGAACGCTTTACGAAAAACGTTCCGGCGTGGAAAAAGTTTGACCTGTTTGCTAGCAGTTGGCCCTCGCGTGTTTTATGGATTGCGGTTTACGTGGCGCTTTATTTGTTGTTCGCACCGTCTGCCTGGTTTCTGTTGCTGGTGCCCATTCACGCGGTAATGGGTCCTTTGCACGGTGTCATCATCAACTGGTACGCACACAAGTACGGCCATGTGAATTACGAAACCGACAACACTTCGAAAAACTTATTTAAAGTGGATTGGCTGATGTTTGGCGAAGGCTATCATAACAACCATCACACCTTTCCTTCGCGCAGTAATTTTGCGGCAAAGAAAGGTGAGTTTGACCCCTGTTATCCGTTCATCGTTTTGTTGAACAAACTGGGTGTGATAAAAATTTCAAACAGTCTGCAACCGGCTTAAATGCTACAACGCAGAACCTGATTTTAAAAGCCGCTTCAAATGAAGCGGCTTTTCTTTTGGCAAACCAATCCGGCTCATAGTTTCTCTTTTCACTTTCCGCCTTTAGCTTCGCCCTTCCATGAATGCACAACAAATCAAACCGCCGGCGGATGCAGAGATCATCAAAGGAGAGATAGCGGATTATTGGTACAACGACGGCATTCTTTATTCGTACTCCAAAATCACAAAACGCACGGTTGAAAACATCCGCGACAATGTTTGGCTGGTCAAGAAAATAACGGGTAACAAAAGCGTTCCGCTGGTGATTTATTTACGTCCTTCGCCGGTGCCGGATAAAGCAACAAGAAAATTTTCGACCGAACAATTGCCACAGGTTTACAAAGCGATGGCGATGGTTTCAAAACCGGGCCTTGCGCAGTTCATCATGAAGATTTTGTTTCGCTTAAAGCCACCGCCCATTCCGATGAAACAATTTTCAAACGACGTGGATGCAAGAGAATGGCTGAAGCATTATTTATAAATCCATTTTACGCTACTGCTTTCCCTTCTTGATAATCGAACCGGGATTGGACGGCTTTAAATAAAACATGGCCGAGACGCCAAAAAAAGTCACGTCGCTTGACGAGTATTTGCCGCTGTAAAAATATTGGCCAAAGACCACGTTGAAGTGAATGCGTTCGCTGTAAGCGTATTCAATGCCCGAGGTCAGCTCGGTCATAAAATTTTCTTTGGCGTTGAAGATGCCGCCGATGCCGGCGGTAAACGTGTTGGTGAAGCGCCCCTGCTGAAACACGTTGAGGTTTGGCCGCAGTTCCAGGTAAACCGAAGTATCGCGTCCGTGCACGTTGGCCATGGTGGTTTTGCCAAGGTCAACACCCATGCTGAACACATCCCATTGCCGTCCCACTTCCAGCGCAATGTTTCCTTTTTCCGATAACGTACCGGCCGAGTTGGTAAACTGCGGCGCCAGCGAAATATAAGTTTGTGGGAAAACCGCAGGTGCAAAAGCAAGCGTCAGCAGAAGCAAAAAACTTTTCTCCATGAGTAGAATTTGAAACCTAAAATAAGCCCTGTTTTTGTATGCAAAGAACAGGAATCTGACCGGGTTGTTGTTTCGTTTGCCGGCTACCGCGGCTTGTTTTCACGAGGCCTTTCTAAATATGCAGAAATATTTTACTTTGGTGCTTCATCAGCTTTGCATGAAAACACTACTAACCGCGGCCGTCCTCCTGCTTTACTTTTTTGCACCGGCACAAAAAAGCGAGACATTTTTCGATTACCGTTTCAAACCCGATGACAGAAGTCCTTACTATTATGTGATTACCGAAAAGAAAGACAGCGGTTGGTATCGCGAAGCCTGGTACGTTTCGCAGCGAAGCATTGCTATGCAGGGATGGTACAAAGACGAAGCCTGTAGGATTGCACACGGCCCGGTGGTTTGGTATCACACCACGCGGTTTCCCAGTTCGAAAGGGTTTTACGTTGACGACAAAAAAGAAGGCCTTTGGTTGGGCTACGATGACGAAGGCCACATGACCGATTCCTCAACGTATAAAAACGATCGCCGCGTTGGCGTTGCTTATCATTGGTACGGCAACGGCTTCCTGCACGACTCGCTCATCTTCGACGGACAAGGCAACGGCGTGCAGGTAAGCTGGTACGACGACGGCACACCCGCCAGTGGCGGAAGATGGAAAGCAGACACACTGAAGGCCGGCCGGTGGCAGTATTACGATAAGAAAGGCAACGTGATGGCAACCGAAGATTATGCAGATGGAAAGTTGCAAGTATGCCGTTGTTACGATGAAAACGGCAACGCACTTGACACGGCCCTTTGCCGCGGAAAAGAAGCCGAACCCGCAGGCGGGGCCAAAGGCTGGCAAACTTATTTGCAACGCGGCTTACAAACCATGCTGGAAGTAAAAGCAAATTCCCGCGAGTGGTCGCCGGGGCAACTTACGGTGGTGATACGCTTTGTGGTGGAAAATGACGGCAGTCTTTCGGAATTTAAACCATTGACTCACTACGGCAATGGCGTAGAAGACGCCATCATCAGTATTTTCAGACAGGCGCCTCGCTGGACGCCGGGACGACAGTTTGGCCGTCCCGTGCGCAGCTACCACACCCAACCGGTCACCTTTGAAATAAAAAGGGAATAAGCCTTATTTCACCTGCAAGTTCAGCGACAGGATGTTTGCGTTCAACTCGTTGCTGCGCGAATAATGCCCGTAGCGTATCTCCAACGCACTTAGATGCTGTATGCCCAGCACGCCTTTCTCCGGTGTAAAGCGGAAACCCGCGCCGTAAAAGCCACTGTTCAGCGTTGAGAGATCGTAGTTGCTTGTATAAAACTCTTCGCTCACGTTGTGCGTATTGATGGGTGCAAAATACTTTGTGCCTTGTTGATTGTAATAACGGTAAAATGGCGTGAAGGAAAAGAAAGGTGAAAGCTTTAGTGAGGCTTCCAGTTGCGCCGTATGTGCACTCAATCCCCAATCGTCGTGATAATAGCGGTAGAAGCTGCGCAGAATAACCTTGTCGCCCAGAAAATAATTGGCGCGAATGCCGAGCGGAATTTTCAATCGTGTGCCGGGCAGCGTTTCCACGCCTTCGCTTCCGTTGTTAAAATATATGCGGTGAAAAGGCAGTCCCAAATAACCTTGTTGATAAACTACATCGGCAATGAGCGCTACTTGCAAACTGGGATTGATGATTTGCGAATACGAAAATGAACCGCTGAACGAATTGCGTGCCTGCGATGCGTAATCTTCACCGTGCGTGTTGATGTTTTGATTCGTTCGTAATTCAATTGGCTGAATGATGCTGACCTGATCGAGATAGGCTTGCAGCTTTGCGCTGAACTCGCCGTTGCGGTTGGCCGTTTTCTTCGCAAACAAAACGTTTGCGCCAAAGGATTTGTAATCGAACTCGGAGGAAAAAGAAAGGCCTGCGCCAAAGGTTGTTCCTTTCGCATTGTTTTCGGCCATCCAGCTCAATGAAGGATAGATGCGTGTGTCGGCGCTGGAAGCAGAAGAAATTGTTCGCGGGTCAATCTTGTCCGACGATGCGGACGTGTAATGATCAATGCCGGCTTCCAGCGTAAAACTGTGCTTCGCATTGTTGGCTCCCCATCGCACAAATTTTAAATCAATGGTGTTGGAATAATCGGTCAGGTTTTCTGTGCCAACGCCACCGGTTACAGCCGAATTATTTCCGTCCTGGTGATAATAACTTGATACAAGATTGGCTTCTTCAAAGGTCAGCTTACGCGATTTGTAGGCCGAGCTGTCCTGTGCAAAGGCCGCAAAGAAAGTAAGGAACATCCCGGCGACGGATAAACAAATTTTTTTCATGAAAGGATTGAAGAAAAGTGAAGAGTAAGTTGATTGTTGGCCATCGGCTGTCAGTTTTCAGCTATCAGTAAAAGCCAACAAACCGTTGATGGCTGAAAGCCGATTACTGACGGTTGATAGCTGTATCAATTGCATCCGCAGCCGCCGCCGGTTTTGCCGCCGTTAGCACCCGATGCGCCTTCGCGGTAGCTTTGAAAACTCATTTCAGTCTTCTCCACCTTGCGGGCCGACAAAGCCATTTCACTGTCGTTGAGTTTATTCTTTTGATACTCTTTCACCGTTGTGCAAGAGGCCAGCGAGATAATCGCCAGTAACAAAGCCGCGCAAAGCCAACAATAAAATTTCATGCTTTCAGGTTTATGTTTTTTGATGTGTAAAGTTTATCGTTGTCGTCAATGATGATGCAAGCCAGCCCATTAATCTGGTTGATTAGGTCAAGACCGACTTCCACGCCCATGATCATCACAGGTGTTGCCATGGCATCGGCTATTTCCGCATTTGGGCTAATGACGGTAACGCTTTTTATACCGCGTACGGGCAGGCCCGTTTTGGGGTCAATGGTGTGCGAATATTTCTTGCCGTCAATCAAAACAAACTTTTCGTAATTGCCCGAAGTAGCTACTGCACCTTCACCCAGTTCGAGGGAGGAAAAAGCCTGCGTGATTTCGTTTGGGTTGGCAATGCCGATGGTCCATCTTTCGCCGTTGGTCTGATGTCCCCACACGGTTAAATCACCGGCCGCGTTTACGATGCCGCTTTGCACGCCACGCTGTTTTAAAATTATTTTCGCCCTTTCCGCCGCATAACCTTTTCCAATGCCGCCAAAGCCAATGCGCATGCCACGTTCTTTCAAAAAAACAGTACCATCGGCCTCGTTTAAAACGATGTTGCGATAATTAATCAGCCGCACCATTTTTTTTGCCGTTTCGGCATTGGGCAAAGTCGTCATGTGCTGATCAAAATTCCAGAGGCTTTTGTCAATGGATCCATAGCTAATGTCGAATGCGCCTTGCGTGATGTGCGAGATGCGCTTTGAACGTTGAATGAGATCGAACACTTCGCGGTCAACTTGCACGGGCTTAATTCCCGCATGGCGGTTGATGAGTGCCGTTTGACTTTCTTCGTTGTAGGTTGTCAGCAAGGCTTCGATGCGGCGAATCTCTTCAACGGCTGCATCAATGTGCTGCATCGCTTCGGCTTCATCGGGCCACACCACGCTTATCTCAAAGCGGTTGCCCATGAGCCGCAAAACTTTTTTGTGAACCGCTAAAGAAGGGGAAAGCGTTTCGCTATTGAACATGCACCAAGTCTTTGAGCTGCGTTGTAAATTCCGCTGCGTTGGCGTTTGGATAACCGTCCCATGTTTTTACAACCTTGCCTTCTTCGTTCAGCAAAACGGTATAGGGAAAATGTCCTTCGGGGTCAAATTTGTCGGCCAGTTGATTGTTTCTTTTTTGTTGCTCTTTGCTCAACTGGTTTTTATTCAATCGGGGAAAATCGGCGTTCACCAGCACAAGGTGAGGTTCGGCGAAAGACGTAAATTCTTTGCTGTCGAACACTTCTTTGTGCAGGCGAATGCAGGGAATGCACCAATCTGAACCGGAGAAAAAAAGCAACACGTATTTGTGTTCGCTCTTTGCTTCCTGCGCCGCTTTTTCAAAATCATTTTGCCAAACGGGCGGATTGTTTAAGAAGAGCGACAGGATGAAAACAGAAAGGAATTTCATGGGAAAAAAGTTTTCAATAAAGCTAACGGGGCATACCTAAAAAAAGTATAACGCCATGCAGGATTAACAAAAACCCGTCCTAATTATTGCGGATCAAACGGTTTGTATCGGTGACCCGAACCAATGTACCGGCAATTCTTCAGGAACAATTGGCGGTTGAAAAGCTTCTGGTTTTACAGCGAAACCATTCGACGCAATCACAAAGCCAGAATTTTTTTCAGGTCCTCATTGCTAATCGTTAGCAAGCCAACCTTGGGCAAGCGGCGGGTTAACTCTTTCCAATTCGCATCGGCGGCGAATACTTTTTTCAGAATAGGAATGGCTTGCGTTAGCTGTTTGTTGTTGGCCAGCGTGATGGCCGTCCAATACTGCATCTCTAAATTTTGCGGGAACATTTTCATCGCCGCGTTGTATTCCTGCATCGCTTTTTGCATGTCGGCTTTTTCTACCGCAAGGTCGCCGTTGTTCATGTGTTCGTAGGCCACTTGCGTGTTGTAGAGACGACGCAATTCAATCAGCGGCACCGGGCTGTCGTCAACCCTTAAATCAACCAGCCGCTCATTCCAGGGTTGGTTGTTGCTCTTGCCCGGAACAACAATGATGGCGGCAGATTGCTTGCCGCGTATGTCGCCACCGGCCGCTTGTGCAGCATCTAAAGCGGCCAACAATCGTTCGGCTAAAACCTTGCCTTTGCTCCTTTCAAACGCAGCGGCCATTGCGGCGGGAACCTTGTTCGTCAGCATCATGTTTGATTGAACGGAGAAGCCGTTGCCTTTGATGTGCCCGGCATAGTCAATGCAACTTTTCCCTGTGTGTGTTGCCACGTTTCCGTGCACGTCTACAATTGCTACTTGCCGCACGTCGCGGCCTTCATCGGTGGCCAATAAACTGTCCAAAGTTTGTTGCGCTGTTAAGCCGCTGCGCAACAAATTCAAACCTCTTATGCCGAATGATTTGTTGGTGAAAGATTGCGTAGCCACCGCACCCACCCCGGCTTCGGCCCAACTAACCGATGTGCCTACCGAAAACCAATGGCTTTGCACGGCCACGGCCATTTCGCCGGTTGCAGAATCACGGGCAACAATGGAAAACGTGTGTGCCAGCGGCGATGGCTTTTTGTACGCTTGCGCGGCTAAAAAATGAAGCGGGAAAAAAGCGAGAAAGAGAAAGATTTTGTTACGCATAAACGGAATTGAATTTTAAAAATAGGGCAAGAGCGGTTGTCTGCTGAAATGAAGACGCCGTCATTTTTGGCACATTAAAAGACGGTGCAAACAACCGCACGAAACATGAATGAAAGCATTAGACTAAGTGGCCTTATAAATAAAAAATTTGTCAGGCTGTGATTCGACAGGCTCACCATGACAATGCCAAAGCCGGTGTTCAAAAAAGTATTTCAAACAAAAGCCTGTGCTGCAACCCTTCGACAGGCGTTCAACTGAGCTCACGCCGAAGTCTCAAGGTGACAACGCACTAACCCTTTGCTGGCTTTGAAGGCCGCACTTCTACTTTACTCGGTAAGGTTCGCGGATGCATTTGCAAAAGGTCAACGACAATCTGACCAATGTCTTCCGGCTGAATCTTCCACGCGTCGGCATCGGTTGGTTTATTGTCGGCAAACTCCGTGGCCACGGAGCCGGGCATGATGGTGCTGACCTTAATGTTGTATTTGCGCAAGTCAAGCATGATGGCCTGTGTAAAGCCCACCAATCCAAACTTGCTGGCATTGTAGGCTGCGCCGTTTTCAAAAAAATTTGTACCGGCCAAACTGGCAACGGTAATGATGTAACCCTGCGATGCTTTCAACGCATCAATGCTTGCTTTCACGCTGTGAAAAACACCGGTGAGATTGGTGTTGATGGTTTGGTGCCAGGCCTCATCGGTCAACGTATCAATGGGTGCAAAATGCCCAACGCCGGCATTCGCCACCAACACGTCCAGCTGTCCGAATTTTTCAACGATGGCTTTTACGGCAGCGGCTTCGGAGGCCATGTGGCTTACGTCAGATTGCAAGGGTAGAACCTTTGATGGATCATTTGATAACGTTGTCGCTGCTTTTTGCACGGCGTTTAGATTTCTTCCGGAGATGGCGACGCGCATTCCAACAGACAAGAGTTGTTGAGCAATGCCGTAGCCAATGCCTTTGCTACCGCCGGTTATATACGCTACTTTGTTTTTTACGTCTTGCATGGTTTTCGTTTAAATGGTTGTTGAAAGAGTGAAGGTAAAGACGGGTGCAAGTCTCTGTTAAAGGGGATAAATTACGTGCGGCTTGTGCAAGAGCCGTTACGGATTTGAAGTACGATTTACTGTTTGCCATTCTTCCTTCAGCAAACGGTATTGAATAACGCTTTTATAAACATCGCCCACTTTGTACTGGTCTTTCAGTTCGCCTTCTTTGATCATGCCGTTGTTCAGCATCACTTTTCCCGAAGCGATATTATCGGTAAAGTGCGTTGCGTAAATCTTGTGAAGGTTCAGTTCTTCAAAGCCAAATTTCAATACAACACTTGCCGCTTCCGTCATAAAGCCTTTGCCCCAAAAGGGTTCGCCGAGCCAATAACCCATCTCCGCATTGTCGTGTTTACCGGCCGGGTGCAAACCAATGGCGCCAATAAATTCGTTGCTTTCTTTTTGCACGATGGCAAAAACAAAACGCTCTTTATTCTGAAAGCCTTGCAACACAAAATTGAGCCAGAAGACCGCGTCTTTCTCGGTGTAAGGGTGCGGGATGTTCAGGACGTTGTCGGCAATGGCTTTGTTGTTTGCGTATTTAACAAGCAAGGGAATGTCCGTTACCTGCAAGTTGCGAAGCAGCAACCTGTTTGTGCTGAGTTGGGGAAGCTGGTTCATGTTTACAGAATTGTTTTGGGTATGCTCGTTCTATCCATTGCGATATGAGCGTCATGTAAATGAAAAAGCCTAAGTTACAAACTCAGGCCTTTTCGTCAGGTTGCTGTATGATTGTTACGGGTCCGGTTTTTAAAGTGTCAGGTCTTTTAACTTTTCCCGGGTGCCTTCGGACAATCGTCCGCCATCGGTTACTTCCCAAATCGCCGCTTGTATTACCGAAAGTTTTGACACCTTGTCTATATCGGGTTTACCATCGGCCTTCAACACGTTTTGATAACCCAGATTCTTTGGCTTCAGTATGTCTTTTATTTCATTCAACGCCGGCGGTATCGTGGACGGGCCAAGCGAATACGAAAGAATGTTTCCGTCTTCATCATAAGGGCTTGGTGCGTGGCGCGACTGGTTGATACAGAAGCCGCCAGCCATAATGGTTTTTGTGCTGCCGGGTGTAAGCGTAACCTCGCCGATGAACAAGAGCAGCACGCCTTGCGACATCAGGCTGCTGCTGCTTACTACCAGCGCATCGGGAAAGTGGATGGTGACGGGTAAATTGGTTTTATTGCGCAGCGTGCCGCAAAGCTGGGCCACACCGCCGGGCAGTCCTCGAAAGTTTTTGTATTCTTCAAAACGCGGCGGTGTGCTCATGTAAAAACAAAAATTAAGGTCGTGCAGGCTGTCCACCAATTCTACGCCGTCAGGCAGTTTCCAGGCAGGTGCGGAAAACGGTGGATGGACCATAACCGGGCTCGTTTAAGCCGCCGGTTTGTCCGTTTGACGAGCCGCCGGATGTAGTGTCAACCGTATCACTGGTTCTGCTTTCTTTTTTGCAAGAAGCAAAGAACAGTGCGAATGCGATCAGGCAGAATGTAAGCTGTTTCATTTATTTGGTTTTGCGTTTCAAGGCACGATGTTAGAACGCAACGCTGATGATTAAACTTAGCGCGGTAATGAATTGAGAGAAGCCCGTAATTGAACGAGCGTTTTGGCAGATGAAGAAAGGAATTGATCAACGGCCATCCATTACAAATGCAGGCAAATGTATTTTTGGGTAATGAGTCATCATCCCGCGCCAGAAGCAAACAACGAAACCGTTATTGCGCAAACAAAAAAATGGATTCTTGACGTTGTAGTGGATTGCAACTTTTGTCCCTTCGCCGGGCGGGAAGTAAAACGCGGCACCGTTGCTTACGAGGTCTTAAAAACGGGTTCGGCCCAAACGGTGCTGACGGCTTTTGAAGCGGCGATGAAAACGATGGACAGGAGTACCGAAATTGAAACAATGTTCCTCATTCTTCCGCAAGGCTTTGGCCACTTTGCCGATTACCTGAAACTGGTAAGCGGTGCTGAACGGTTAATAAAGAAAAAAGGCTACGAAGGCGTGTACCAGGTGGCGTCCTTTCATCCCGAGTATTTGTTTGCCGGAAGTTCGTCTGCCGATCCGGCTAATTACACCAACCGCTCGCCTTATCCGATGCTGCACCTGTTGCGGGAAGAGAGCGTGAGCAAGGCCATTGCAAGTTATCCCGATACGCACAAAATACCGGAGAAGAACATTGCTTTTGCCAAACAGAAAGGATTGGCCTATATGCAGGCTTTGCTGGCCGCTTCGATGCGGGTTGATGCGTAAAACAATGCCGGAAAAACAGTATTAGCCGAAACCGCGTTTTGCAGGCCAGCCCGTTTATGGAAGAGCAGGAAGAACAGCGGGCAGCAAAAGAATTGCGTATTTCTGGCCGTTAGGGGTTACATTAGTGCTCAATACTTTAATACCAATTTATCATGGACAACAAAAACACAGGCACCGTAAAATTTTTCAACGCAGATAAAGGCTTTGGCTTTATTAAACACGACAACGAAAACAAGGAAACCTTTGTGCACAGCAGCGGCCTTATTGACCAGATCAAAGAAGGCGATCATGTAGAGTTTAACCTGCAGAACGGCAAGAAAGGAATGAACGCCGTGGATGTAAAGGTGATCTGAGAAAATACTTTCAATTTGAATGCAAGGGTACCCGCTGGGTACCCTTTTTTCGTGTTGCCTCTTTTAAGAAAGAGCATTTGGTAAGATGCTTTAGAATTGACCGGCTTGCGTTGCAGATTCAGGCCAGCATGGTTATGGTTTTAAGGACACTACGGATAGCAGAGGGACCGCTCCCGTTTCTCCTAACGGCCTATTGTTATTCCACTATATTTAGACTGCCCAAATGCGTTGTCATGTTTAAAACTTCTTTGTTCGCCCTGCTGCTTCTTTCCATTGTTCAACCGGCTTCCTTTTTTTCAAAACCTTCCATTGTTTATAACAACAACGATAACGTTTTGAAAAAGGCCGGACCCATAACCGGCGCCGACCAAACCGAAAAATATTTGCCGCTGCTTAAAGGCAAGCGCATTGCCATCCTTGGCAACCAAACCACCATCATCGGCAAGCGGCATTTGGTTGACAGCCTGCGTACCTTAGGCATCAACATCGTAAAAGTTTTCGGGCCCGAACACGGCTTTCGCGGCAACGCAAGTGCCGGTGTAAGGGTGAAAGATGAAACGGACAGCGCCACCGGCATTCCCATTGTGTCGCTTTACGGAAGCAAACAAAAGCCAAGCAAGGAAGACCTGGCAAACGTGGACCTGATGATCTATGATGTGCAAGATGTGGGTTGCCGTTTTTACACCAACATCAACGTACTGGCCCGCATCATGGAAGCCTGCGCGGAGAACAACAAGGAACTCTTGATTTTGGATCGGCCCAATCCAAATGCTTACCTGATTGACGGCCCGATACTGGACATGAAGTTGAAGTCGGGCATTGGCCAGTTTCCCATTCCCATTTCGTATGGCTTAACCACCGGCGAGTTTGCACAAATGCTGAACGGCGAAGGCTTGCTAAAGGACGGCGCTAAATGCAAGATCATCGTCATTCCCGTGGCGCATTATAATCACAACATGCCGTACACCTTGCCGGTAAAGCCTTCGCCCAATTTAAACACGCAGCAGGCGGTTATGCTTTATCCTTCTACTTGTTTGTTTGAAGGCACGGCACTCAATTACGGCCGCGGCACGTCCATGCCGTTTACGGTGGTAGGCAGTCCCGACCTGAAAGGCAAATACAGCTTTTCGTTTACGCCGGTATCCATCCCCGGCATGTCGGAAACGCCCTTGTACATGAACCAGGTTTGTTACGGCCTTGACCTGCGCCATTACGATGTAAACAACTGGCGCAAAAGCGGACGGTTGAACATTGGCTGGATACGCGAATTGTACAAAGCCTCGCCACACAAAGCGGCCTTTTTCGATTACAAGCAAAGCAAGGAAATTGGCAACATTGATTACCGCACGGGCGACTCCAATTTTAAGCAACAGATTATTGACGATGTGCCGGAAGAAGAAATCCGCAAAAGCTGGGAGCCGGGATTGAGCAAGTACAAGGATATGCGGAAAAAGTATTTGTTGTATCCGTAGCGATAATAGATGATTGTTATTTCGTCTTGCTCATAATTGGTGTGGGTTGATGACTTGCAAACCTGCGATGTTTTTAAAATCAGAAGTGTTGCGTGTTACCAGTGTCAAGTTATTGACTAAAGCTATCGCCGCAATAATGGCATCGGGAAGTTTGGTTTTGTTTGCTTTTCTGATTTTAATACACGCATCAGCAACTTCATTACTCAAAGCAATTACGGCGCTGTCGTTGACAAAGCTGATCAACGTTTGATAATGTTCGTCCTGAACAGAATAACCAAGCAATTCAATCTTTGTAATGATGGACAAATTAGGAACCGCATCAACAACGGCGCTCATAAAGACTTTGCCTTTTTCCGGCAACCAGGCCCCAAGAAAATCAAGGACGGCGTTTGTGTCAATTAAATACTGCGGCCGTTCCATTGGTTGCGGCTTTCGTTAACGTGATTTTGCATTTCATCGGCTATTTCTGAAGGCAAGCTGCCGGCATATTTTGTAGAAAGGCTTTCTTTTTGCGAAGGGTTCATTTGAATCACTTTTATAAGGTTCAATGCCTCCAGTTCGTGCAGCAACTTCGCGGCTTTTTCGTTTGTCAATTCAATCAGCATTGTTTCCATAATCCATCTTTTTGAGAAGAATAAAGGTATTTAATTAAAAACGAAGTAATAATCCTTGGTTACCAAAGGGCAGCTTGAAACAAGAAAAGAATTTTACTGCAAGCTTGAATTGACAGACCTGAGTCACAGACTCAGGCCAGCTCGTTTATAGTTTGAAGACCAAGACCACCACGGATAGCAGGGGCATTATACATCTAAGTAGAAGTAATCATTGAACCAACTTTTATTAAGTTGGACTGCAACTTCAGAATTTGTTTTAGGAAGCTCTTGGGTTGTATCAAACCATTTTTCTTCGTTGCTGCCAGCAAACTTAAGTTTTACACGGTCATAAGAATTCTGGTTATCCTGATACCAGACGTTAACAACCTTGCCGATTGCATAATACTTACATCTTCCAAGTTGATAAAGTATTTCCTCGTTGTACCGAATCGCCTTTTTCTTTTGCAACGTTTCGTAAAGAAAATTGGCGTCGATTTTATCTCCGGTCGCTATGCTTCTTATTTCCTCATCAGTTAATATGAGATAGGCTGGCGTTTTTTATTACCATTATTTTTAGTAACGCCAATTCTTAAGGATTTGAAACTTTAATTTTTGGTCAGCGGTAAGTTCGTGCTTTTCAATTGAGTGAACCAGCGTGCTGGAATGGTTTGCAATCATTATAGGTGCCGGTTGATTCAAAGAATCGAATCGCATTCGAACACCGTTAACCTTAATGTTGTTTATCTCTTCTATTAAAGATTCATACGCTTCCCGGTCATGGTGCTTTGTAATGAGGATACCCATTTCAATATTATTTTGCTGGGAATAATCGTAAAGGTTCATGGAACAGATGATAGCCTTATCTTCATTCAGGTAGCACTTCGCATGAAGATTACTCTTCTCATAGATTTTCAGGTCATCAATCTCCTTAATCCATTCCAACTCACTTTGCTTTAATTCAGATTTCCCGTAGACTATAACCATTTCAGCTAAGGTGCCGATTTTGCTTTTGGTTTTCAGCCTTTCCTGTATTTGAGAGTTTACTTTTAGATAGGGAGAAACAAGAATGATTTTTTCCTTTGCTTCTTTTATAACAGTCATTAATTCGTGAGAAATAGCTTGCGTATCAAGAAATTTAGGCATATTGAAATTTTAGGGTGGCAATATAGTGAGCCGTTCTTCAAACTGCAAATGGCTGGGTAACGCATTCGAGAATTTATATCTTAATTCTTTAGTGCTTTACTGTCGAATAATCTTCCCATCGCACAAGAGTGCGACCCTTCCTTCGTCAGGGTAAACTCCACCGCCACTCAATAGTAGCGCCGGCCTCTGGCCCATCATCCCCTCAAGGCATAAAGTTTGAAACCCTCTCTTTATGTCGAAGCAAAACTCTCACCTTCACGACGGCTTTGTGCACATACGCGGCGCACGGGAACACAACCTCAAAAACGTTTCGCTCGTTATTCCACGGGATGCGCTGGTGGTGTTTACCGGCGTGTCGGGTTCGGGCAAAAGTTCGTTGGCCTTTGGCACCTTGTACGCCGAGGCGCAGCGCCGCTACCTCGAAAGCGTGAGCCCCTATGCGCGGCGGCTTTTTCACCAAATGCCCGTGCCCGTGGTGGACGAAGTGGAAGGCCTGCCGCCGGCCGTTGCGCTGCAACAACAACGCGGCGGCACGAGTACGCGTTCGTCGGTGGGGTCGGTTACCACCATCTCCAATCTTTTGCGCATGTTGTATTCAAGGGCCGGCGATTATCCCAAAGGACAGGGCATCATTTACGCCGAGGCCTTTTCGCCCAACACGGCCGAAGGCGCTTGCCCGCAATGCAGCGGTTTGGGCCGCGTGTACGATGCCACCGAAGAAAGCATGGTGCCCGATCCAAGGCTCACTATTCGCGAACGGGCCATTGCCGCATGGCCCACGGCCTGGGGCGGACAAAACCTTCGCGACATTCTCATCACGCTTGGCTACAACGTGGACAAGCCCTGGAAGGATCTGCTGAAGAAAGACCGCGACTGGATTCTCTTCACCGATGAGCAACCGCAGGTGCCCGTGTATCCCGGGTTCACGCACGAAGAAGTGAAACGTGCCATCAAACAAAAGATGCCTCCGGGTTATATGGGCACGTTCAGCAGTGCACGACGCAATTTGTTTTACACGTTCACAAACACGCAAAGTGCGCAGATGAAAAAGCGGGTGCAGCAGTTTATGGTGAGCAGCGAATGTCCGACCTGCGGCGGTAAGCGGCTGCGCAAAGAATCGCTTTCAATAAAGTTTTCGGGTATGGACATTACGGAGATGTCGCGGCAACCGTTAAAAAAGTTGCTCCAGATATTCAAGCCTTGTGCGGATGGCACGGCGGATTGCATCAAAGCACACCATGCGGCGCAGCACGAAGAAAAAGCGATGGTGGCACAACGCATTGCCGAAGATTTAGTAGCAAGATTAAATGTGTTGTTGGATTTGGGTCTTGGTTACTTAACGCTGGAACGCAGCACGCCAACCTTATCACCCGGAGAGTTGCAACGCTTGCGTTTGGCAACGCAAGTGCGCAGCAATTTGTTTGGCGTGGTGTACGTGTTGGATGAACCTTCGGCGGGCTTGCATCCTTCCGATACCGAAGCCTTGTTAAGAGCCTTGGATAGATTAAAAGCGTCTGGCAATAGTTTGTTTGTGGTGGAGCATGAATTGGACGTGATACGTGCAGCGGATTGGGTGGTAGATGTGGGTCCGGCAGCGGGAGAAAAGGGCGGTGAGGTTTTGTATTCGGGACCGTTGGAAGGATTGAAGAATGCAAAGAGTTCGAAGACGGCGAAGTACCTTTTTCGAACTCAGGAAAAGATTGAAAGCAATGAGACTGTCAGTCTGAGCCTGTCGAAGACGGGGAACTTGAACAGCTCGACTCAAACAGCCCCCGCTGTCACCCTTCGACAAGCTCAGGGTGACAGCGCACGGCGTTCATTCATTAAAAGCGACGATGAAATGACCGAGGCTTCATCAACCACAAACCGCAAACTACAAACTACAAACCGACAGCCAACAGGATGGTTGAAACTAAGCGGTGTTACTCGTAACAATTTAAACAATCTCGATGCGGCTTTTCCGCTTGGCGTGTTAACGAGTGTGACCGGAGTTTCGGGTTCGGGCAAAAGCAGTTTGGTGAGTGCGGCATTGGTAGAATTGGTTGCTGATTATTTGGGACACGAGATTGAAGTTGAAGAAGAGGAAGGTGATGCGTTGCAAGAAGAAGCGCCGCAAACACTTGGTGGAAAGATTATAAGCGGAATGGAAAACATCAAACGATTGGTGCGTGTTGATCAAAAGCCAATCGGCCGAACACCAAGAAGTAATTTGGCGACGTACACAGGTTTATTCGATGCTGTAAGAAAATTGTTTGCATCAACACCTACAGCAAGAAGCAGACGTTACGATGCCGGACGTTTTTCGTTTAACGTAGGCAAAGGCCGTTGCGAGAACTGCGAGGGCGAAGGTTTTGTGATGGTGGAATTACTATTCCTGCCAAGTGTGTACGCACCTTGTCCCGTTTGCAGCGGTACGCGTTACAACGCAAAAACATTGGAAGTAAAATACAAGGACAAAAACATCGCCGACGTGTTGCGCATGACGGTTGATGAAGCGTTGGCTTTTTTTGACGAAGACCCCATCATCCACCGTGCCTTGCAAATGCTGCACGAAGTTGGTCTTGGTTATTTGCGCCTTGGCCAACCGGCCACGGAACTCTCCGGCGGTGAAGCGCAACGCATCAAACTCGCAACCGAATTGCAACGGTTGGGCAAAGGCAATACGCTTTATGTGTTGGACGAACCCACAACGGGTTTGCATCCATCCGATGTTGAAAAACTCGTTGTGCAATTAAACCGTTTGGTGGATGCAGGCAACACAGTGATTGTGGTGGAACACGACATGCACGTGATTGCCCAAAGCGATTGGGTGATTGACATTGGTCCCGGTGCGGGTGAAGAAGGCGGACGCATTGTAGCGCAAGGAACACCGCAGGAAGTAGCAAAGGTAAAAGAGAGTAAAACAGCAATCTATCTGCAAAGAGAATTGGGAAACGAATAAAACGGATAATCATTCAACCAAAAACACTGCCTTAAAGCAAACAACCCTCGTGAATGCGAGGGTTGTTTGCGAAATGAACCTTTTATCTGCTTAGCTCTTTGGCGTCTGACCAACGTACTGTTTAAAAAACATCACCTTTCCTTCTTTGTTGAACATCCACACTTCGTGCAAATCTTCCTTTTGCGTGCTACCGTCGGCTTTGTTGTCGGTTTCGGTGCCCCAAATGCAAACAACGTCGAACTTGCCGTCAGCACTCTTTAACGAGGTCACTGCTTCCAGCGACATGTTCACGCTGCTAAAACTTCCGCGGTAGGCTTTAATGGCGTTGAGAAAATTATCGCGGCCATTTACCACAGTACCGTCGGCCATTGTTGCGGTGATGTTCTCGGCAAACATGGCATCGGCGCCTTGCCACTGGTTGGCCTCGTAGCCTTTCCAGGCCATTAATACCATTTGCTGGTATTGGGGGTTGCCGGGCACCCAGTTATCGGTCATTTCCGCTTTGTAAAGCGAAGCCGCCGGCGCAGCTGCCGCCGGGCCTTTGTCTTTGACCTTTACCTTGTTTTCCGTGACCTTTACTTTTGTTGTTTGTGCGTTTACCTGCGCAAAACAAGCGCTGCTTACAAGTAGCAAAAGACAGTTTGCAATTTTCCTCATGGTGAAGTATTTGTTTACGCGATGATACGGAACTTACGGGCAAACAGTGCCGGCATTTCGGAACGGTTAATCGCAAAATGTTTTTTCAACCATCATTTATCCCAAATCATTTCACGAGGCAATATCTTTAATCCCCATTCACAAACTTCTCATCCATACGAGACAAAATATCGCCATGAAAAAATTTCGCTTGCTTCTTCTTACAATCCTCTTTGCGTCGGCCGCCTTTACACAAACGCCGCGCATCGCCATCATTCCTGAACCGGTATCGTTAACGGCGAACCCCGGTCAATTTACACTTCCGAAATCCATCAGCCTTGAAGCACCTTCAAATGCAGACTTAAAAAGCACAACGGCCTTTCTGCAAAAAATGCTTTCGACGGCAACGGGCCGTACCGTTTCCATCAGCAGCGCTTCTCCTAAAGCTACCGTGCGGCTTCAACTCAACTCGACGGCAAACCCAACGCTCGGGACCGAAGGTTACCAACTCAGCGTTTCCGCCGCCGGCGCCGTGCTGAAAGCCAACACGCCGGCCGGCTTGTTTTACGCCGCACAAACCTTGATTCAATTGTTGCCGCCGCAAATTGAAAGCGCTGACAAACAAAGCAACGTGCAATGGTCATTGCCCTTTGTTGACATTACCGATTATCCCCGTTTTGGCTGGCGCGGACTAATGTTCGACGTGGCACGGCACTTCTTTACCAAGGCAGAAGTAAAGCACTTTATTGACGACATGGTGCGCTACAAATACAATATTCTGCACTTGCACCTTACCGACGACGAAGGCTGGCGCATCCAAATCAAGAGCCTGCCGCGCCTTACTGAAGTAGGCGCCTGGAACGTAAAAAAGGAAGGCTATTTCGGCACGTTTTCGCCACCCACACCCGACGAGCCCCGCACCTACGGCGGCTTCTATACGCAAGACGATATTCGCGAGGTTGTGCAATACGCCAAAGAGCGTTTCGTAAACATCCTGCCCGAAGTGGACGTGCCGGGTCACAGCCTTGCCGCCATTGCTTCTTACCCCGAGCTTTCGTGCACCGAAGGAGCTGATAAATACCCCGTTCGTTCCGGTGAACAAATCATGGACTGGAGTCACGGCGCTCCGCCCATTGCCCTGGTGGACAATACGCTTTGCCCGGCCAACGAAAAGGTTTACGAATTCATGGATAAAGTGTTGACCGAAATGGCAGCGCTCTTTCCTTTCGAATACATACACGTGGGCGGCGACGAAGCCCCGCACAATTTCTGGGAAAAGAATCCGCAGGTAAAAGCCCTGATGGAACGCGAAGGCCTGAAAACAATGGATGCGGTGCAGGGCTATTTTGAAAGACGGCTCGAAAAAATTGTGGCGTCAAAAGGCAAGAAGATGATGGGTTGGGACGAGGTGTTGGATGCCGGTGTAAGCACGAGTACCGCCATCATGAGCTGGCGCGGCGTAAAGAACGGAGTGGAAGCCGCGAAGCGAGGCCACGATGTGGTGATGAGTCCAACGACCTTTGCCTACCTCGATTACATGCAGGCCGACCCCGTGATTGAAAGCCGCATCTATGCGTCGTTGCGGTTGAGCAAGGCTTACGAGTTTGATCCGCTGCCCGAAGGCGTAAACCCTGCCCGCATCAAAGGCGGCCAGGGCAACTTATGGACGGAGCAAGTATACAATTACCGCCAGGTGCAATACATGCTCTGGCCAAGAGGCTTTGCCTTGGCCGAGGACTTGTGGTCGCCGAAAGGAAATAAAAACTGGGACAACTTTTTTGCCCGCACCGAACAGCATTTTGCCCGCTACAACGAAGCCGAAAAAAAATACGCACCCAGTGCTTACGACCCAATCTTCACGGTAAGCCGTGGTGCTGACAGCACCGTGCGAATTGCGCTGGAAACCGAAGTCAAAGGCCTCGATATTTATTACAGCTTCGACAATTCATTTCCCGACCGTTTTTATCCGAAGTACACCGCACCGCTAACGCCACCTAAAGACGCGGCGCAATTGAAAGTGGTTACCTATCGCGGCAAGCAGCAAGTAGGACGGATGAACGTGATGCCGGCGGAGGAATGGAAACGGCGGGCGGCCCTGAAGAAGTGAGATAATCCCGTAAAAGAGGTGATTCGGCGCTAACGGCCTCGAATGAATACCAAAGTAAAGCTCGTGAGGATTCGCTTTCGGCAGAAGACAAAGCAAGATGCGACTTGATTGCAAAGACCACGGCAAAACGAAAGCAACTTTAAAAAGGCCAGTGTTCGTTACACATCAGTCAATCAAATTCATACAACCGATTTAAAACGCTGGCCGCAAAAAGTGAGGAATATTTAACGGGTTTACACAAGACCACCGTTAAATGCAGAGAATTGTCTAAACTGGTCAAGTGAGTATCGGGCAATTTTTTACTGTTTGCTGCATACGGCAAAACGTTAGCCTCTGGGCATCGCGTTAAAAGCATACAGCAGGGAAGCACGCCAAACCGATGAGCGCACTATCTACTCCAAACGAATGCAATCATTTGTTTATATCACCAGCAAACAATAATTTTAGGAAGACGCTCCGCCTTTACTTACATGCCTTATCATTACGCCGAGCAATTTTACCTTATTCAATCCACCAATTGTCTCTATGTCTTACACCTTTCGCTAATTTTTTTGCTTGCTTTTGTGACAAAAGACAGTTGCATTGACAGCATCCAACTGTAATCAAAAGCAAGACCTTCCGCCTCGTTCCAAACTGTTATGACACTGTGAGAAGGTGCTTTGTCTCTTCCTGCCTTCAGTGCGTTATGTGCTTCCTTTCAGAAACACCCTGAACCCGGCTCTATTTACTCACTCTAAAACAATTTTAAAATGAAAGAAAGGAATCTGCAATCAAGACTCTATGGCGAAGGAAGCAACAGCAAACTGTACGGGTTTTTCAGAATAGCTTTCACGTGCTCGATCTGCTTGTTTTTGACATTTTCAATCCGTGCACAAAACAAGCTTTGGCTAACCGCCGGCGGCGACCCGTCTAATTCCCGCAACGCAGTCAGCGAAACCAAAATAACACCGGGCAACGCAAGCCAACTGTCCAAAAAGTGGACGGTTACAACGGATGGCGATGTATCGGCAACACCGGTAGTAGATGGTCAGGCTGTGTACTTTCCCGATTGGGGACCAGTGGGCACAAGCAACGGAAGCCTTTACAAAGTGAATGCTAATACGGGTGAGATCATCTGGAAAAAGCCCTTCACAAGCTACACGGGACAAGCAAAGGCTTTTGCCCGTGCCTCTCCTGCCATTGCCGGCAATACGCTGATCATCGGCACGCAACTCGGCTTCCCGTTCATTGGCGCACACGTACTCGGCATCAACAAGGTCACAGGCGAATTGCTCTGGAAAACCAAAGTGGAAGACTTCCCCTTGTCCATCATCACGCAATCGGCAATGGTTCAGGGCAACAGGGCCTACGTTGGCGTTGCTTCACTGGAAGAGAACTTTGCCGCCGATCCAACTTATCCCTGTTGTTCCTTCCGCGGAAGCATGGTTTGTCTTGATGTAAACACAGGACAAATCATTTGGAAGACGTACATGACACCGGCAAACAAAGGCTTTTCCGGTGTGGCCGTTTGGGGCAGTACGCCAGTGGTTGACGTCAAACGAAATTCCGTTTACATTACAACGGGCAACAATTACAGGGTACCGCAAGCAGCGCTTGATTGCAACATACCGGGAAGAACACCTGATCAAGTACGTGCCTGTGTCATGGCCGTTGACGGAAGCAGCGAAAACTATTTTGATGCGATTGTAGCCCTTGATTTAACCACGGGTGCCGTCAAATGGATAAAGTCCGGAATCCCCTTTGACGCCTGGAACGTTTCCTGCTTTTTTGACGGACCAAATTGCCCCGACAACGCAGGGCCTGATTACGATTTTGGCCAAGGTGCAGCGTTGTTCACAGTTGGTTCCGGCACAGATAAAAGGGAATTACTTGGAGCGGGACAAAAAAGCGGCATCTACTGGACGGTAAACCCCGATAACGGCCAGGAAGTTTGGCATACGGAAGTAGGACCGGGCGGTACGCTGGGCGGCCTGCAGTGGGGCTCTGCGGTTGACGGCAACCAAGTATACACGGCCGTTTCAAACAACGGCTATGCACCGCATACAATGACCAAAGGACCTAGCACGGGCAGAACGGTGAACGGTGGATTTTGGGCTGTCTTGGACGCTTCTACCGGAGCCGTGAATTGGGAAAATGCCGGCGTTAATCCGCCGGTTAGCATTCCGGGATTTCCGCCGCCGCCAGCAGGCGCTATTGCCAATAACACAGGTGCTGTTACCATTGCCAACGGTGTCATGTTTGCCGGCGCTGGCGACGCAGTGGGGACAATGAATGCCTTCAATGCCGCTACGGGTGAAAAATTGTGGTCGTTTGAAAGTGGTGGTTCTATTAACTCTGGCGCGGCCGTGGTGAACGGAATTGTCTATTGGGGTTCAGGGTATTCCAATTTTGGCCTCGGTTCGCCGAACAATAAATTTTACGCATTCCAGGTTGGGGCCAACAATTCCATCACCAACGTTGAGATAAGAGGCGTTCTTTCAAACGCGATCGTGAGCGCAAAGGCTTCGCTTTCGATCTATCCCAACCCAGCTAGTGATTTTATCAGAATCACGTCAAACGACAACAGCAAAATCAACGCAATAAGGCTTTATGACATTACCGGCAGAATGATCAAACAAGTGAACCCTTCCGGATCATCGGAATACAAGTTGGATGTTAGTTCGGTACAGAAAGGCGGTTACATGGTCCAGGTTTCTACGTCAACCATGAATCAATCAATGAAAGTAAACGTGGTTCATTAAGTAAAACAAAAGCATCTCTTTAAAACAAAGAAGGGCTGGTTCTTCTCGTTAAACTTTCTTCACAGCAAAGTTTTGGAAACCAGCCCTTCTTTTATCTTTTACAGTAGCGAAATGAATTTGATTCAGTGAAATAAAACAGTGGTACTCCCTTCAAGCATGATTGTATCAGTTGGAAAAGAAAGCAATTGATAACATAAAAGATTCAGTCTATACAATCTGTTCTTTTCTCTTTTGTAAAGCAATTCATTTTCGTCCGCAAAACAACGCCATGCTTTACTCAGGGACAGGCATTAAACGTGCTTCCCATTGGAATGATGATGCAGGTTACCAAAACAGCCGAAGAAACAAAGGGCGAGAGCCTCGAAATGGAATGGACTTTACTGCCGCACCAGTCCGGCACGCCGGTACACATTCATCCCAACTGATGAAACTTACACGGTGTTGCAAGGCGCACTTGATGTAATGCTGAACGGAAAATGGACAACACTCAAACAAGGCGAAACAGTCACTGTACCCAAAGGCGCGGCGCATACCTTTCGCAACCCGCTTCCTTCCATCACCAAAGTCTATAACGTTCACAGTCCTGCGTTGAAATTCGATTCTTATTTTTTTGCCTGCAAACATCATAAACAAACTTGCAAGAGAAGATGCGCCGTTGAAGGTAAACCTGAATGTAGCCATGCATCTTTCGATGCTGATGAAAGCGCATCTCGAAGAAATGCAGCCGGTGAATCCACCGCCTGTCGCTGTTTTTGTTTAAACAGAATTGGAAAATGGAAAGGCATTAAAATTTAAGAAAGCCCCTCTCGTTTTTACCGCTTACAAAGAGGTTTGACCGGTGCAAAATTTTTCCCGGTATGCTTTTGCTCCGGCTGCTGTTTGCGTGGCAACGCTGCCTTCGCCTTCAAAGAAATAATGAATGCCGATGAACCGCTTTACGTGTCCGCGACTTTCGGCCGGCAGAAAACGTTGAAGTGCCCAAAAGTTTTTACTGCCGGATCTTTTCATGGCTTTGAGAACAGTTCCGGGTCCGCTGTTGTAGGCGGCAAGCACCAGCAGCCAGTCGCCAAAATCAGCGTACAAGCTTCGCAGGTATTTTGCGGCCGCAACGGTGCTGCGGTACGTATGGGTACGTTCATCTGCTTTGCCCGAAGTGTGCAGGCCCAGTTCGCTTGCCGTCACGGGCATCAACTGCCACAATCCTCTTGCGCCTGCTCTTGATAAAGCATTTGTGCGAAGTTGAGATTCCACTATGGCCAGGTATTTTAGTTGAGAAGGAATACCGTATTGATCAAACACGTTTTCTATGGTGCGAAAAAATGAGCCGCTCTTGCCTTTCATTTTTTGCAGGAACTCGTCTTCTTTTTTTATGTACGCCTTTACAAAGCCGATGACGTGTCTGTTTAACGTTACCGTTGTGACTACCGCTTTCGCAGTCAGTGAATCAGGAGAAGGTTTCATTGCTACGTTGTACAACGAAAGGAAAGGAAGAGTTTTGCCCGGTGCTGTGTTGATCGGTTCAGCATAACAAATGCCCTGATTGAGCGTCGCCAAAACCATCAACAGAACGAAGTGACCAAAGAACGTTTTCGAGATCAGGTTTCTGCGCAACATTGTTTTTCGTTTTAGGTGAACAATGCCGGCCCTTGGGTTTGGATTAGAGATTTGTCAAAGGGCGATTGGCGAATTTTTCAGAAGATATTGGGAGGTTTTGCTCATCATTTTCCGTGGGTCGGATAAACAGGTTTTTCAATCCGGAAAATGTTTTCAGTTTGAAACCAGCGACAAACATAGTCCGGCAAAACCGTAAGTCATAGCTTTTTGGAGGGAGGTAAATTTGCGATTATGTATAACCACATGAGATTCAGTCCACCGGACAGAGATAAAAACGCCTGTTAATGTGTCAGCAGGGACTAACGAACCTTAATTAGTGTTCTTTTAAAGCACACAGCGCTGTTCAAGAACGGTGCAAACCATTTTTCCTGCAATCTTCTTTACCTTAATATCTACTCGATTTGATGCTTGCGTAAAAATTTACCGCATCGGTATGCAGCACCATTTTTGGGTCATCGCACATCCACTCCATCGTTAGCCTGCGGTTTCGAATAAGTCCCACCAAGTAAGAATTCTGGCAATTGGCTGCGGTGCTTTTTTCCATGCTGTAAAGCGAACGGCCGTATTTCTTTTTCGCTCTTTCAATAACATCCGGTGCTACGTATGAATGAAGCACAGGAAATCCTTTCGGTGTAACGTTGCTATCGGCGGCTTGCTTGTCTTGTGCGGATGCTGTCGCGGAAAGGACGGCAAGCAAAAAAAGGAAGAATAGATTTTTCATGGTGTTTTTCAGTTGACACAAAATAACCGGTTTTATCGGCACGCACAAACACATGGCCTTGCCTTGCGGTGATGCTACAATTCGAACGCAAAAGAAAGAACGCTTAACCTATGGCTTTATTCTGCCAACACCGTCAAACGAAATCTTCACCGGCTTTATAAAGCCTTTTTCGTCAAAGTACATGCGGTCAATGCAGGTCACGCGGTGATTGGCGGCTGTTTCGCCCAAAGGCCGGCGATGATAAACAATCAGCCATTCGTCGTTTGGTAAATGCACAACCGAATGATGGCCCGCACTCGTCGCCACCGTTGAATCTTGCTGCAATACCGTTCCGATACGTTGAAAAGGACCGGTTGGCGAATCGGCCATTGCATAAGCCACGCGATAGTTTGGGCTGCCCCAGCCGCCTTCGCTCCACATAAAATAATAGTTGCTTTTTCTTCTAAACATGACCGGCCCTTCCACATAGCCTTGCGGCGTAATTTCTTTGAAGGTTGTGTCGTCGTCAAATGGCAGCAAGCCAGTAAAATCCGGTTTCAGTTTTACGATGTTGCAATGTCCCCAACCGCCGTAAATCATGTAATAAATTCCCTTGTCGGCAAATACAAATTGGTCAATGGGCTGCGCACCGTTTTCAACGTTGTTGATTAATGGCTTACCCAACAAATCTTTGAACAGCCCGTCGGGTTGCGATGAAACGGCCACGCCAATGCCGCCTACTTCGCCGGGATGCACATCGTTGGCGCTGAAGAAAAAATAGTACAGGTTATCCTTCTTTACAATGGCCGGCGCCCACATGGCTTTCTTTGCCCACTTCACGGCAACCGTATCCAAAATATGCGGATGCTTTGTCCATTGCAAGCCATCACTTGTTGAAAAAACGTCGAAGAAAACTTGTTTCTCGTACTTGTCGGAATAGGTTGGATAAATCCAAAGCCGGTGGTTGAAAATAGCGCCTTCGGGATCGGCATACCAACCGGGAAAAACAGGATTACCTGCCTTTGCTGAAGAAGGCTTTTGCGCACCGGCCAAAAGAAAACCGGCGCAAACGGCAAAAGAAAAAATGAGACGCACCATGGAGAGATGAATTGAGGTGTTAAGTTAGGCTTGCATAACCGGTTTATTTGTGTGCTGTTTTCAACGACACGATAAAAAGTACCAGCGCCACTGCCAGCAGCAGCAAAGCAACCGTTTGCCGCCGGCGACGGTAATGCGCTTCTGTTTTTTCATCAAGATAATAGCGTTCCGTACCAATGGCAACCAGCACGCCGCGTTGCACCAGGCGTTGAAAAAGAAAAGAAGGTTTGACGTTGATATCAGCGGGCCGCACAGCCCTCGCCGGGTGTGTTGCGCCGGCATTGCGGAATGCCTGAACAATCCGCCGCATTCGAATAATCAGTACTGCACCTGCGCTCATAGCATGGGAACTTTGCCGCTAAAGATAGAACCCGCGGCTTATGCCTAATGATTTTGATTTGTGTTGAAGGAAAATCATTCATTCCATCAGCAAGCCTTTCTTTTGTTTGCCAAAATGATAGGTCATTTGCACACCGCCGGTTTGTCCGTTGTAATACGTATTCAATTTCAGGTTGGAACTTTTGATGCGGTGCAGTTCGGGAACCACAATGCCAAACACACCACCAATGAGATAACCCATTAATACATCCGACGGAAAATGCGCCAGGGCTTTTATGCGTGTGTAGCCCACAAACAAGGGCGGCAGCGAAGCAAGGCCATACAGCAACACTTTCTTACTGCGCATTTCGGGATGATAATCGAGGTAAACTTTCACCGCAAAAAACGTAGCTGCCGTTGCGTTGGCTACGTGACCACTGTACATCGAGTTGCGCTGATTGCCGCCTTTGCGGTCGTCGTAGGGAAAATAATCGTAGTAAACATAAGGCCGCAGGCGGTTTTGAAACAAAGGTCCAAACGGGCTAAAGTCATAAAAAGCAAACGTAAGAAACTGCGTTTGGTAATACATCAGGGCAAGCCGTAGCCAGTCTTTTCTTGTTTTTTTGCCAAGAATGAAGGTGGCGGCAGATGCGGCCAGAACAACGGTAAGCGACTTGTCGGAAAGCGAGTAAAAATGATCGCGTTTTGACGGATCAAGTTCAAGTGCCCAATGATCAAAACCGTTTAAAACGTCGGGCCGCAAGGCCTGCACTTCTACCGGCGTCAGGTCGCGTTTGTTGTGCAGCACGTTGTTTATGGCCACCATGTTGGCAGCCGTTGCGGCTACGCCAATAATGGCCGTGCTCCAGGGATTGATGTTGTAAACGGCAGGCGCTGTGTTGTCAACGGTTTTAAGGTTGGCCTGGATGTTTTCTTTCGCGGTTGTCGTATCAGCTTTCAGCGCCGTTGTGTCGGTTTTCAAAGCCGTTGTATCGTTCTGCGCAAAAGAGCGGCAGCAAAGCAGCAGGACAGCCGAAAAAAGGAAAATGATTTTGACGCTGTGGAGTAAACATTTGCTCATACTCCGGGTGGCAAAAAACTTATGCCACCGTTGTAATCAGCGTTCTGCCGTTTTTTGCCGCTTGCCTTGCGGGTTTCGAAACAAGATGAAAAATACACGGGTTTATTTGACCAAACTGCAGGTCCAGCGGTTGTCGGGGTTAGCAGGAAACGTCAGAAAGAACTTGTTGGGCCGGTCAATTTTCTCAGCCTTGCCACCGTTGAAATACCCGCCCGAGAACCAAAGATTACCCGCTTTGTCAACGGTAAAGGTTCCGGTGCTGGGCTTTTCAAAACCAAAGTAAGTGTACTTGCCGTTGGGGTTAATTACGAACGAGCCTTTTGGTGTGTATTCTACATCACCGTTGTGCCAGCGGGAAGCGGTGCAACCGTATTTGCCGTGGACAAGCTTACCGGTATCGGGCTTGCCTTGTTGTGCTTTTGACGCAAAGGATAAAAGAAGTGCAAAAAGAAAGTAACAAGCGGTACGACCGAAAGCGTCTTTTGTTTTCATGGTTTTGATTGTTTAATCGCTTGTGCAATATAATGCCTTCAGAAATTTTTGGCATTCCGTTCAAATGAAAAAGGTCGCGGTTGTAAGCTGCGACCTTTTTCATTTACGGGTGGCGAAGATTTATTCCTTGGTCAGCGAAAAGCTGGTCCTTCTTTTCACTTTGCGGGCCTTGCCCGTACTGTCCAAAACCGGCGCAAGATGCGGCGTGCCGAGGTCCATGCGGGTCTTTACCTCGCTTTGCAGAAAAGCGTTTTCCGGCGATGAGGTCAGATTCAAAACATTCACCGTACCGTCGGTATTAATTTCGTATTCAACCGTGATAAAGTACGTGTCCTTCTTAATTTTTTTTGAAGGCAATACTTCGGCGCTCAAAACCTTTGTTAACGAATCTGCGTATTCTTTCCAAATCCTGTTTGTGCTTTTGACCGGAGCAGGTTTTGCTGCCGCAGTTGTGGTGACAGATGAATCGGTGGCTTCGCCACTTGTTGTTGCAGCATTGGTCGTGGTGGTTTCCGTTTTTTGCGGTTCGCCGGCAACAGGCGTCACGACTTTCGGCGCTTCAGGCTCCGCTGGCTTTTTCGTACTCGTATCAATTCGGGCACTCAGGTCTTCGTCTTTGCGCACAACCGAATTGGAGTCCGCTTTCAGTTTTCCGCCGTACAAGAGATCCTTTAGCGATTGCTTTTGCTGTGCGTTTGCCGCGAAAGCAGCTATCAACAAGAAAAACAAGATTCCTTTTTTCATGATGCGTTTAATTAGGATGTTTCTAGTGTGTTTCAAACCGAAAGTTAGGAAGCAAAGCTGTTAGCATCTTCACAAGAATCGCAATTTGTAGCCGCTCACCAGGTATCGCTTTGGCGCAGCCAGAGATAATTGTTACGGCCAACGGTAAGGTAATAAACCAGCACCAAAAACCCCGGAATAACGAGCCAAACCAAGTAAGGAAACCCGGCAAAACGCCGCAACAAAAAATGCAGAATGACAATGACAGAAAACAAGAGCATGATAAAATTGGAATAACGAAAAGCGGAGAGGTGGAAGTATTTCATTTCGCCGCCGGCAAGATTGAACTCTACTTCGCGGCTGCCGCACCAGTCAACTTTTGCACGAAGGGTATGTGTACCCGGCGGCACTTCAAAGGTTTTGATTTCGTCGTTGGCAAGCGTGCCGAGTTTTTGGTCGTCAAGATAAAGCGAGTAAGAACGCAGCCGGTTGGTCCATTCCTTTGGCCGCGTTATGGTGATTTTGCTCACAGTGCTGATCATTTTGATTTGCCATGAAAGATAACCCGTGCTTTCAAGGCAACGGTTTTTTCTAACCAACACAGATTTTCGCCACACATCGCGGCAAAGCTACCGCCCGGCATTCAGCAGCATTTCTCTTATGCCTTATTTTTTTAATTCTGCATCGGCATCTTTCTTACATTTAAGCCAGACTTTTCTAACCAACAAACCAGTGTATGAAAAAACTAACCTCGCTCCTCCTTGCTTTCTGTTTAACTCTCGCAAGCTTTGCCCAGCAAGCTTTTGAAGTGATGACGAAAAAACCCACACCGGGTTCCACCGTTGTTATTGAATACATGCCGCGCAACACCGTGCTGCAAGGCGTAAAAGATTTTGAGGCCACAGCTTATTTGCTCGAAGGCGGCTTGCCTCGCGCAGTTGAGGTTCCTTTGAAACAGGAAGGCGGCCTCTTTCGCGGCAGCGTAAAAACGGCCGACAGCACAAGAACCGTGTTCTTTGCATTTACCAAAGACGAAATTCGCGACAACAACAACGACGAAGGTTATTATACACCGTTGTACGATAAAAAAGGTGAAGAAGTTCCCGGTGCTAATGCGGCCCTTGCGTCGGCTTTCGGCAACTTCGGCGGCATCTGGGGTTTGAAGCGCAACCAGCAAAAAGGTGCTGAGTTGAATAAAAAAGAATTTGCCAACACAGCGTCGCAAAAAAAGTTTGCAACGGAATATGCAAGCTATCTGAGTCAATCAAAAGATGCGGCCGATCAGGATGCTTTACGGAAACTACTGACTGAGAGATTAAAGAACGAGAAAATTTCGGAAGCAGACCTGACACAAACGCGATTCTTTTATCAGAATGCATTAAAGGATAAAGCCATGGCCGACAGCGTGGCCGCTTTGCTGAAAAGCCGCTACCCTTCCGCCGCACAACAAACCGAATTGGTAGCCGAATGGAACAAAGCCAAAACGCTTCCGGAAAGAGAAGCAATCTATCAAAAATTTGCTGCCGCAAGTAGCCCCGGCAACGAGTTGGCAAAGAACCGTCTGGCGTTTTTTGACCAGGTGATAGCGGGGATGTATGCAGATTCAGGTAAGTATGAGGCAGCCAAAAAATACCTGGCACGCATCGAAAACAAACAGGCCCACGCCAATGCGCTGAACAGCATTGCCTGGAAGCTTTCCGGCGAAGGAATCAACAAACAACCGAAAGACGCAAAAGCAGGATTGGATTTCTCTGCACAGTCGTTGGCGTTGGTGGAAGAAGAAAAGAAAGCAATGAAAAACAAACCGGCTTATCTCACTGCAAAGCAATATCAGCGCAACCTTGATAACACGCACAACATGTACGCCGACACGTACGCTACTTTACTTTATCACAAAGGCGATTACGAACAAGCTTACGCCATTGAGAAAGCCGCAATGGAAGGATTAAAACGCAAAGACGCAAGCATGAACGAAGCCTTTACAGCGTTGACGGAGAAAACAAAAGGCCCAAAAGCAGCGCAAGCCGAACTGGAAAAATTTTTGGAAGAAGGCAAGTACACGCCGGCCATGAAAGAACAACTGCAACGACTGTACATCGCCAACGGCGGCACGCAAGCGCAATGGACTTCGTATATAAGCAACCTTGAGGAAGCCGCTTACAACAAGCTCAAAGCCGAACTGGCCAAACAAATGATCAACATGCCTGCGCCACAGTTTGCGTTGAAAGATTTGGAAGGGAAAGAAGTCTCGCTAGCATCATTGAAAGGCAAAATTGTAGTGGTTGATTTTTGGGCCACGTGGTGCGGACCCTGCCGTGCTTCTTTCCCCGGTATGCAAACGGCGGTGAACAAATACAAGAACAATCCCGGCGTTGTTTTTCTTTTCATTGATACTTGGGAAAATGACAGCAACCGCGTGCAAAAAGTGACCGACTTTGTTGCGCAAAACAAATATCCTTTTCACGTATTGTACGACGATGCAAAAGCAAAAGAAGGAAACGATTTTGTGGTGGTAGAAAACTTTAAGGTCGAAGGCATACCCACAAAATTTGTAATTGACCGGAACAACAACATTCGCTTTAAAGCCGTGGGCTTCGGTGGTAGCGCCGATGAACTTGTAACCGAACTGACGGCAATGATTGACATGGTAAACGCTGAAGGCGGCGACGAGAAGAAAGGCTTTTAAAAATTTCTTGTAAAAGGAAAAGCCGCATCAGAAGGTGCGGCTTTTTTATGTGCCAAAAGTTCGTCTATCCATTGATCTTTCGTGGAGTTTATCCCGGCATTGTCGAAGGGCACACTTCAGCGCCTTTTCGCTGCTCGGCATTTTTAACCACAAAGAAAACTACACAGAGAAGCACAAAGAATTTCTCCGTGTCTCTCTGTGTAAATCCCTCCGTGTTCTTTGTGGTTAAAAAATAGCCGGACAATTTACTCCGCTTTCTTCTCGCCCTTTTCGCCCAGTTTTACAATGTCGCCATCTTTGAAAAGAATTGCTTCCAACGTGGTGCGCCATTTTTCTTTTTTGCGCAGGAGAAATTCAAGGTCCATTCCAAAATGCTTGAATTCTTCTTCCTGAGCGTTTTCCATAATGGCTTTCGCCTGCTTGTCTTTTTCTACCGAGATGCGCTGCTCGTACCAGTTGATGGCTTCGATTTCTTCAATCAGCGAAGCCATCATGCGGGCCAGCGTGCGGGTTTGTTGCGAGAGTTCTTCGGGCGGTTCGTGGTACTGGTCAAAAGGCATAAAAGGGTTTGAAGTGAAATGTTAAGTGATAAAAATAAATCAATCGCTGCGCTTGCAACAAAAGTGTTGCGAAGACTCAGGCCGCCATCTTCCTGCATTCGTCAGCACATTGCTTGCATGCCTGCGCACACTCCCGGCAATGTTCGGTTTCGTGTTTGCCGCATTCTTCGCTGCAAGCCTGGCAAACATCAGCACAAAGCCGGCAAATTTCTTTTGCTTTTTCACTTCCCAAACTCATTAATTGCGCCGATGCGTAACACAGTGCCGCGCATTCCATGTCCAACTGTATGCACCGCGCCATCATTCTTACGTCTTCTTCCTCTGTGCACGATGAAGCGCAATGGTTGCAGATAGCGGCGCATTTCAAACAAGCTTCAATACACGATTGATACTGGTGATATCCTGCTGTCATAAAAGGTTTTTTACGATTAACAAAAAATCTGGCCTTCAAGGAAAGGCCCCTTGATTTTAACAAGCAATTTTGAAGGATACAAAACAAAGGCCACGCCGCACTTTCTTTCGGTTAGCTTTGCACGATTGTACAAAACACCCTTACCCACGTATAACCTATGCCGAAAGAACCGTTTAAACTTCGCCTTCAGCGACGATTCACCTTTGCAACGGATCTGCTCATCCCCGACCGCTTGCGGGCAAACGCACAGCAGGCCATTCCGTTTTGGATTGCTTCGCTGTTTGTGGGCCTTATAGCCGTTGGTTATACAAAACTTTTTGGCTTGGCCGAAGACATTCTCCATCATTTACTCGCCTGGCACGGCTGGCTCATTTTTCTGGTGACGCCATTTTGTTTTTTACTGGCCTGGGTGGTGGTAGTAAAACTTTCGCCCAACGCAAAAGGTAGCGGCATACCGCAAGTGATGGCCGCCATTGATTTGGCTACACCCAAACACGAAGACAAGATTGGCCGCCTGTTAAGCCTGCGCATTGCAGCCGTAAAAATCCTTTCCAGTTTTGTGATGGTCTTAGGCGGTGGCGCCATTGGCCGCGAAGGGCCAACGATACAGATTGCCGGCTCGGTGTTTTACATCGTTCACAAATGGATACCCAAAACCTGGTCGCGGCTTTCCGATCAAAGCTTTGTGTTAACAGGCGCCGCCGCGGGTCTGGCGGCAGCATTCAACACGCCGCTCGGCGGAATTGTGTTTGCCGTTGAGGAACTCGCAAAAATTCACGTGCGCCATTTTCGCACGGCGCTTTTTTCAGCAGTCATCATTGCGGGCTTAACCGCACAAGGCTTCCTCGGCCCTTATCTCTACCTCGGTTATCCCGAAGTAACGGGATTGCGGTTTTCCATTTTTCTAGGCGTGATGGCAACGGCCATTGCTGCCGGTCTTTTGGGCAGTTTAATGTGCAAAGCCATTTTGGTGGTTATGCGTTGGAAACGGAATTTCGGTACCGCAAAAACCGTTTTGTTTTTGCTCCTTTCCGGGCTTGCCGTTGCAACTGCGGCCTACTTTGTTCATCCCGCTGTTTTAGGTTCGGGCAAAGTGCTGATGAACCAGTTGTTGTTTACAAGCGACAAAGCCGCCGGCTGGGACACGGCCTTGTTGAGAGTTGCCGGCCCAATTATTTGTTTCAACACCGGCGCGGCAGGCGGTGTGTTTGCGCCTTCGCTGGCGGCCGGCGCTTCGATTGGCGGCTGGCTTTCGTCTTTGTTTGATGTAACGGGCTCCAACGCAAACTTGCTCATTCTTTGCGGCATGGTGGGCTTCTTAACCGGCGTTACCCGCACGCCGTTTACGTCGGCTATTTTGGTATTGGAAATGACCGACCGGCACAGCGTGATTTTTCACCTGATGGTGGCAGCGCTTGTCTCCAACGTTGCCGCGTTATTGATAGACAAACATTCCTTTTACGAACAATTGAAAAAAGGTTATGTGGAAGATGCGCTGCGAGAGAAAACAGAACCGGTAATAAATTGAAGCCGCGATAACCTTGTGCAGAGAACATTTTTAGAGCCAAGCGTTCATCTAGCGATTGAGATTGTGGGGTCGCTTGTGCGTTTTGTTTGCCGTTGAGCAATGCGCAGATCATACAACGATTGATAGGCAGAGCAATCGTTTCCCTCAACTTCTTTTGGTATATTTTTCTCCAACCACGCAAAACAAAAGCCCCGGATGAACCGGGGCTTTGAAGGCTATAAAGCAAAAAACTTAATACCTGTTTTTGTTGTAGCTGTTGCCGTTGTTGTAGCCACCGCCACCGTTGCCACGGAAACCACCACCGCCACCGCGTGGTTTGTCTTCCTTGGGTTTGGCTTCCATGACTTTAATAGTGCGGCCGTCAACGGCTGCATCGTTCAATTCGGCAATGGCTTTTTTGGCTGCTTCGTCGTCGCTCATTTCCACAAAACCAAAGCCTCTTGAGCGGCCTGATTCGCGGTCGTTGATCACTTTAGCTGAGGTTACTTCACCATAAGGTGTAAAAAATTCTTTTAAATCTTCATCCTGTACGTTGAAGCTTAAATTGGAAACATAAATGTTCATGTTCTGTTGAAATTAAAAAATGAGAAATACTTGAGAAAGGCAGAAGTAAGACTAACTAAGATGCAACGAGGCAGACTAATTAACGATTACTGATGCGAGGCTCAAATTAACGGCGTGAAGATAATGATTGCGGTTTAATTTGTTGCCAAAACAATCTTAAAGCCTTTTGCCCGATGCACTCACTCGTTCGCTAGCAAGCCGCGTAAAGAAATGGCTTGTAAATACGGTTGCAAAAGCGCGGTGTCGCCAAAAGCCCGGTACTCCTCAATGGCCTTGCTCTGTGGGTTGCAAAAGGTTTCCACGTAATAGTCCTCCATCTGAAACAGGAAGACCATTCGGTCATCCTGCTCGCTTCGGGCAAGCAGTGCTCCCTGGTGCAGCACCGTGCGTTTCTTTTCTTCTTCGCTTAACAGGATAAAATCAGATAGCCTCATAGTTGTCGTTTTTAGCGTGAACGTAAAAGTGACACGAACAATGATTCGAACTGAACTTGCGTAAACTGTAAAACTGACCTTAACTAAGAAACAAGTAAAGTGAGGCGGCGAGGCCCTGTGCGGCTGCACAAATTGAATGCGAGACAAAGATAAAGAAGAGATTGAGTTTTCAAACCGTTGCCAAAAAAAAGCGGCGCCTTCGTTTGTTTTAGCCAAAGTGGAAAGAACGGTTCGGAAAAGCCGTGCGGCTGTGCACAATTACTAAGGAGAGCTTCTGTAAAAACTTAACCGGTGTCGAACAGTCTTCGAAGTTTTCAAAACAAAAAGGCATTGCCCGAACAATTGCTGTGTGGATTTTGAATAACCGTGAGAAGAAGAACGAAGAAAATCAAGATCAATGAAGTTTGTACGGTTGCGTTGGTGCAATAATCGGTTCGGGAAGTTTGGGTGCGTCAATTGCGACAGCGCCTTCCAATCCACTTCCACTTACATTATGAGTTGAAAGCAACGGGCCGCTGTAACCGCTAACTTTTATGTTGCGAAGCCTTGCGTTCTTCACGTTCGCCAGCGTAATTCCTTTTTTGCACGTACCGCTGATGTTCTCCAGAACTAATCCCTCCAATGGTTTCGCAGGATGCACGGCCCTGCCGTCAACCAATACAGGAACGTCATTCAGCCGTATATCGGAAAAGCGAAAATTTTTGATTGTCGGAATTCCTTCTTCACCGGGCACAGGTTCCGGATCCTGAATGCCGCTGCCCAAAATATTGAAGCGAAGGAAGCCTTGTGACGTATCCGATACATCGAGATTGCGACAGGTAACGTCTTCAATAAAAGCGCCGCGGCCCGGACGGCTTTTGATGTAGATGGCGTGTGTTTGCGCCTTGGTGAATTTGCAATTTTCAATGAGTACGTTGCGAATGCCGCCCGATGTTTCGCTGCCAATGCCGATGCAGGCAAAGATGGTGTCGGCAAAGGTGCAGTTGGTGATGTGCACATCTTCGGTGATACGCAACAAGGTGTAACCTTCCATTCCTCTCCCCGATTTCAACGAAATGCAATCGTCGCCGGTTTCAATATCGCAGCCATCAACCAATACATGCTTGCAGGAATCGAGGTCAATGCCGTCGCCGTTTCCGCCGGTGCTGCGAATGGTTAGATTCTTTATCGTGATGTTGTCGCAATACGTTGGATGAATGGACCACATGAGATGATAGCTCGTGGAGAAATCTTCGAAGTGAATGCCATTGCATCCAATGGGTTCAATCAGCGCCGGATGACGCAAAGGATATTGTGCCGTTGGCCTTCCGCCCAAGGCATTGTTGCCTATGATTTTTCCTTCGCCAAGGATGCCGATGTTGTTTGCGTCAAAAGCATAAATCAATGCCGTATGTCCTTTGATCCACTTGCCTTCCCAACGCACTTGTGCCACAGGATAATCGGCAAAGTCGGGTGAACCAATGATGCTGGCGCCTTTCTCCAGCCGAAGCATAACCTTTGAACGCAGTGCGATGGCACCGGTGAAATAATCACCCGGTGGAAACAAAACTTCTCCGCCACCAAGCACCCAACAACGATCAATAGCTTGTTGAATGGAAAGCGTGTCTTTTGTTTTGCCATCTCCCGTTGCACCAAAATCGCGAACGTTGAAAGAAAGGTTTGTGGTTGGCAGTTTGTGGTTTGTGGTTGGCGTATTATTCGCAGATGCTTTTGTTGTACTGCAACCAACAAGCGAAGAAGCAAGAGGACTTAGAAGCAATGCTTGTCCTCCAAGTTTTAAAAAGCGGCGGCGGGATTTTTTATTGTGCATGAGAAAGAAGTAAAAAGTAAAAAGAATTGTCAACTGGTGCTCGCTGTTTCGACTTTTTACTTTTGAATTTTGACCTGAAGAACTACAAATATTTTTTCAGATACGTCATGTACACCACCCAATCGGAAGGTACGGTTCCGTGGCCGCCTGCGTGCATGTAATAACCTAACGTGTTTAATAGAGATTGATCACCGGCTTGCGGCATCACCGTTGTGCCTGGGCCTTTTTTGCCGAACAAATTATAAACCGGTTCGGCGGCAATGGCCGCCAAAAATTCACCCTTCGGATCGGACCAATAATCGGTGTCGCCGGTTTGCAAAAGCAGCGGCCGTGGCGCCATCAGCGCAACGAGCATGTGCGCATCAATCGGAGACTTATTTGGGTCGCTTGCGTACTTGTGACGGTTGGGTGCAAACTGGTAATAATAACGAGAAGTATCGGTCATGTGGTTGATGCTTTCACCGTAATTGCGGCGGCTGATTGCCGCGCCGCCTTCGCCCGAACAACTTGCAATCACCAATTTGAATCGCGGATCGTGTGCACCCGTCCACAAAACGGTTTTGCCCAGCCTTGAAATGCCGTGCAAGGCGATGCGTTTTGCATCAATGTCTTTATCGGTTTCGAAATAATCCATCGCACGGCCTAAACCCCACGACCAGGCAGAGATAGCGCCCCATTCATCGTTCGCTACCGTTGTTTGTCCAGGCTTTAAATAAGCGCCGCGGATGCCGTATTTATAACCTTCCTTAAAGTCAGGCTCGATGTCGCCGTAATAAACCGTGGCAATGCCGATGCCTTGCGAAACAAAGGTGTCCACGTTAATCTTTCCGAACGAGGTTTTCGGTGCGGGAACTTTCTTTCCTTCTCTGTTCCAGATGAAACCTTGTCGTACACCGGGATCGTCAACCACGCTGCTGTTGGCAGAAAAATTTATGATGAGCAAAAGCGGTGAAGGCTTTGTTTGCTTTGCCGGAAAATAGATGAGCAAATCCATCTTGTGCGCCGTGTCCTTTGTAAAATAAACACGCACCTGTTTGCGAATGGCTTTGCCGTTGAAGGCTTCCGTTCCCTTGTCAAAAACATCAAAGCGTATAGCCGCAGGACGCGGCGGCATTTTGCCAAATTGCTCTTCTTCAAACAGCTTTATAATTTCAGGCCTGCGCTTCTCGGTCCATGTTTTTGCATCGCCCACTTTTTGGCCGTTGTTCAACGTTAGTACATCAGGAAGAAGGTAAGTGCCCACGCTGTCTTCTTCGTAATTCACCGGGAAGCCCGCAACAACTTTTGCCAGCTTTTCTTTTTGTGCAAAAGAGGCAAGAGCAAGCAAGGAGAACAGAAGGAGCGTAACGATATTTTTCATCAGCGGCTTTGCTTCTGTTTTTTTCTGCGACAGAAGCCGTTTAAATTATTCAATTTTTTGAAGCCGTGAGGTTGCAAGCGCATTTCTTTAACCAACGTTAACCACGATCTTTCCTCTGGTTTTTCCCGTTTCAATTTTGCGGTGTGCTTCGGGCATTTGTTCAAGCGTGTAACGACCCGAGATTGTGGGCTTCAATTTTCCTTCCTTCAGCAAAACGGCAAGTTGTTCCGTGTCTTCGCCGCTGGAATGAACGAGGTAATTTTTTGCGGCGATGTTGTTTTCTCCTGCAATAGACTGCGCTTCTGCCTTCACACCGCTCACAATGGACACGAGTGTTCCGCCTGGCTTTAGTACCTGCAAAGATTTGATGGTGGTTTCGCCGCCGATTGGGTCCAGCACGATGTCAATATCTCTTAGCGTTTGCGAAAAATCTTCGCGGGTGTAATCAACCGTTTGGTCAACGCCAAGGCTTTTCAAAAACTCGTTGTTGGCAGCCGAAGCCGTACCGATAACGTAAGCGCCAAATTGCTTTGCGATCTGCACGGCAAAATGCCCCACGCCGCCGGCCGCTGCGTGAACAAGCACTCGTTGCCCTGCCCTTATTTCGGCCTGATGCACCAGCACTTGCCAGGCCGTAAGTGCAGCCAACGTTGTGGCCACCGCTTCTTCGTAACCAATGCCTTTGGGGATGTGCGCAAGGTGCGCTTCAGGGGCAGTTACATATTCGGCATAAGCCTTGCCTCGTCCGGGAAAGTTGATCATGCCGAAGACTTTATCGCCGGTTTTAAATTTTGTAACGTCCGTGCCAACAGCGGTTACATCACCGGCAAGGTCCCAGCCTAAAATTACGGGCGGGCTTTCCTGAAGACTGGTTAGCAAAGCGCCGCCCTTGCGGGTTTTGACGTCAACGGGATTGATGCTGATGGCCTTTACTTTAATGAGGACTTCATCTTCTTTTGGCCGCGGTGTATCTACTTCCTGAAGTTTAAGATTATCGGCTGAACCGGCTTCGGTGAGAATAATTGCTTTCATGATTTGTGGTTAAGAGTGAAGGGCAAAACTACTGAGAGGTACGGCTGGTTTGAAGAGGAATGAACGGCTGTTCTTGCGTTGTTTGGCGTTAAAAATTAAGTAGGTTTGGAGTAAGAGGGTGCACCAATAATTGTGCATTATTTAAAACTTGTATGAAAGCCGCGATACGTTCTAAATATGGTTTACCCGGTGATTTGTGCGTACAAGAGATCAGCATTCCAACGCCAACCGATAATGAAGTGCTGATAAGAGTGCATGCCACCACCGTAAACAGAAGTGATTGCCATGTACTTTCAGGCAAACCGTTTGCTATGCGGTTTTTTACCGGATTATTTAAACCACGGGCATCAATCATTGGAACTGACTTTGCCGGCGAAGTTGTAGCCGCGGGTTCTGCTGTGCAATCCTTTAAAGCAGGTGATAAAGTCATGGGCTTTGGCGGCGGTTTTGGTTGTGGGTCTCATACGCAATATTTTACACTACCGGAAGAGAAAGCAACAAAAGTGATGATTACAATGCCTCTCAACGTATCATACGACGAGGCAGCAGCCTGCCTGGAAGGTGCGGTTTACGCTGCAATACAAATTATCCCGTTAAAACCAAAGCCCGGGCAAAAAGCATTGGTTTATGGAGCAACGGGGGCAATCGGTTCATCGTATGTTCAATTCTTAAAATTCTATGGAGTGTATATCACGGCAGTGTGCAAGAGTGAAAACAGGGAACTCATCACGTCATTGGGTGCTGATAAAGTAATTGATTACACAACGGAGGATTTCACAAAAGATAGCGAACGCTATGATTTTGTTTTTGATGCCGTAGGCAAGAGTAGTTTTTTTAAATGCAAAAGGCTCTTAAAGCCGAACGGCGTTTATACTTCATCGGGTGGGTTGATAAACCTTTTCCTCCTAATTATCACCCCACTTCTGCGAAGCAAAAAAGTGGTTTTCTACTTTTCTACAAGTATTATAGCAGCCCTTGCCTTTATTAAAGATTTGATTGAGAAAGGAAACTTCAAACCGGTTATAGACAGAAAGTATCCACTGGATAAAATAGTTGAGGCCTATCAGTACGTAGCAACCGGTCAAAAAATAGGGAATGTTATTATTCCCATGGATACGTAATTAGTTGAAAAAGTTATTAACCAAATAATGAGCACGCAACGGGGCATTTCCAAACCATGACTTAAAAATCGCTTGTTGTAACTTCTTCTGTTCCCCTTCACGAATAGACATGAACACTTACCTCTTTTCCTACGGAACGCTTCAGAAACAAACCGTTCAAAAAGAATTATTCGGAAGGAGCTTACAAGGCTGGCCGGATGTATTAAACGGTTACAAAGCAATTTCAATCGAAATCAAAGACGAAGCCTTTCTTGCCAAAGGGGAACAAAAGACGCAGCAAATAGCCGTGGCTACAAACAACGAAAGCGACAGCATTAAGGGAACTGTTTTTAAATTAACAGAAGAAGAGCTTCTTAACGCTGACAAATACGAGCCAGAAGGTTATGGAAGAATTAAAGTGAAACTTAGCTCTGGCAAAGAAGCATGGCTTTACGTGGCAATGAAATTTCTAAGCGTTTAGAAGAGACTTCATTCATCATTCATCATTCATCATTCATCATTCATCACTTTACGTTCCACCGAAACCACTTAATGCCGAGGTAAGAAAATACAAAGGCATAAGCAGCCGTCAGCAACAAAGCCAATGTGGCTTCGTTGCTCCAACCGTTGGGTTGCAGCCCCGCTGACACAATGGTTTTCACCGTGCCCCACGG
>Ga0308176_10000139_pt1 | contig 50837 bp, 43 predicted proteins | sample PhyCR2_3_FD_203890 | JGI IMG/M metagenome (GOLD analysis project Ga0308176, IMG submission 203890) | Soil microbial communities from UC Gill Tract Community Farm, Albany, California, United States - DLSLS.C.R2 | ecosystem: Environmental > Terrestrial > Soil > Agricultural land | place: USA...
CTTCCATGAGGTGACGGCAGCCGGAGGCTGCCCGCAGGTGCGCCTCCAGCCGTAGCGAGGTCGGAGTCAAGGCCGCGAGCGCCGAGCGCAGCGAGGCTGGGGAGAGCCGAGCGCAGCGAGGGCAGCCTTGACGCCTAGACCGAGCGAAGGCTCTCTGGGGCTACGAGCGTGACTATCCCACCTCGACGACCCGTACCCACCGGGTCATTTTTCACGAGCAACCCCGGGTCATTTTTCGCGAGTGTCGAAGGTGTATGGAACAAGGAGGAAATTGGACCTTCCTTTCCTGACATCTTCCTTCATATTATAGTAATAAAATACAGTATGCTAAATTGCAAGATTTTTCCGCATAGAAGATAACATATTGTATTTATAGCATAATTTACTAGAAGCAGCGAGCATCTAATGGTCGGTCCGATCCGCCCTCACCTTCTCTCCCGAGGCCTTTCCGGTAAGCATCGATCAGAGATCACGACAATTGCTGTGATCAACGGCCTAGGAGGAGCGGACGGGGATGCGCTGGAGCCCTCACCCCCTCGCCCAGGAAGCCGGCGACCTCGGTCGCGGAGCCGGTCGGGCTGATCGATGTGGACCCAGTGGCCAGACGGCTCGATGCCGACCCAGCGGACCGTGCTGATCGAGGAGCGTGCGGCTGTGCTCGCAGATAGTGCGCGGGCACCGCGGAGCCGTCGCAACTGACGCTACTACGGCGCAGCACAGATCGCTTCCAGGCGCTCCACCCATCGGGCGAAGTGTGGACAAGCGGCACGAATGCGCTCGATGCCGATGGCCAGAAGCGCCAGGGGTCCGTGCACGGTCTTCTGATAGGCCTCAAACGCCCCGAACAATCGCTTCGAGGGCGCCGTTTGAGCTCCTTCGTCAATATCCTCCGGGGTCCGGTGTGCAGCGGCAACCGCGGTGATCGCCGCGATGACGTTCACATCATCGTCGAACATCCAGGGCTCCAGGCATGCAGGCGCCGCGTAGACCCAGGCCTCGAACTCGTGCAACACGAGGTGCGGCAAGAAGCGGGTGTCCTCGACGGCGGTAGCCCATGCCGCCTCGACGTGTTCGATGCGATCCCGGGAGCTCCCGGCAGGTCGGTCCGACATGCCCGGAAAGTCTTTCGGTAGCGCATAGTAGTCGAGCAACGTGGTGATGAGCACCGCGTTCGTGTCGCGAAGGAGCAATCCTGCGTCGCGCCGCACCTGGCCGTAGTTCAGAACGCCACCCTTGAAGTGAGGGCCTCCCACGGCGCGCTTCGTCTTCACGATCGTGGTGGCCAGCACCAGTCCCTTTGCCAAAAAGTATGGAGCAAGGCACTCGGTGACGAACCGCTCCTCGGCCTGCCCCTCCACCAGCACGAGCCCTCGCTTCATCGCGGCTACCGCGGCCGTCCGCCCAGGACGTTCTTCAGCCATAGCTCACCCAGCGAGTAGTCCTGCTTCCATGCCTCCAACACGCCCTCGTCGAGACGACGGAAGGTCGACTCTCCGTTGCTGCGTTCCGCCACGATCACCTCACCAGCATCGAACTGATCGAGCAGCGTCACCGATTGCGTCGCCAGCACGACCTGGGTCTTCAAGGCCGCGGCCCGAACCAGCGCCGCGAGCTGGGTGATCGCGAACGGGTGCAGGCCGAGCTCTGGCTCGTCGATCACGATCAGCGACGGCAGCTCCGACTGGAGCAGCAAGGTCGCCAGGCAGATGAACCGCAACGTACCGTCGGATAACGAGTCCGCGGTGAACAACGCGTCATCGGTCCGGTGGCGCCACGCGAGCTGGATGACGTCGGGGTTGACGACGTCCGGTGTCAGGACGAAATCGTCGAAGAACGGCGCCACCGCGCGCACGGCTTCCACGATGCGCCGGTACGCGCCCGGAGCAACCGTCCTTTGCGCGAACAGAAATGGCGCCAGGTTGTCCCCCTCGGCGCGCAGCACGTGGTTATCATCGAGCTTGTGCTTCTGCTTCGCCAGGGCCGACGCGCCGGTATCGTGGAAGTGGAACCTACGCCAACTCCTCATTCCTGTGATCACTGGCTTCGCGACGAAGCGCTCCGTGCTGAGGCCCTCTCCGATCAGACCCGTCTCCTTGTGCCCCGCTCCCAAATACTCGCGGGTGGGAAGCCCCTGCAAGGGGTCGGGGATGTGAAAAGGGTGAGGTTCCCAAGACACAGGCTCCTCGCGTTCGAACACGAGAGTATCGCCGGCGCTGGGAACGAGAACCGCTTCGTAGCCGTGGGGCCCGAAGCGCAGCGAGATCCGCAGCGACGGCGTCTTCTTACGTCCAAAATGCAAGATGGCATCGGCCCCGCCCTGCCGGCCGATGTGGAGCTGCAGCCGCTGATCGACCAGGTCGGCGAGCAGACCGAACACGCCGAGCAGGTTCGACTTTCCGGACCCATTGGCGCCGATCAACACGTTGACCGGGCCCAGATCGATCTTCGCCGCGCGGATCGACTTGTAGCCCTCCACTTCGATGGATTCGAGGGCAGGCATCGCCAGCTCAGGTTGTCATGGAAGTGGACGACTGTCGCGTCCTGGCATCATCCGCCTGCGACCTCGCGCAGGAAGCCGGCGACCTCGGTCGCGAAGCGGTCGGGCTGGTCGATGTGGACCCAGTGGCCGGACGGCTCGATGCCGACCCAGCGGACGCCGTGCTGATCGAGGAGCGCGCGGCTGCGTTCGCAGATGCCGCCGGGGACACCGGCGACGAACAGCACCGGGACGCGTAGCGCGGCGAGTCGGGCGACCAGGGTCTCGGGCTCGCTCATCGCGACGAGCTCGAGGGCGTGGTGGTGGAACACCTGCGGGGAGGCCATGGTCATCGCGGCGTGGTAGCCGCGCAGCGCCAGATCGGTGCGGCCGCCCTCGTAGACCTCGGCGCGCATGGTCGAGAAGCCGTGGGCGACGAAGTCGTCGAGCGTATACGCGGCGGCCTTGGCGCTGTGGGTGCAGTCGCCGCGCGACAGGTTGCCGTCGGCATCGACGACGGCGCGCACGGCGGTGCGCTCGGCGATCAGGGTCGCGAGCACGCCGCCCATCGAGTGGCCGACCACGGCCGGCCGGCGATCGCCGATCCAGGCGGCGAGGCGCTCGGCGAGCTGCTCGAGGCCATCGGGTTGCTCGGGCCATGGGGACCGGCCGTAGCCCGGCAGATCGACGAGGACATGCGAGAAGCCGGCGAGCGCGGGGTGGGCGGCGATCGGATCGAGGCTGCGCGATTGCTCGCCGAGCCCGTGGATCCAGAGGAGCTCCGGCCCCGCGCCGAACCGGCGCACCATCATGGGGTGCCCGTGGGGATCGCCGGGGAGATGATCGAAGGTCCACCTCATGTGCGCTCCTTGCGGCTAGCGGGTGCGAAACACGCCGCGAATCCGCGCGAGCGCTTCCTCGATGTTGGCGCGCGAGTTGAATGCGGACAGCCGGAAGTAGCCCTCGCCGCCCGGGCCGAACCCGGCGCCCGGGGTGCCGACGACCTGCGCCTCGGCGAGCAGGCGATCGAAGAACTGCCACGAGGTCGCGCCGCCCGGCGTGCGCAGCCAGAGGTACGGGGCATGGACCCCGCCGAACACCGTGAAGCCCGCCGCGCCGAGGCCGTCGCGCAGGAGCCGTGCGTTCTCCATGTAGAACGCGATCTGCTCGCGGGTCTGGGCGAGCCCGTCCGGCGAGTAGGCCGCCGCCGCCCCGCGCTGCACGACGTACGACGCGCCGTTGAACTTGGTTGAATGCCGGCGCGACCACAGGGCGTTGAGCGAGACGCGCTGGCCGTCGGGACCCGTGCCGGTGACGTCCTTGGGGACGACCAGGAACGCGCAGCGCACGCCGGTGAACCCGGCGCGCTTCGAGAAGCTGCGTAGCTCGAGGGCGCACTCGCGCGCGCCGTCGATCTCGTAGATCGAGTGCGGCAGCGCCGGATCGGCGATGTAGCCCTCGTAGGCGGCGTCGAACAGGAGGATCGCGTCGTTGGCCCGGGCCCAGGCGACCCAGCGCTCGAGCTGGGCGCGCGTCGCGACCGTGCCGGTGGGGTTGTTCGGCGAGCACAGGTAGACGACGTCGACCGGCTCGCGGGGCGGCTCGGGCTGAAAGCCGTTGGCCTCGTTACCGACGAGGTACGTCAGGCCCGCGTAGCGGCCGTCGGCGCCGACCGGCCCGGTGCGGCCCGCCATCACGTTGGAGTCGACGTAGACCGGATAGACCGGATCGGTGACCGCGATCCGCGCGGCCAGCGCGAAGATCTCCTGGATGTTGCCGCTGTCGCACTTCGAGCCGTCGCTGACGAAGATCTCGTCGGCGCCGATCGTGACGCCGCGCGACGCGAAGTCGTGCTCGCGGATCGCGTCGATCAGGAAGTCGTAGCCCTGCTCCGGCCCGTAGCCGCGGAACGTCTCGCGCCGGGCCATCTCGTCGACCGCGGCGTGCATCGCGGCGACGATCGCCGGGGCGAGCGGCTCGGTGACGTCGCCGATGCCGAGCCGGATCACGCGGGCGTCGGGGTGCGCCGCCTGGTAAGCGCGAACGCGGCGCCCGATCTCGGGAAACAGGTAGCTGGCCGGAAGCTTGGCGTAGTGTTCGTTGATGCGCGCCATGGGCCGCGAAGGTAGCAGATCACGCGCCGCGTCGAACCTCTGCCGATGCGCTAGAGTGGCAGCGTCATGGGCGACGAGCGCAACGACTTCATTCGCGACATCATCGACGACGATCTCCGGACCGGGCGCCACAGGTCCGTCGTGACCCGGTTCCCGCCGGAGCCGAACGGCTACCTGCACATCGGCCACGCCAAGTCGATCTGCCTGAACTTCGGGATCGCGCACGACTACGTGGGCCGCTGCAACCTGCGCTACGACGACACCAACCCGGCCAAGGAGGACGTCGAGTACGTCGACTCGATCGAGCGCGACGTGCGCTGGCTCGGCTTTTCGCCCGACGCCGTGCTGTTCTCCGCCGACTACTTCGGCAAGATGTACGAACTCGCCGAGCGGCTCGTCACCGAGGGCCTCGCGTACGTCTGCGATCTCGACGACGAACAGATCAAGGAGTACCGCGGCACGCTGTCCGAGCCCGGCCGGCCCAGCCCGTTCCGCGATCGCACGGTCGCCGAGAACCTCGAACGGCTCCGCCGCATGAAGGCCGGCGAGCTGCCCGATGGCGCGTGCACGCTGCGCGCGAAGATCGACATGGCGTCGCCGAACATGAAGATGCGCGATCCCCTGCTCTACCGGATCCGCCACGCGCACCACCACCGCAGCGGCGACGCGTGGTGCATCTACCCGATGTACGACTACGCACACCCGCTCGAGGACGCGATCGAGGGCATCACGCACTCGATCTGCACGCTCGAGTTCGAGAACAACCGCGAGCTCTACGACTGGGTGCTCGACCACACCGGGCCGTGGGACCCGCGGCCGCATCAGTACGAGTTCGCGCGGCTGCAACTCGACTACACGGTGATGAGCAAGCGCAAGCTGCTCGCGCTGGTCCAGGGCGGCCGCGTATCCGGCTGGGATGATCCGCGGATGCCGACGATCGCGGCGATGCGCCGGCGCGGCTACAGCCCCGAGGCGATCCGCGCGTTCGCCGACATGATCGGGGTCGCCAAGGCGAACTCGTGGGTCGATCTCGGCAAGCTCGAGTACTGCGTGCGCGACGATCTGAATCGTCACGCGCCCCGCGTGCTGGGCGTCTTGCACCCGATCGAGGTCGAGCTGGTCGGCCTGCCCGTCGCCGTGCCGGTCGATCCGCAGGCGAACCCGACGCCGCGGGCGACGCACCCCCGGATCGACGCCCCGTACTTCCCCCCCGACGTCGGCAAGCCGGGCTCGCGCCTGCTGTCGATCAGCGACCGGATCTACATCGAGCGCGACGACTGGCGCGACGAGCCGCCGAAGGACTACCAGCGCCTCGCGCCCGGGCGCACGGTGCGGCTGCGCTATGGCTACTGCATCACGGCCGGCGAGGTGCTCGCGCGCGACGCCTCCGGCGCGGTCACCAGGCTCCGCGCCACGGTGCACCCCGAGACCCTGGGGGGCAAGAACCCGAGCGACGGCAAGAAGGTCTCCGGGGTGATCCACTGGGTCGACGCGGCGACGGCGATCCCCGCCGAGGTCCGGCTGTACGGGCGGCTGTTCAAGGCGGCGCGGCCCGAGGACGGCGGCGGCGACTTTCTGACGCAGCTCGACCCGAGCTCGCTCGAGGTCATCCGCGGCGCGCGGATCGAGGACAGCCTGACCAACGCGGCGGTCGGCTCGCGCTGGCAGCTCGAGCGCGTCGGCTACTTCGCGGTGGACGAGGACTCGGCAGACGGCGCGCTGGTCCTGAACCGGATCGTCACGCTGCGCGAGTCGTACGCCGAGACCAAGGTCGAGCCGGCCCCCGTGGTGGCGAACCCGGGCGACAAGGCGGTCAACGCCAAGGCCAAGACCCGGCCAAAGAGCAAGTCGCCCGTCGAGTACCGCGCCGAGGCCCGCGCCCGCGATCCCGAGCTGGCGGCGGCCCATGACAAGGCGCTCGCGCTGGTCACCGCCGAGTCGGCCGATCTCCTGACCGGCGACCTCGCCACCGCCCGGCTGTTCCTCGCCGTCGCCCAGCTCGCCAGGCCCGAGACCTCTGCCAAGTGGATCATCAACGAGCTGCCGCGCGCCCTCGGCGAATCGTCCAGGGGGGTGGAGCAGGTCGCGGCGGCCGAGCTGGGGGCGCTGCTTCGCGCCGTCGACGATGGCGCCCTGCCGACCAGCGCGGCCAAGGCGGTGCTCATCGAGCTGGTCCGCACCGGCAAGCCGTTCGCGGAGCTGCAGGCGGGGGCCGTGGCGCCCATCGCCGACCTCGGCGCGTCGATCGACGCGGTGATCGCCGCAAACCCCGACAAGGTCTCGCAATACAAGGCTGGCAAGACCGGCCTGCTCGGGTTCTTCGTCGGGCAGGTCATGAAGGCGGCCCCGGGCGCCGATGCCGCCGTGGTCAACAAGGTCCTGCGCGAGCGCCTGGTCTGAACCTGCGTGAGGACCGTGACGGCAGTCAGGGCAGCGAGGCCAGTGAGGTGGGGCGTCCATTCCCACCCGCTGGGGCGGGCGCTCCCAGTTGTCGCGGAGATGTCACAAGCTCATAGTGGCGACATGAGGTCGGTTTTCTTTGCGATCGCAACAGCACTCCTCGGGGCTGCTTGCGGTGCGCAGATTTCGGACGGCGGGGGTGGCGGCCAGCTCGCCGGGGTCGATGCCGGCGAGACGAGCGACCCCACCAGCGATGCGATGCCGCCCCCGACGATACCCTCGTGCTCGAGCCGCACGGTCTACCTCAACTTCGAAGGCCAGACCCTGACGCAGGGCCCCAGCGACGCGACGACGAACCACGCGAGCTGGATGACGATCGCCTCGGGGACCGCGCCGCCCTACCTGAGCAGCAACGCGAACCGCGCGGCGGCGATCCAGGCGATCACCGACGGCGTGCGCATGGAGCTCTCGCAGTTCCCGGTCACCGTCGTGACGACCCGTCCGGCCTCGGGCAACTACGTGATGATCGTGTTCGGCGGTCTGCGCACCGCGGTCGGATCGAACTACGGCAGCGGGGTCAACCAGCTCGACTGCGGCGACGTACGCCCCAACGATGTCGCGTGGATCTCCGACAGCGTGACCCCGAACCAGCATGTCATCAACACCGCGATCGGCGCGATCGGCTTTGGCCTCGGCCTCACGGCGACCTCGGATCCTGCCGACTGCATGTGCGGCTGGGCCAACGGCTGCGTGTCCGACAACACGGTGGCGTGCAAACTCGGTTCGCCGATCGCCCGCGACTCGACCGCGAGTCAGACCTGCCCCGGCGCGGCGGCGCGACAAGACGAGGTTGCCGCGATTCACGACGCGTTCTGCATGTAGTCGCCACGCCGCGATCGACCACGCGCAGCCCGGCTCAGTCGACGACGCGCAGCCGGACCTTGCCGCCCTTGCCGGCGCCCTTGCCGTCGCCCTTGCCATCGATGAACGGCTCGGCGGCGGCGTGTCGCTCGCGAGGCTCGGGGACCACGGCCGGCCGAATCTCCGGCGCGCGCTCCGCCCAGGCGCGCGCCACCTCGCGATCGAGCAGGTGGGTCGGCCGCACGTTGCGAAGCGCGTTGAGCATGATCGACCGGACGTGCGGGTTGTCGCGCTCGAGCTGGGCGAGCAAGTCGGTCATCGCGTCGCGCTTGAGGCCGGCCTGCGAGCCGCACAGGTTGCACGGGATGATCGGGAACGCCTGCGCGGCGGCGAACGCCGCGATGTCGGCCTCGGCGCACTCGATCAGCGGGCGGATCACCTCGAACCTGCCGTCGTCGGTGCGATAGCTCGCCGGCATCGCCTGGAGCTTGCCGCTGTAGAACAGGTTCAGGAGGAACGTCTCGAGCGAGTCGTCGCGGTGGTGGCCGAGCGCGATCTTGTTGCAGCCCAGGCGCTCCGCGGCGGTGTAGAGGATGCCGCGGCGCAACCGCGAGCACAGCGAGCAATACGTCGCCGCCTCCGGCAGGTGCGACGTGACGACCGAGTACGTATCCTCGCGCAGGATCTCGAACGGCTGGCCCGACGCCTCGAGGTACGCGCGGAGCCCCTTGCCGTCGTAGTCCGGCTGCACCTGATCGAGGTGCACCGCGACGAGCTCGACCCGAAACGGCAGCCGCGGAGCCAGCCGAGTCAGCAGGTGGAACAGCGTGTAGCTGTCCTTGCCACCCGACATCGCGACCATGATCCGGTCGGCCGGCGCGAGCAGCTGGTAGCGCTCGCAGGTGGCCCGCAGGTCATGAGCCAGCCGGTATTCGAGCCGCCTGACGGCGTCGGTCATCCGGCATACCTACTCGATCTCGCTCGCCTCGTCATGGGGAAACGAGCGGCGACCAGGTCTCGGGGGTCAGCACCCACAGCCAGTCGCGGGCGCGGGTCGCCGCGACGTAGAGCGCCCGCGCCAGCTCCGGGGTCACCGGATAGAACGCCGGCGAGAGATCCGGGATCACGACGGCGTCGAACTCGAGCCCCGAGACCGCGGCCGCGGTGGTCACCACCACCCCGGGACCGAACGGGAAGTCGCCATCGAGCACCAGCGCCGGATCGACGCCGCGCGACAGCTCGGCGTGGAGGCGCCTGGCGTGCTCGGCGGTACGTGCGATCACGCAGATCTCGCGCCACGGGTCGCGCGTGATCAGCGCGTCCAGGTGCCAGCACAGCGCCGCGGCCTGGGCCAGCGCACCCGGGCACCGGCTCGCCCAGACGGCAGGATCGGCCGGCGGCTCGGCGGGGAGCACCGGCGCACGCTCGACGATCCCCCGCGCGAACGCGCTGATCGCGGGCACCGAGCGGTAGGTGACCGCCAGCGTGGTCTCCGACCACCGCGGACACCGCAGCTCGGCGCGCGCCGCGGCCCACCCGGCGAACCACGCGGTCTCGTCGGTCGCCTGCCGGTGATCGCCGGCGAGCGTCACCGTGCCGTGCGGCGCGAGCGCGTCCCCGATCGCGGCGAGCTCCATCGGCGCGCGGAGCTGTGCTTCATCCACCACGATGTGATCGTAGACCGGCAGCGCGGCGCCGGGCATCGCGTGGCGGCGCACCAGCTCGAACAGCACCGGGACATCCTCGGCGTCGAATGTGTGCGCGTCGTTCATCGGCGTGCCCGCGTCGAGCCGGCGGCCGTCGAGCGCGACCAGCCGGTCGGCGTCGACGTGGGCGAACGCCTTCTCGGTCGTGGTCTCGAACTGGATCCGCGTGTGCGCCATCGTCTGGGCAACCGCCCGCGCCGGCAACGCGCCCGCCGAGGCCGCCACGATCCGGTCGAGCCGGTCCTTGTCGCCGAACAGGTGGAGCAGCCGGGTCCGCGACCGCGCGATCTTGTCGTCGGTCTTCGGCGGCTTCCAGTCGATGAAGTCATCGAGCACGACCCGCACGGCCGGGTGGCGCTTGAGCGCGATCACCTGCGCCGAGGCGTCCTCGCTGGTCCGCTTGGGCAGCCCTGGAAACGCCGCCCGCGCGCGCTCGACGAGCCAGCTGTCGATCACCGCGATCTCGAGCTTCCCGATCGCGAGCCGGTCGGCGAGGATCCGCACGAGGCGGCGCAGCCCCTCGGTCGGCACCAGCACGAGGGCGCGGAACCGCCGGCTCGCCGCCCGTGCGCGCCGCTCCAGCGAAGCGATCCGGAACAGCGCGACCAGGGTCTTGCCGACCCCGGCTTCGCCGTCGAGCACGAGCGACGTGTCGGCCGGCAGGTCGACCGCGGCCTGCTGCTCGGGATCGAGGACCGGCAGGACCGTCCGATCGACCGGCGGTGCCGGGATCGGCTGCGGGCGTGGCGTCCCCCGCTCACCCGTGCGATCGATCACGCGATCCTCGCCGATGAACGCCTCGCCGTGATTCGCAATCACCCAGCGAGCCACCACGCGGCCGCTCGCCGTGCGCTCGCCGGCTTCGATCTCGTAGGGCTCGCCCGGCCGGTAGCGAAAGAACACCTCGGCGAGCGGCGCGGTGCGCCAGTCGAGCATCACCGCGTCATGGTCGGCGTGCGTCCGGGGCCCGAGCAGGTAGCTGCGGTTGCCACGCTCGGTCGCGACCGCCAGGTACCCCTGCGCCGCGGGAGCGATCCCCAGGAGCCGCTTCATCTCACCGATCTCACCGATCTCACCAATCTCGTCGGGCCTCACCCGTGCGATGTTGCGCACATGGCGTGGTTTGACAAGCTGGGATCGCCGCGCGACCTACGATACGATCGATCCTGGAAGCAAATGGTCCGCCACCTCGTCGTTTTCCTGTTGGTCGCGGGCTGCCGGACGATGGAACAACCGCCGCAAGCGGTGACCGTCGACGCGTGGGTGCCGCTCGACGCCCCGGCCACCCCCGGCGCCGGCAACGGCGGCGGCCTGCTCGACGAGCTCCGGTTCGCCGTGATCGGCGATACCCGCCCGGCGAACCTCGATGACACCGCGCACTATCCAACCCCGATCGTGGGTCAGATCTGGGCCGCCGTCGAGGCCGCGCAGCCGCACCCGCCGTTCGCGGTGACGACCGGCGACTACATGTTCGCTTCGATCGCGGGCCACGAGCAGATGCCGCAGCTCGACCTCTACCTCGGCGCGCGGTCGGCGTACCACGGCATCGTTTATCCGGCGCTCGGCAACCACGAGTGCGACGGCTACACGAAGTCGAATTGCGGCCCGGGCGCCGTCACCGGCCTGCCGGCGAACTACACGGCCTACCTGCAGCGCATGATCGAGCCGCTCGGCGAGCACCGGCCGTACTACGTCGAGCGGTTCGCCGCGACCGACGGCAGCTGGACCGCGAAGTTCGTGTTCATCGCCGCCAACGCCTGGTCGTCCGATCAGGACCGCTGGCTCGAGAGCGCGCTGTCGGAGCCGACGACCTATACGTTCGTCGTGCGCCACGAGCCGCATTACTCCGACACGGCGCCGGGCGTCACGCCGAGCGGGACGATCATGGCGCGCCATCCGATGACGCTCCTCATCACCGGCCACACCCACTCGTACGAGCACATCCCGGCGTACCGCGAGATCATCGTCGGCAACGGCGGCGCCCCGCTGACCTCCGGGATGAACTACGGCTACGTGATCATCGCGCGCGGCGCCGATGGCAACCTCACCGTCACCTCGTACGACTACGCCACGCGCGAGAGCATCGATCAGTTCACGATCACCGCCATCGGCGTCAACCCCTGATCGTGGCGTGATGGACGAGGCGGATCGCCGCGCCCGACATGACGCGGGGAGCGGCCGAACGCGACGTGCAGCTACACACGAGCCCCCAGAGCCACACGTCGCGAGGAATCATCGCGGCAGCATGGCGGCGCCCCGGTGGCAAGGTCATCGCCCGGGCCCCAGTACCGCTGGATCAAGGGCTAGTTTGCGGGCTGGACCACCTTGTTCTGGATCAGGGTGACCGCCGTCTGCGACAGCAGGCGACCGTTGACCGACGCGGCCGACTTCAGCGAGATTGCCGTCTTGGCGAGCACGACTCCCTCCAGGTGGGCGTTCGAGCCGAGCGTCACCCCGCCGCCGACCTGCCAGAACACGTTCCTGGGGAGCGCGCCACCTGCCAGGAAGATGTTGGTGGAGCTGCTCATCGTCAGGTTCTGTGCGATCTCGAAGATCCATACATCCGTCGAGCTCCCACGGAGCGTGACGTTCGTCGGGACCAGGACTGCAGTGCCCCATTTGTAGGTTCCCGGGATGAGGGTCATCCCGCCGATGTTCCCGGCGCCCACCTCGGTGAAGTCCGGTGCGCGCCCAGCTGCATCGGTGAAGGCGTGCTCCATGTCGTGGACCGCCGTGGTCAGGTTCGATGGCGTCGGCGCCGCGTAATCGGCCGCGAACACCTTCCCGGTCACCTGCGGAGAGGTCGAGAACACGTTCGTGGAATCCAGGGTCAACGAGAAGCCGGTGATGGCAGTGGCAGCAACCGGGCTCACGCCAAGGGCTCCGGTGATCACGGCAGGCGGCACCGTGGAGATTCCGGTCTTGGCCAGGATCACGAAGTTGCCGGCGGTCCCGAGCGACACGGGCAGCCTCGCGGACGCCGCGTTGGTCGTGACATCCGTGGACAGCTCGTCGCCTCCGTCCGAACCGTCAGCGTCGTCGATGCAGGCACCGACCAATGAGAGCAGGACCACAGCGGTGCCGAGGCGGGGCGAAAACGACTTCGAATTGATTGTCAACATATTCATCCTGAACGACTTCGTGGTTGTCAGCTCCGGTCGTTGGAGGCCAACGCCGTGCCATGCTCGCTCCGTCGACCTCAGGGAGGCCGCCAAATCAAGTGATGGTTGCTTTAGCACCCGCCGTGCCATGACAGAAAATCCCGCAGGAGCCGCTCTGTAGAGCATGCGCGCACAAAACGGTTGTTTGTGTCCCAACCGCGACGAGCAGGATGGGCCGCAGCGCCCACCTGCCCTGCGATCGACCGCGAAACGGCCTGTCATTGGAAGGCGAGGGGAGGCACGGGGGAATCGGCCGCCCCGTACCCCGGGGTTGGCGCCTGGTCCACGTCGTGCACCGCATGGCGGAACTAAGAAAGGCACCTTTTATGATGAACTCTACACGGACGTGCTTGGTTGGCTGTCTTCTGGGAGCGCTCGCGCCGCCCGCGCTTGCTCAGAATGGCGATGGCGCGGCTCCGGTCAGCAGCGCCCCCGACGGGCAATACGCGGTGATGCGCGGTGTTCAGGGCCCGGCCGGCATGCTCTCCGCGCGCCTCCTGCTCGACGTCAACATGAGCGCCGACCTTATCGGCAAGCCGATCTCGCTCGCGCCTGATCTCTATTATGGTGTGACCGACAAGCTGCAACTCGGGCTCTTGCACGACGGACCGATGGGCTGGCAGGCGCGGCCCGGACTCGGGCTTTGCCTGACCGGTAAGGACAATGGCTGCCCCAAGGTCTATGACAACGTCGGGTTCGACATGTTGTATGGGCTGGCCTTCGGAGCGTTGAACCTGTCCGCGCACGGCTCGTTGTTCGTGAGCAGCTTCGACCCGACGACCACGAGCCTGGCCCTGGGCGTCGCCGGCAAGGTGCATTTCAGCGAACGTGTCGCCGTGCTGTTCGACCCGAAGATCGCGATCGCACTCTCTGATCGCCCCACGAACGACGACGCGCTGTACATCCCCCTGGAGCTCGAGTATCAGCTGGGGGCGCCGACGACGTTCAAGGTGCTGTCCGGCATCTCCGGGAGCTTGTCCAAGTTTGGAGATACGTATCAAGCTCCCCTCGGCCTGGGGCTCGTGCAGAACCTGACCACGCACGTCGACCTTGGCGCCCGGTTCAGCTTCGACAACCTGCTCGGCCAGCAGGCCCCGGGCGTAGGTCGAACCGACACGCGCTCGCTGGCGATCTTGCTCAACCTCCGTTCCTGAGCGAGCACGAGGCTCCTCGCGACAGGCCCCCGGTGAGCGAGTCGAGACATCAGTTGGCTGCAGCGCCCGTCGGGTTCGCGGCGGTCGCCGCTTGCTGCGCGAATGCCACGTGTCGGAACCGTTGGAGCGGACGCGCTGACGAACGACGTGGACCTTTCCGGGTTTCCGGCGGGATCTCGGACGATCGCAGATGAGCTTGAAACTACTTCGAGATCGAGTTCTTGCCAATCCAGTCAGCGACGAACGCGCAGGTGGTGTAGCAAGGATGAGCATCGGGCCGCCTTGAGCCTCAGCCTCGATGCCGTAGCGAGGCTGCGCTGATCGTATGGTCGGTACCGTCGATGTTCGAGGCCGGCTGCCAGAACTCGACAGCGAGGGCCACGCCCAGGATGGGACCCGCGATGACCTGATCTACGAGATGGGCTGCGTGATGCTTGGATCCGCAGACGCTACGTTCGCCGTGAACGCCTGGACATGCCTCGCAACGGCCGACATCGCCGCGGGTATGGCCTGATAGCGCCATCATGCCGTCTTGCGACGTCGCGTCGAGCCACGCAACAGCCCCTTCCGCAACATCGAGGTACCGCCGGCGCCAATGCCGATCTCGAGACGTTCAAACCATGTTCGCGTGTCGACCGAGAGCGTATCGAGCTTGGAATCGAGCCCGGTGCACTTCGCACCGATCCGCGTGAACTGTGCATCGATCGGGAGTAGCTGTGCCTCGATCCGCGCGAGCCTCGCGTCGATCCGGTTGAGCTTCACGTCGATCCCCGCGGCCTGGATCGTGAACTCCTCGAGCTGGCCAGCGATCCGATCGAGCTTGGGATCCATGCGATCGAGGCGGCGATCGAGGCGCTCGACCATCGCGACCTGCGCTCCGGCGAGCGAGCGTACGCTGGCCTGGATGCTCTCCAGCAAACCTTCGAGGCGCGCGCCATCGGGATCCGTCATGAGCGATCTCGACCGTACGGAAAACGCGGCAGCACCGTCAAGCGAGCCCGCGCGCAGATTCACGTTCATCGGAACGAGCATCGCGCTGTCATGAACGCGCTCGATAATGCCTTGTGTGCAGATTAGCTATCGCCGACAAGCATCGAACCACCGCGGCGTCGCGTGCTGCCCGATGCGCACCTTTGGAGTGGCGATCGGAGATTGTCTTCCATGTGCAGCGAGCGACTCGCGGTCAGCTCGAGCGACGCTTCGAAGCGCTACGCTGCGGCCGTCGCTCCGGACGCGCCCGCCCGCCACGCCCGAGGGGGCGCTCGATATGCTCGGTTCGCTCCGGAGCATCGACCGCGCGCACGTCGAGCTTGGCGTCGAGCGCCTTCACCTCCGCCGCGAACGCTTCGATGCGGGTCTCGATCACGTGGACCTGGGTCTCGACCCCGTGGCCCCTCGTCTCCAGCGCGTTGATCCTCGCGTCCAACACCGCGACATGGATCGCGACCTGCCCGAGCAGATCCGCGCTCCGATCCAGCCGGGCCTCGGATCGATCGAGCCGTTCGGCGAGCGAACCCTGCCGTTCAGCGATCTCCTTGATCTCGCGCTCGGTGCTCGCCAGCAGAGCTTCGAACCGCGTGCGATCTCCCATGGTGACGATGCCTCCCATCGCAACTCCTTTGCACTCTTGTGCAAGTCATATTCCAGACGCAACCACGCGACATCGCACGGGCGCATCATGCCATCCGTCCGGATATCGGACGATGGCCGGCTTTGCCCCGAAACGCGGACCCGCATTCGATCCGGATACCAGGCAGGCCCCCACGGCCCCTGCCCAGGCCGACCGGATCAGCGTCCCTTCGTCCGGAACACCCTGGTCTCGAGCCGCTTCACGCGTGCGGGCAGATCCACATACTTCTCGTCGATGACCGAGATCTGCGTCGACACCGCCTCCTGGATCGCCTGGGCGTGACGTGCGAGCTCGGTCAGCAAGCGTTGTTCGGAGCCTTCGATGCGCTGGATCATCCGGTGCTCCATCTCGTCGATCCGGTGCTCCAGCCGGATCGTCCGCTGCTCTCCCGCCGTGATCCGGGCCAGCAGCGCTCCCCCCCAGTGCTCGAGCTCGATCTTGGTCGCCAGGGGCGCGAGCCGCTCCTCGAGCTCGGCCTTGGTCACCAGGGGCGCGAGCTTTTCCGCGAATTTCTGGTCAAGCTTTTGCTCGAGCTTTTGCTCGAGCTTTTGCTCGAGCTTTTGCTCGAACTTTTGCTCGAACTGTTCGAGCTCCGCTCGTAGCTCGCCGCGTGTCACCGGGGTCGACATGTCCGTTGTGGCCATCACGATACCTGCTCCTGATCGGGAGTGACACCCGGATCGCGCGCCGATCGCAGACCGGCGAGATGGATCATGAACACCACCCGCCACGGCGAGCGATCGTTCACGAGGAGCTGCCATCGCCTACCTGGGCGAGTGGCGCGTTCGAGCTGACTGGGTCGGATCTGAGGATGAAACATGCTCACCCGCACAGCAAGACGCTTGCCCGCCGCGGATCCGTCAGCTTCTGCCACGTTACGTGTCACGCATGGTCGGCTGTCGGACAAGCGTCCGAGAATCGGCCGGACATCGGACAGCGTGATGCAATCTGGCTAACCAAAGCTCGTTACCACTCGAGCATCCCGGCTCCGCCGTCACACCAAGCTCCACGGGCCGGCTGCATTGGACATCGTAGGTCGACGTCGACCTCTGCAGTCGCATGGCTGATGGCAAGACCATCATGGCCGGAAACCGGACCATCGACAGAAATGCCTTCGCCAATTTTCTATCCGGTCAGTTCACCAGGTGCTTGCAGAACTCGCGCATCACACCAGGGCGAGCACCGAAGAGATGTCGACGCAGATCTCGGTCATCGACGAGAAGTACGCTGACCTGCCCCAGGCGTGAGTCGGCTCGAGCGCAAGGCGTTCCCGCCCGGGCGGCGCTGACCCAGCAAGGCGGCGCCGGGGGCCGGGGGCGCGAGGCTGCGTCCGCCCGCCGGAGATCCGCTCAGAACAGCAGCGTGCCGGCGCCGACCGTGAAGGCGATGGCCGGGGTGCCGCTCGCGGTGAAGCTCGCGTTCGCCGAGTTGACCAGCGAGATCGCCGCCTGGACCGCCGTCACGCGCGCCGCCACGGTGGTCGCGTTGAAGGCAGTCGCGATGTTGGTGTTCGCCGACTGCAGGTTGGTCTGTGCAGCGGTGTTGAGGCCGCTCACCGCGGAGAGCACGCTGATGGCGTCGAGCAACTCGTCCCTGGCGAGCGTGAGCAGCGGGCCTTGCACGTTGTCGAACGTGGCGGTGTTCTGGAGGATCGTGAGCACCGCGTTCAGCCGCCGGAGCCCCAGCTGGCCGTTGAACGACGCGTTCAGCACCCGGAGCAGCCGGCCGAGATCCGCGATCTCGGTGGCCGACAGGATGATCGTCTCCGGCGGGTTCCGGTTCGCGAGGAGCTGACCGACCGGCGAGCTCTGGAAGCTGGGCGACAGGTAAAAGGTGATGGCCTGCTCGATGGTGGTGAAGGCGTTGGTGTGGAAGAACGGGGCCGTGTCGGCAGCTTCGATGAGCGGAGGAGGATTGAAGCTCCCGTTGCCGAAGCAGTTGTTGGTGCCCACGGAGGGCGGGCAGACCGCCGTGCCGAAGCCCCCATCGGTGGGGATTCCCTGGGTATTCAGCGCGGCGATGCGCGCATTCTCGACGCCGGTGTCGAAGTTGTCGTTGAACAGGCCCGCCTTGTTGGCGGTGGCCCCCGCGTTGGCATGACAGTTGTTGCATACCAGCACGGTCCCTGCCGGCATCCCCGTGGGGGTCGCCTGCTGCGCGAACAGCTTTCTCCCCTGCTCCGCGCCCGCGTCCGCGAGCGTGAGCGTGGTCAGGGTCAGCTCGTTCGACCGACCGATGGAGTGCAAGAACTCGCTGACGTCCGCGGATTCGGCCGTGGTCGCGAACCTGAAGTCCGTCCCCGGAATGCGGTTCAACGTCTTCGGGTAGTGCTGCCGGATGGCGCCATCGAGGAAGTCGAGCAGCGCGCCCGTGGGGTTCACCCCCGTGGCGGTCGCGATCTGGGCGTCATTGAAGGGGGCGCCATCGCCTGCCCAGCCGGTCCGCTCGCTGGGCGGAGTCGTCGTGTTGGGGTCCGCCGGATCGGCCTTGATCGAGGTCGCGAGCGAGAACACGTGAGGGACGGAGCGCATGACGAACTTGGTCAGCGGCGTCCCCGGCGGCTGGAACCCATCGGGGTTCTCGCGAATCAGCGCGAACGACTCCAGGAGGTTCTCGATCTCGAGCTGCGAGAGGGCGGGGTTATTCTGGGCGACGAACAGCGGATCGTTGGGGTTAACCGCCTTCAGGTTCGCGATGAAGCCCGGATCCAGGATGAAGTTGTGAGAGGAAGGGTGACACGTACCGCAGGTACGGCCGTTGCCATTGAAGGTCTCACGAAAGAACAGATCGGCGCCGACGCAGTTGGTCACCGTGACGAGCCCCGTCGTGACACGTGGATCGGCCTGGCACTGGGTCGTGCGATCCGCGAGGGTGAGGGCGTTGGAGATCGGTACGAGCGTGGCCGGATCCACCAGCGCGAGCTTCGCCGAGACGGCCGGAGCTGCCGAGTCGAACTCGGGCTCCTCCACGCCCTGAAAGCAGGCGGGGACCAGGGATCCACACACGATCCCAGGCAGCAGTAAATAAATGAGCTTCACGGGAGAAAACATCGAATTGACCTCTCGAGGGAAAGCAGAACCACTCGCGGTGCGACGCACACGCGATTCCGCGCACGAACAACAGACACCGGTGTTTCAAGGTCGGTTAAACGCACCGCACCGAGCTGCAGCTCGATGCGTGTCGACATGACACACAGGGTGCAAGCATCTTGCAATTATCAGTTGCCTCGCGGCCGATTCACACGTGCGATCCGCACCTCAGAGTGAATTTCAGCTGTCCGACACTCGTCCGTCCGGAGCCTCGAAGCAGCAGATATACGGACATTCAAGAACAGCTCACCTCACAGCCGCGCACAGCTACACCCGGAGTCCCTCGCGCCGCCGTCACGATGTGTACAGGGAAGCGACCACAGGCTCTGCTAAGATTCTAATCTCTACTCTGCCACATTAGGGCTTGCTAACCATGAACAAGGTTCGCGAGCGCCAGGAGCGGTGACGCCGCCTTGCGTTGAGGTCACCAGCTTCAAGCCGCGATTGCTACCGAGCTCGCGCGTCACACCAGGGCGAGCCACGAAGAGATGTCGACGCAGATCTCGGTCATCGACGGAAAGTCCGCTGATCTGCCCCCACGCGTGAGCCAGCACGAGCTCAAGGCGTTCCGACCCAGGCGGCGTTGACCGCGTCCGGGTCGGGGCCGTGGGCTTGGTCCTGCCCGGAGGCGCAGTCGAGGCCGCGGCGCTGCCGGTCGCGCGCGCGCCAGTCGTCGATGACGTCGCGCGGGTGCATCGGCCCGTCGAACGTGAGCTGGAACGCGGCGTCGAAGTCGGTCGCACCGCGCGTGCGGACAAACAGCGTCTTTCGGTTGTACGGCAAGAAGAACACCAGGAACGGGAAGTAGTTCTTCACGACCACGATGTCGGCCTTCCAGATCGAGAGTCCGACCTCGGTATAATAGGCCGGCCGCATCACCATCGCCGGACCTTCGCTGACAACGATCCGGAGATGCGCGACGGCGAGCACGACGGTCCGGCCGAACCCGCGGCGGTCGTGCTTGCTCACGATCGTGCCCTCGATCGGCAGCGGCGGCGAGCTCGCCGGATCGAGGGTCCCGCCGATCGGGAGCGCGACGTGGTCCCCACCGGCGCGGTCCCAGAGCGCCGCGATCGCCTGCGGATCGCGAATCGCGCAGTAGGTGAGGAGGCCGGTCGCCTCGGCGAGCAGCGCGCGCACGAGGTGCGTCGAATCGCCGGGGGCTCCCGCGGTGACGACATCGGAGGCCTCCGCCATCGTGACGCAGCCGAGCTTTCGGCGCAGCCACGACGCGCGCGCCGACGCGATCGCCTCGCTCGCCGTCGGAAACACCGGCGGTTGCTCGTGGCGGCGCTCCCAGCACAGCTCGGCGAGCTCGTCGGCCAGCCGGTCCGCGGCGGCGAGGTCGCCATCGGTGACGGCCACGGTCGACCACCCCAGGTTCGGGTCGCCGGCCCACGGGTGCACCATGAGCGTCGAAGCCGCGAGCGCTTCTCCGCGACGCTCGGCGCGCCGCATCCGGCGAAACACCGCGCGCATCGGCGCGAGGAAGTCGATCGTGCGGCCGCCGCCGAGGATGATCGGCAACGTGCGCCACGCCATCGCCGGGCGTAGCTCGCCGAGCGCGGCGCCGATCGCGATCCGGCCGGCCTTGTGCCCGGTCTGCGCGTGATCGCGGTGCGGGTTGGTCTGGTAGGCGACGATCGCGTCGGCGGCCTCGACCCGCGCGCGCGTGAGGTTGCCGTGGAGGTCATGCGAGACCACGAGCGGCGCCCCGCTGAGGAGCGCGCGCACGCCGCGCAGGAGCCGGCTCTCGGGATCGATGATGCCATGCACCCCCATCGCGCCGTGCAGGCACAGGTACATGCCGGCGAGCGGGCGCTCGCGGTGCGCCCGGCGCACGCCCTCGAGCAGGCGCGCCTCGAGCGTCTCGAAGCACTCGACCGACACCGGGCCGCTCGATGGCGACCACGCCGACAGGATCGGGACCGGCTCGATCTCGCCGGAACGCTCGCGCGCGGCGGCGACGAAGCCCGCGAGCTCGACCCTGCGATACAGCCCCGAGACCTCGTGGCCGGCCGTGACCGCGGCGAGCAACGCATCCCCCTCGAGGTAGTGGCTCGACTCGAAGTCATGGAGCGTGGTCGTGACCGGCGACAGCGCGTTGGTCTCCTGCGCGATCCGGGCGAACGCGATCCGCTTCATCACAGCTGCACCTCGATCGAGCCGGTGATGATGTGGTTGCTGCCGCCGCCGCGGATGTTCGACGGCGGCGAGGTGATCGAGCTGGTGATCGTCGGGATGTCGTACCAGTAGTGGATGTAGCTCGCGCCGAGCCGATAGCGCCCGAGCTGGTAGCGCAGGCCGCTGTGCAGCGCCCAGTGCGAGAACGTCGGCTGATCGAGCGCGACGGTGTTCGCCGGCGCCGGCGAGCGATCGTACTGCGTGCCCGCCATCAGCTCGAGGCTGGGCGCCGCATGCAGGTCGTGGACCCGTACGCCGCCGGAGGCCTCCCACGAGTCGTGGTAGTCCTTCGGGCTATCGAGCTCCGTGAGCAAGAGGATCTGCGCGATGTCGATGTGCTGTTGATGGTACTGCCGGTACAGCCAGTAGCGCAGCTCGCCGCCGAGCTCGATGTTGGGCGTGACGTCGACGTTGACGCCGCCCATGAACGCCCACGGCAACAGCTGGCGCATCGTCTGGGTTCCGATCAGCTGGTACTGGCCATTGCCGGTCAAGGTCCCGTCGAGGCAATGGGCGCCATCGCTGCACGTGACGACGAGCGGCCCGGACAGCGTGGCGTCGACCCGCCCGGTCAGCGTCGCGCCCCACGACACGCGCGGATGCGGCCGGCCGAACACGGCGACCATCCAGGTCGGGGCCCAGCCGCTGCCGTCGATCACGAGCTCCGGCCTGGTCCCAGCAAGGCTGCTGATGTCGGTGGGCGTCCCGCCGACGTCGAAGATCGGAAACACGTCGCGCTTCTCGTGGACCCGTACGTTGATCGCGCCCAGCGCCACCCCGACGCTGATCGCGTCATGGAACCGGTAAGCCCCGGCGAGCACCGCTTGCGGCGCGACGACGTAGGCGTCGATCAGGTGGTAATGGGTCACCGCCGCTTCGTCGAACGCCGCGCCGGTGGCATTGCCAATGTAGACCGCCGCCCCGAGCACGAGGCGCCCCGGCAAGACCTCCGCGCTGGCCGCGATCATCGGGATCGCGCCGAACGCGCGGCGCGGCTTGACCGGCGCATAGTAGCCATCGTCGCCGGGCGCCACCCCGAGGAAGCGGTCGCTCTGATCCCACGGCGCGAGCTGGAACTCGGTGTCGAGCAGCGACAGGCCGAATGACGCATAGAGCTGCCAGCCGTGCGAGAGCACCAGGCCCGCGGGGTTGTGATAGATCGCCGACAGATCGTCGGGCCGGCCGATGATCGAGGCCATGGCGGTGCGCCGCACGCCGATCTCGGGGATCCCGAAGCCACCGGCGCGCACCGAGCTCACCGCGAGCATGGTGCCCAGTGCGACGAGCGAGGCCGCTGCGCGGTGCATCGAGTTCTCGACCGACGATACCGACGCACAGGTTCGCCGCACCAGCACGATCACGCCGTGGCAGAAAGTATTTCCCTGCGTTACACCGCTGCCATGGTCGATGATCCCGACAACCTGATCTGGAAGCTCGGCGCACGACTCCCCGGCCACGACTACCGGATCTTCACGACCGGCTTCGTCGAAGCCACTCACCCGCGCACCGGCGCGCTCAAGCAATTCTCGCTGATCGACTGCCCCGACTGGATCAACGTGATCGCGCTGACCCAGGACGGCCGGGTCGTGCTGATCCGCCAGTTCCGCCCGGGCACGAACCAGATCTGCCTCGAGATCCCCGGCGGGATGATCGAGCCCGGCGAGGATCCGTGCGCCGCCGCCTCCCGCGAGCTGGCGGAGGAGACCGGCTATACCGGGGGGACGCTCGAGCTGCTCGGCAAGGTCGCCCCCAACCCGGCGATCCAGAACAACACGCTCTACACCGTGCTCGCGCGCGGCGTGGCGCTGACCCAGGCGCCGACCCCGGACGCCGGCGAGGTGCTCACCGTCGAGACCGCGACGCTCGCCGACTGCCGGCGCCGGATCCTCACCGGCGAGATCGACCACGCGCTCGTCGTGGTCGCGTTCGCGCACCTGGTGCTCCGCCAGGGCGACCTCGGCGCGATGTGATCGGACCCGAATGTGGCGCCAGAGCTCCGTTTCTGGTCAGATGTGGTCGCCATGCCTCCCAAGACATCGTGTCCCGTCTCCCTCACGCAGTTCCTCGAGAAGGCCGAGCCGATGAAGGTCGTGATCAACGGCCAGGAGATGCTGGCCGAGGTCAAGCAATTCTCGACCGGCAGCTTCGGCTGGTACATGAACGGCAAGACCGTGGTCTCGATCGACGGCAAGGCCGTATCGGTACAGATCGGCATGAACCTCACCGTCGTCGGCAGCAAAGACGCCGAACGCTAGCGCGCCATGACCACACGCATCGCTTCCGTGCTGGCGGGCCAGGCGCCCGTCGGCAGCCGGATCACGATCGAAGGCTGGGTCCGGACGCGGCGCGATTCGAAGGCCGGCCTGTCGTTCCTCGCGGTTCATGACGGCAGCTGCTTCGACGCGCTGCAGGTCGTGGCGCCGGCCGAGCTGGCGAACTACCAGGCCGACGTGCTCCGGATCACCAGCGGCTGCGCCGTCCGGGTCACCGGCGAGGTCGTCGCGTCGCAGGGCAAGGGCCAGGCGGTCGAGCTGCGCGGCGAGTCCGTCGAGGTCGTCGGCTGGGTCGACGATCCCGATCACTACCCGATGCAGCCCAAGCGCCACACGATGGAGTACCTGCGCGAGGTCGCGCACCTGCGGCCGCGCACCAACGTGATCGGCGCGGTCACCCGCGTCCGCCACACGCTGGCGCAGGCGGTGCACCGGTTCTTCCACGAGCATGGCTTCTTCTGGATCCACACGCCGATCATCACGGCGTCCGACGCCGAGGGCGCCGGTCAGATGTTCCGGGTCTCGACGCTCGACGCCGCCAACCCGCCGCGCACGCCCGACGGCCGCGTCGACTTCGACCAGGACTTCTTCGGCAAGGAGGCCCGGCTCACCGTCTCGGGCCAGCTCAACGTGGAGACCTACTGCCTGGCGATGTCGCGGGTCTATACGTTCGGCCCGACGTTCCGCGCCGAGAACTCCAATACCCGGCGCCACCTCGCCGAGTTCTGGATGATCGAGCCCGAGATCGCGTTCGCCGATCTGGCCGCCGACGCGCAGCTCGCCGAGGACTTCCTCAAGTACATCTTCCGGGCGCTGCTCGACGAGCGCAAGGACGACATGGCGTTCTTCGAGAAGTTCGTCGACGCCGAATGCCAGAAGCGGCTCACCGGCCTCATCGACTCGAAGTTCGAGCGCATCGACTACACCGAGGCGATCAAGGTCCTCGAAAAGTCCGGCGAGAAGTTCGAGTTCCCGGTGTCCTGGGGCATCGACCTCCAGAGCGAGCACGAGCGCTACCTGACCGAGAAGGTCATCAAAGGCCCGGTCGCCGTCGTGAACTACCCCAAGGACATCAAGGCGTTCTACATGCGGATGAACCCCGACGGGAAGACCGTCGCGGCGATGGACGTCCTGGCGCCCGGCATCGGCGAGATCATCGGCGGCAGCCAGCGCGAGGAGCGGCTCGACGTGCTCGACGCCCGGATCGCCGAGATGGGCCTCCACGCCAAGGACTACTGGTGGTACCGCGACCTGCGGCGCTACGGCACCGTGCCTCACGCCGGCTTCGGCCTCGGCTTCGAGCGCGCCATCCAGTACGCGACCGGCATCGAGAACATCCGCGACGTGATCCCGTTCCCGCGCGCGCCCCGCCAGGCCGAGTTCTAGCCGCGCATGCCGCTCTGGGTGCTCGCCGCCGAGCGCGCCTACGTCGCCGCCGCGGTCGGCCGCGCGCCCGGCTGCCTTGACCACCGGCAGGACGCGGCTCGCTCCGCCGCGAGCGTCGCGCCGCCGGATCGCCAGGCGCATGCCATCGCCGCGGCCGGCGCCGTCGCCTCCCGCTACCTCGCCGTCGGCACGCCGCGCAGCTTCGGGATCGTGATCGATGCCATCACCGACGTCGCCGCCGCCGGGCTCTCGCTCGCGGCGCACCTCACCTGGTTTGCGCCCGGCGATCTCCGGTGCGCCGCCACCGGCACGGGCGCCGCCGAGCTTGCCACCGCCACCGGGGGCCGCGTGGTCACGATCGACGAAGCGCTGGCGTGCGACATCGTCAACATCTACAGCACCCGTGTTCGCGTCACGCCCGCGCAGCTGCGGCGCGGCACCCACGTCAACACCGCCTCGGCCGAGGTCGTCGACGCCGAGTTACTCGCCCTGGCGACCGTCGTGCGCGAAGCCGGCCTGCCCGCCCTGGCCGCCGGCCTCGTCGATGGCCGTCAGCTCGACGAGATCACGATCTTCTGCATCGACGGCGCGCCGATCGCGATGGCCGCCGCCCCGTCGATCGCGTAGCGCGGCTCTAGTAAGCTACGCGCATGAATATCTACCAGCTCACCGTGGTGCAGCTGATCAAGATGCTGAAGAACGTCGACCGGTGGCTCGCGACCGCCATCAGCCACGCCGAGAAGAAGAAGTTCGACGTCAACAACCTCCTGAAGTTCCGGCTCGCGCCGGATCAGTTCGCGTTCGACCAGCAGATCCAGACGATCTGCGACAACGCGAAGTTCCTCGCCGGACGGCTCGCCGGCAAGGAGTGGCCGGCGCATCCGGATACCGAGACGACGTTCGACCAGCTGCGAGCGCGCATCACGAGCGTGATCGGCTACCTCGAGACCTTCAAGCCCGAGGACTTCACCGGCGCCGAGGAGCGCAAGATCTCGCTGCCGTTCATGGAGGGCAAGTGGATGCGCGGCGACGAGTACGTCTCGCAGTTCGCGCTCGCCAACTTCTACTTCCACACGGTCACCGCGTACGCGATCCTCCGGCACAACGGCGTCGAGCTCGGCAAGCGCGACTTCATCGGCGGCGTGCCGATGCGCTCTTGATCACCAGCTCGACTGCGTCGCCTGGATGAACGAATACGGATAGCCCAGATCGAACGCCGACGCCTGATCGAGCGCCGCGACGTGGCCGGGCGCGAGCGTGAGCTCGGCCGCCGCCAGGTTGGTCTCGAGCTGCTCGATCGTGCGCGCGCCGAAGATCACCGAGGTGACCTGCGGCCTGGTCAGGAGCCACGCGAGGCTCACCGCCGAGGGCGTCGCGCCGGTCTCGCTGGCCACCGCCCGCACGGCGTCGAGGATCTTCCAGTTGCGCTCGAGGTCGTAGCGCGCGAACCGCTCGGCCTTCTCGCCGAGCCGCGTCCCGGCCTGCGGCGGCTTGCCGCGCTCGAACTTGCCGGTGAGGAACCCGCCGGCGAGCGGCGACCACGGCAGGATGCCCAGGCCCTCGTCGCGACACAGCGGCACGTGCTCGCGCTCGAGGTCACGCACGAGCAGGCTGTACTGCGCCTGGAGCGTGACGAACGGCGCCCAGTGGTTGTTGCGCGCCATCCCGAGGCTCCGCATCAGGCGATAGGCCGCGTAGTTCGAGCACCCGACGTAGAGCACCTTGCCGGCGCGCACGAGGTCGTCGAGCGCGCGCAGCGTCTCGTCCTCGGGCACGGTGATGTCCTGCATGTGGATCTGATAGAGATCGATCCGATCGGTGCGCAGCCGGCGCAGCGAGTCGTCGATGCACTTCATGATCCGGTAGCGCGACGCCCCGCTGCGGTTGGGGCCCTCGCCCATCGTGAAGCGGAACTTGGTCGCCAGCACGATCTTGTCGCGCGCGCCGCGCGCCGCGAGCCAGTTGCCCAGCACGCGCTCCGACAGGCCGTCCTGGCCGTAGACATCGGCGGTGTCGATGAAGTTGATTCCCGCGGCGATCGCACGATCGAGGACGGCGTGCGCGGTCGCCTCATCCGAGCCGGCCTTGTGCATGAACGACTTCTCGTCCGCCTCGCCGAACGTCATCGCGCCGAGGCACAGGGTCGAGACCTTCACGCCGGACGACCCGAGGTTCTTGTATCGCATCAGGGATACCTCCGGGCGCACGGTAGCATCGCCGCGTGGGCAGTTGCCCGGGGTTGGGGACTCTTCCCCTCACCCGGCACGGATAACCCCATGACGGAGGTCGCCTTCATCAAGGCACGCGACGTGCACCGTAACGGCGCGTGCGACCAAGGAGCCAGGCCGATCACGTTTACGAGCCACGCGCTCCCCGCCCTCCCCCCGAACCTGTCGACCCCACCGACCCGGTCAACCTGGTCGACGACACGGACGAAGAGACCGTGCTCGACCCCGCCATCGAGCCGGACGACGAGCCGACGACGATCCGTCCCACCCCGGTCCCGCCGAGCATCGGCCCGCGGAAGCCCCGGCTGGCCCGCGGCTCCAGCCACGGCGTGCGGCCCCAGGCGCTCGGCCGCATCAGCAAGTACGAGCTGCGCGACAAGCTCGGCCGGGGCGCGTTCGGCGTCGTGTTCACGGCGCGCGACCCGAGCCTCGATCGCGACGTCGCGCTCAAGGTGCTCCGTCCGACCCACCTCACGAACCAGGACATCGTCCAGCGGTTCCTGCAGGAGGCTCGCGCCACCGCCCGGATCGCCCACCCCGGCATCGTGACGATCCACGATTGCGGCCGGGTCGAGACCAACCTGGGAGCGACCGCGTTCATCGCGATGGAGCTGCTCATCGGCGAGAGCCTGACCAGCCGGCTGGCCCGCTCGGGGCGGCTGGCCCCCGAGACCGCCGCCGAGGTCGCCCGCCAGGTCGCGTCGGCGCTCGAGGCCGCGCACCGGGTCGATGTCCTGCATCGCGACCTCAAGCCCGACAATATCTACGTGGTGCCGGACCCGGCGATGCCGAGCGGCGAGCGCATCAAGGTCCTCGATTTCGGGCTCGCCAAGCTGGGCCGCGAAGGCCACACCCAGCTCCAGACCGTGTTTGGGACACCGCGTTACATGTCGCCCGAGCAGTGCCGCTCCGCGACCCAGCTCGATCATCGCAGCGATATCTATTCGCTCGGCTGCATCCTGTTCGAGCTGGTGACCGGCCGGCCTCCGTTCGACGGCGATGTCCGCCAGTTGCTCGATCGCCACCAGCGAGCGATCCCGCCGCGCGCCAGGTCGCTGGTGCCCGAGCTATCGCCTGCGTTCGACGACCTGATCGCCGAGATGCTCGCCAAGGATCCGATGAACCGCCCACAGACCATGGGTGCGGTCCAGCGCGCGCTGCACCACGCCACCGGCGTGCGGCTCTCCGTGGCCGAGCTCCTGCCGGTGCCGATCGAGCCGCCGCCCCCGCCCTCGCCCGCACCCGCGACGCCCGTGCCCGCGGTGCCTGCGACGCCCGCGCCCGCGATCGCGATCGAGCCGCCGCAACCGCCGCCCGTCGCTCCACCCTCGCCGCAACCGCTGCTCGCCACCCCACCCCCGCCACGCCCGCGAACCGCCACGCCCGCGCAGTCGATGTTCTCCGAGGCGACCATGCCCCCCGAGCGCTGTGCACCGCGCCCGCGGTCCGTGCCGCCCGAGCCAGCCGGGCTGCCCAACCAGCCCGTGGCCACCGAGTGCAGCGTACCGCGTCCGCGGTCCGTGCCCCCCAAGCCGGCCGTGCCTCCCCACGATGCCACGCCTGCCGAGCGTCATGTGCCGCAGCCGCCGTATGCGCCGCCCGATCGACCCCACCACGCGGCTCCCCCCGGGTTCGACACCGCCTCCGGCGTGGTCCTGGTGCCGGCGCGTGGTTCCGGTACGCCAGGCGCCGGTGCGCCGGCTGCATCCGCCGCCCTGCGGAGGCGAGCCCGCCAGCACGCGATCAACCTCGGCATCGCCGCGGCGCTCGGGCTCCTGATCGCGCTCCTGGCAGTCGCGCTCTAAATTATCTCGAGATCTTCGATGACGCGCACTCCGACATGGAGGATCCCATCGCACGTGCGCAAACGCCTCCTGCTCGGCCGGTTCGAATCCGGTGAGGACTTCGTTGCGCTGAGACGTTTCGTCGGGCTCACGCAAGCGAAGTTTGCCGGAGCCATGGGCATCAGCATTCACACGCTCCGCAACTGGCAGCAAGGTCGACGGCATCCCGAGGGTCCGGCCATCGCACGGACGATCACCGTCTGGATCAGCTCGCTCTTCGATAGATCACATTGCTTCGCCCAACCGGTCGGACGCTGCTTGTCCTCACCGAGTAGCAGTGCCAGTACGTGTCCGGCGCACTGTCAAACATGCTCATCATGGATCAGCTCCAGGCGTCACGGCTCGCAACCCGTCGCTGCGAGACCGCCGTCCTTTGTGGGTATCTCGGCGACCGCACCGGCGCTAACAGGCCGCTGTGCGGATCGCGGGCACCGTGGTCGGGCACGCCGCTGCTCCCGTGTCGAGGACGGCCGGGCAGGGCGCATTGCCTGAGCCCAGGCCGCCCGCGGCGTGCGCGAGGTCGAGGTCGACCAGCACGCGGAGGGTCTGGTGGCGCAGCACGAGCTTCCGAGGCGTCTTCTTCATGGCTCGAGGATAGCGCAGCCCGCGCGGTGGCTGCACGCCTGGATCATGCGCGCGGGGTTCGGCAGCGTCCAGCGCGTGAGCTCTCCGGTGATACCGCGGGTCACGAGGTCCCCGCTCTCGACGTGGACGCCGTAGATCGGCGACGCGTGCACGGGAAGGGTCCACAGCAGGTATCCGCTAGTCTTGTCCCAGAACCGCAGGATCCCATCGGCGCCGCCGGCCACCACCAGATCGTCGGACACGAGCGTCGCGTCGGCGAGGAATCGCGCGCTCCCGCGGTAGGTCTGGACGAGCCGGCCCGTCGACCCGTCCCACAGCCGGGCGGTGCCGTCGGTGCCCGCGGTGAGGATCTGGCCGTCCATCGTCCAGCGAGCCGACAGCAGTCGGCCGGTGTAGCCTTCCAGGGGGGCGACGACGCGGTCGCGCTCCAGATCGATCAGCAGCGACGGCGCCGTGCTCTCGCTGTACGGGACGCCGACGAGTTGGGTCCCCTGGATCCGCAGCGACGCGAGGCGCGTCGGGATCGCGAAGTCGGCCAGGACCACGCCGCTCGGGTCGAAGACCCGCAGCCGCCGCTGTGCGTCGGTCGCGACGATCCGGCCGTCGACCCCAACGCCCACGGCGTCGATGCCGGCGGGGGATGCCGGGAGCGCGATCCGTGCGCCGCCCTCGCGTGCGACGATCAGCGATCCATCGATCGCGCCGCTGACAAGATCCCGTCCGGTCGGCGCGAAGGTCACCGCGCTGACCGGCGCATCGTGCGCGACGGTCAGCACGAGCCGGCCGCCGGGGAGCTCGTAGACCGCCACGGCGTTGCCGCGGGCGATCGCCACGCGGTCCCCGGCGCTGGAGACCGCGGGGGCCGCGGACGGCGCGTCGCGGAGGAGCGTGGTCGTGGGCAACTCCGCGAGCAGTTGGTCGTGCGCGGTGTCCCACACGCGGGTCGGGTGATCGTGGCAACCGATCGCGACGAAGCGGCTATCGGACGTGGCGCTCGGCGCGAGACCACAGTTGTCGGTGATCGGCGGGGATCGCCAGCGGCGGTACGGCGGCGTGGCGTCCCACACCAGGGCTGCGCCATCGAGGGACGCCCCGACGACACGACGCGCCTCGGGATCGAAGTGCGCGACCAACAGGCTCCGCAGCCCATCCAGGACCGCGATCGGCGTCCCCTCCGCCGCTTCGGCGACCACGGCCTCGTCGACGCCAACCGCGAGCACGAAGCGGGAGGCCCGGTCGAACTCGACGGCGAGGACCTTGTCGTGTCGGGTGGTGAGCTGGCTCTGGAGCTCCCCCGATTCGCCCTGCCACACCTGCACCGCGCCGTCGCCACTACCCGCGGCGATGAGTCGACCGTCGGGCGAGTACGCCACCGCGTGGACCGACGTGCCGGCTTCGCGCAGGCGGCGGATCCGCACGCCCGTCGGGAGGTCCCAGAGCGCCACCTCGCCGTTCGCGTCCCCCGTGACGAGGTGCGCGCGGGCCGGGTCGAACGCAAGACTACGGACGCGAGGACCGCGGATCCTGACCACCTCGGTCCACGTCTGCACGTCGATCACGTGCACATCGGCTCCGCCGGTCGCAGCGAGCCAGCGGCCATCGCGGCTGAACGCGAGGGCTGGGAATTCTCGGCCCTCGCCGCGGATCTCGGTGACCAGCGCCCCGGTGTCCACGCCCCAGACGTGGGCGATCGCGCCCTGGGTGTCGATCGCCGCGACGCGCCGACCGTCGGGGGACAGCGCGGCGAGGAAGTAGCGCAATGGCGCCCGGTCCGTTCGCAGCTCGCGCACGAGCGCTCCGGTCGCTGCCTCCCAGATCTTCACGCTGCCATCGCCCCCGGCCGTCACGATCCGCGTGCCATCGGCGCTGTACAGGGCGTGGTAGACGGTATCGCCGTGGAACAGCACGGCCGTCCGCTGGTAGGTCTGCGCGTCCCACACCTGGGCGGCGCGGTCGTCGGTGGTGACGATCTGGTGGCCATCGGGAGAGAAGGTGGCTGACCACATCCGGCCAAAGGTGCTGGAGAACCGCGCCTGCGCGGCTAACCGCGGCTGCGCGGCTCGGGCCAACATGAACTCGGTGCTCTTCGAGCGCTCACCGCGCTGGTACGCCTCGGCCAGGAGGGGCAAGGACTCCGGCTCGCCGTGGAGCAACGCGAACCGACCTTGCGCGAGATCGGATTGCGTGCGGGTCACCTCGGCGAGTTGTCGAGCGCCGCGGAGTTGCATCGCGACGATACCCGCCACGACCAACGCTGCCAGCACGACGAGCGACCTGAGCAGCCACTGGATCCGCCGAGCCAGCTGCTGGCTGCTCGCCACGAACGCGCACTCCAACTCGCTGAGCGCCGCCTCGCCCACGCGGTGCGCGTATCGCTCAACTTCCTTGAGCACCTGGCCGCGCGCCAGCAGATCCGGGGACCGCTTTCGCTCCTGCCAGCGACGCGCGAGCGAGCGGAGCTGTTCGCGCGGATCCGCCTGCAGCACGGCCCGCAGATCCGCGGCCAGCTCCAGTGCGGTGCCATGGCGAAGCGAGGGGACCTTGTCTAGCGCTTTGGCGAGGACCCGGTCCAGGTCGGGTGAGAAGCCTGGACCGAGCGCGGGCAGCGATGCCTGGCTATGAAACAGAAAGAAGTCGTCGGTGCTCGCCGACGGGAACGGCAGTCGGCCGGTCAGCGTCTCATAAATGATGATGCCGAGCGAATAGACATCGGCCGCCGGACGGGCATCCGACGCATTGCCCCACTGCTCGGGCGACATGTACGGCCGAGAACCGACGGCAGTTCCGGTACGGGTGATCCGAGCGGTCGCCTGCACCAGCGCCGCGATGGGCTTGGCCTCGCCGGACGCGTCGCTCGTCTCGTCGTCTTCAACGAGCGGTACCACCTTGCCTTTGGCAATCCCGAAATCGAGCAGCTTCGGGATCCGCTGGCCCTTGACCTCGGTCACCATCACGTTAGACGGCTTCAAGTCGCGATGGACGATGCCCGCGGCGTGCGCTGCGTGGACCGCCTCGGCCATGCACTCGAAGAACGGCACGAACTCGTCCAGGCGCATCGGCCCATGCTGCGCGATCCAGTCGGCGAGTGTGATGCCGTCGACGAATTCCATGGCGATCCAGAGCCGACCATCCTCGTCTGCCACCCCCACCTCGTAGACATGCGCCGCGTAGGGATGAAGGAGCTGGGAGGCGAGCTGCGCCTCGCGCACGAACCGAACCTTCACGTCCTGGCGGCCCTGCAGCGTCTCGTGCAGCACCTTGACCACCGCCACCCGCTGGAGCAGTCGATGCTCCGCCCGATACACATCCCCGTACCCACCACCGCCGATCTTCTCTCGAAGAACGTAGTCGCCCAGCATGCGCCCGGAGAGGTCGGTCATCTCGACGCGAAACTACCGTCAACCCACCCACGCCGGGACGTGCGTCTCCGAAATTCTCCGGAGCGCACCGCCTTGATCCGAGCACAGCTTTGACACCGAAATCGAGCCAATGCTCTCCGAGCCGCGGTGGTCCGACTCGATGGGGTGTCCGCGGATCCGCCGTTGTGCCCGCGTTCCTGTGTGCCCCGGATACGCCCGGGCGGGCAAGCTGGACAGGTTGTCCGATCTGCATCCCGGAGACACGTTCACGGCGCGTCCGATGACGTTCGTCTGCTTCAACGAAGGCGTGTGGGCAGCATCGCCCCACCGTGTTTCGAGAGCCTCGGCTCGGGAGCCGCCCGGTGCCCAGGCCCTGCGCAAGCCTGCGTGGTCATTGCAGGAATCGGAGATGGATCATCTCGGCTGGCGGCTGGCCGGGCGCAAGCTCGAGCGCCGATTGCGCAATTTCGCTGACCAAACGATGACCCGGCGCCCCGGCAAGGCCTTATAAGGTGGACCATCCGATGTCCATGACCGCCGTCGAGGCCGCCCAGGCGAAGGGCTGGCGCCAGGTCTACTTCAACAACCTCTCGATCCCGTACTGGGGCATCCACATCACGGCCATCGTCGGGGTCGCGATCACCGGCTTCTCTTTGCGCGGCGTGGGCCTCGCGCTGGCGTTCTACGTGCCGCGCATGTTCTTCGTCACCGGCGCGTACCATCGCTACTTCTCGCATCGCAGCTTCAAGACCTCGCGGTGGTTCCAGTTCGTGCTCGGCCTCGGCGCGACGCTGACCGGGCAAAAAGGCCCCCTGTGGTGGGCCGCGCATCACCGCATCCACCACAAGCTGTCCGATGAGCCGGGCGATCTGCACTCGGTCAAGCAGTCGGGCTTCTGGTGGGCGCACCACGGCTGGATCTTGACCCGCGACCTCGAAGGCACCGATCTGTCGCGGATCAAGGACTTCGCGAAGTATCCCGAGCTCGAGTGGCTCAACCGCTTGTGGATGCTGCCGCCGGTCGCGCTCGGGACGCTGACCTACCTGCTCGGCGGCTTCGCCGTGTTCGTGTGGGCGTTCTGCGTGTGCCAGGTGCTGTGCTGGCACGGCACCTTCACGATCAACTCGCTGTCGCACCTGTGGGGCGGCCGCCGGTACGCGACCAGCGACGATTCGCGCAATAACCCCGTCCTCGCGATCATCACGATGGGCGAGGGCTGGCACAACAATCACCACCACTATCAGGTATCTGCGCGGCAGGGTTTCTTCTGGTGGGAGATCGACGCGACATACTACGTGCTTCGCTTGCTCGCCGCCGCGGGCCTGATCTGGGACCTGCACGGCGTGCCCGAGCACGTCCGGGAGCCTGACGCGAACGACGCCCGGTGGGCGGCCGGCCCGATCGACGTCGTGGTTCCCGTCGTGACCGAGACCGCCGACGTGGCATAGTTCCGTCGTGCGGTTTCAGCGAGCGAACCTGCAGCTACGCCGGGCGCAGGTCGTGCTGATGCTCGCCGTCCTCCTGCCGACCATCTTCATGATCGCGGTCGCCATCGTGCTGCTCGCGACCAGCTCGGGCAGCGTGCCCGCGGTGGTCTCGGGCGTGCTGGTCCTGACGTTCTGTACCAGCGGCATCACCGGCTACATCCTCGGCAGCATCTTCGTGGCCAAGGGCGCGATGCTGATCCGGCTCCAGAACGACTTCGTCTCGAGCGTCTCGCACGAGCTGCGCACGCCGCTGACGTCGATCCACCTCCTGATCGAGTCGCTGAGCGACGGCCGGCTCGAGGACACCGAGCGCGCCCAGGTCCTGTCGCTGCTCGCCCGCGAGACCGGGCGGCTCGAGGTGCTGGTCGGCCGCGTGCTCGAGCTGTCGCGCCTGCAGTCGAGCTATACGTATGCCCGCGATCCGCTCGACGTCGCGGGGCTCGTCGACGAGGCGATCGCCGCGTTCGACGCGATCACGCTGACCCGGCCGACCCCGATCGCCCACGACCTCGCCCCGAACCTGACCGTGAGCGGCGATCGGCCGACCCTGGTCCGCGCGCTGGTCAACCTCCTGACCAACGCGTGGAAGTACTCCGGCGACGACAAGCAGATCGCGATCGCCGCGACCGAGAACCGCCGGTGGGTCGAGATCACCGTGCGCGACAACGGCGCGGGGATCGATCCCACCGAGCAGCGCGCGATCTTCGAGCAGTTCCACCGCGGGCGCGCGGCCGAGGCGAGCGGCGCACCGGGCGTCGGGCTCGGGCTGTCGTTCGTGCAGGCGATCGTGCGCGGCCACCGCGGCAAGCTCGCGTTCGAGTCGCGGCCCGGCGAGACCGCGTTCCGGCTCCGGCTCCGGCGCTGGCGCGAGCCGGTCACGATCGCCGGGCCGACGTCGACGTCCAGGCTCGCGTCATGACCGGTCGGATCCTGATCGTCGAGGACGACGACGCGATCGCCACCGGCCTGGCGCTCAACCTCAAGCTGTCCGGCCGGGCCAGCGCGATCGCGCGCGACGGCGCCGAGGCGCTCAAGGAGACCGAGGGCGAAGACTTCGCGCTCGTCCTGCTCGACATCAACCTGCCCAAGAAGAACGGCCTCGAGGTGCTCACCGCGCTGCGCGCCGCCGACAACGTCGTCCCGGTGATCGTCCTGTCGGCGCGCGAGGGCGAGTTCGACAAGGTCGCCGCGCTCCGGCTCGGCGCCGACGACTACGTCACCAAGCCGTTCGCGCTCGCCGAGCTGCTCGCGCGGATCGACGCGGTGTTGCGCCGGACCCAGCAGGCCACGCCGATGCCGGTGGCGGCGCCGGACGGCGACCACCTCGGGTTCGACGACGTCACGATCGATCTCGGCCAGCGCCTGGTCAGCCGGGCCGGCCTCGAGGTCAAGCTGACCCACCTCGAGTTCGAGCTCCTCGTGTTCTTCGTGAGCCACCCGAGCCAGGTGTTCTCCCGGACCCAGCTGTTCCAGCTGGTGTGGGGCCAGTCGGTCGGGTCGGTGCGCACGGTCGACAACTTCGTCGGCCAGCTGCGCAAGCGGTTCGAGGCCAACCCCGAACAGCCGCGGCACTTCGTGACCGTGCGCGGCTCGGGCTATCGCTTCGATCCGTAGCGACTCGCCCGGCCGCCGGCAACCACGCTACGCTTGCCGCATGGCCGAGACCGTGTTCGCGAAGATCCTGCGGGGCGAGATCCCCTGCCACCGTATCTACGAGGATAAAGCCGTGCTCGCGTTCCTCGACGTGAACCCGCTGTCGCGCGGGCACACGCTGGTGATCCCCAAGGAGCCCGCCGAGACGCTCGACCAGCTGTCGGACGACGCGGCGGCGGCGCTCGGCCGGGTGCTGCCGCGGATCGCGCGCGCGGTGCTCGCGGCGACCGGGGCGCACGCGTTCAACGTGCTCCAGAACAACGGCGCCGAGGCCCACCAGGCCGTGTTCCACGTCCACTTCCACATCATCCCCAGGTTCACCGAGGTCGACGCCGGCAGCGGGCTCGGCATCGGGTGGAAGCCGATCCGGCTCGACGACGGCGCCGAGCTCGCCCGGTCGATCGCGGCGAAGTTATGACCCGAGCCGCATCGATCGATTCCGGTCCGCGGCGTGACGAGGATCGGAACCACCCCACGGCGAAGGCCCCCCCTGTGGGGATCGCGCGGGCGCGGATCGGCCTTGCGATCGCGCTGGGGCTGTCGATCGGAGCCGCGTTCGCATCGTCGGGGTGCCTGATGACGCGGTACCTCGCGCAGGCGGCGCACGGCCAGCTCGAGCTGCTCGGCAAGGCGCGGCCGATCGAGGACGTCGTCCGCGACCGGAACACCCCGGTGCGCACGGCGATGATGCTCGCCGAGATCCCCGAGATCAAGCAGTACGGCCGCAGCTACGGGCTCACGATCAAGCGCAACTATTCGACCTACTCGGCGCTCGGCCGCCCCGCCGCGGTGTGGTTCGTCGGCGCGGCGGACCCGGTCGCCTTCAAGCCGCTGCGCTGGTGCTTCCCGATCGTCGGCTGCTTCGCCGGCCTGGGCTGGTTCGACGAGGACGAGGGCGTGGCGCAGAAGCAGGACCTCGAGCGGCAGGGCTACGACGCGATCATCCGGCCGGCCTCGGCGTACTCGACCGGCGGCTGGTTCCCCGATCCGGTGCTGTCGACGATGCTCGGCGGCGGCGACGACGCGCTGCCCGAGCTCGCCAACGTCATCCTCCACGAGTCGGTCCACGCGACCGTGCTCGTGCCCGACGAGCCGTTCTTCAACGAGAGCTTCGCGTCGTACATCGCCGATGCGCTCACCGACCACTGGATCGACGTACGGTTCGGCCCCGGCTCGCCGGAGGATCTGGCGTGGACGGTCGGCCAGGCCACGCGCCTGCCGCGCACGGCCCGCCTGCTCGACGCCTACGACCAGCTCAAGCGGGTCTACGACGGCCCCGATCCGCGCGACAAGAAGCTCGCCGCGAAGGCCAAGATCATCGATGAGCTGGTCGCCGACCTTCACCTACGCCGCCGGCCCAACAACGCCTCGTTGACCGAGACCCGGGTCTACAATGGTGGGGCGGCCCCGATCGCCGAGGCGCATCGCGCGTGCGGCGATGTGCGCAGCTTGGTCCTCGCCGGCAAGACCCTGGCCCGCGCCGACTTTTCGAAGACCCTGCAGGATGATCTGACGCCGATCGGGCAGATCCTGGCCGCGCGATGCAAGAATTTGCCGCGCTGAGATCCTCGACCGCCACGCGCGGATGACATGGAGCCCCGCGGCGAGCGCCGGCGCACAATTCATGATCATGAAACTGGCGCACGGACCTGCGATGGCGTCACCATCGCAGGTCTCATGCGCGCGCTCGTCGTCGGTCTGGTCGTTGCTCTGGGCTTCCCCGTGGTGTCGCCTTCCGCGGCCCACGCGAAGGCGCGCCGCGAGCCCGCGAAGCACCTGGCCCGGACAGACCAGAACAGCTCGAAGCAGAAGGGCGCCAAGCCCTCCAAGGTCACGACCCGCGCCGCGCGGATCAGCACGCTCCGCGGCCACGAGCGCATCGAGCCCCGCGAGTTCGCGCGCGGGCAGAGCGTCGGCGCCCCGTGGGCCGGCCGCCTGCAACACCCGACCCAGCTCCCGCCCGGCGACGGCTATCACATCCGCCGGCCGGCGCGCTCGTTTGGCACCGAGGAGACCGTCGAGTTCATCCAGCGCGCGATCGGCGCCACGCTCGAGGCGTTTCCCGACGCGCACGTCCTGGCGGTCGGCGACATCTCCGCCGAATCCGGCGGCCAGATCACCGACCACCGATCGCACCAGTCCGGCCGCGATGTCGACATCGGCCTGTTCTACAAGGAACAGCCGGCCGGCTACCCCGCGGGCTTCGTCCACGCCGACGAGGACAACCTCGACTGCGCCGCGACCTTCAAGCTGCTCGAGAGCTTCCTCGCGTCGGCCAACGAAGACGGCGGCGTGCTGATGGTGTTCCTCGACTGGAACGTCCAGGGCATCCTCTACCACTGGGCCCAGGAGCACGGCGTCAGCGAGCGCCGGCTCGAGCGCATCTTCCAGTACGCCCACGGCCGCGGATCGAGCGAGGCGCTGGTGCGGCACGAGCCGAACCACGACAACCACATGCACGTCCGCTTCCAGTGCCCGAGCGACGACACCGCGTGCCGTTGATCAACTCGTCGCGCTCGTGCGCGACCGCCGCCGGTGCCCGCGTCAGCCCGACTTGAGCTGCAGCGACTTGTACTCGAGGAACTCCTCGAGCCCGTACTTGCCCGCTTCGCGTCCGTGCCCTGACTGCTTGAAGCCGCCGAACGGCGCGTTCATGTTGAACGGCCCGCCGTTGATGTCGATCTGCCCGGCGCGCATCCGGCGCGCGACCTTTTGCGCCCGCGCCTCGTCCTTGGACCACACGCCGCCCGCCAGGCCGTAGATCGTATCGTTGGCGATGCGAACGGCCTCGTCCTCGTCCTTGTAGGTGATGATCGACAGGACCGGCCCGAAGATCTCCTCCTGGCCGATCGTCGATTTCGGGTTGACCTTGCCGAACACCGTGGGCCTCACGAAGTAGCCGCCGGGCGCGACGCCTTCGGGCGGCTCGACGCCGCCGGTCACCAGCTCCGCGCCTTCTTCGAGGCCCTTCCTGATGTACGTGCGCACGCGATCGAGCTGCATCTGGGACGACAGCGGCCCCAGCCGCGAGGACTCGGCCATCGGATCGCCGGGCACGAACGTCCTGGCGACCTCCGCGGCGATCGCCTTGGCCTCGGCGTACGAAGCTTCCGGGACCAGCATGCGCGTGAACGCGGTGCAGGTCTGGCCGGAGTTCAGGTAGCAGTTGGTCACCGTACCCTTCACCGCGGCCGCGAGGTCGGCGTCATCGAGGATGATCGACGCCGACTTGCCGCCGAGCTCGAGCGTCACGCGCTTCACCATCTGGGCGGCGAGCTCGGAGATCCGCTTGCCCGCGCGGGTCGAGCCGGTGAACGAGATCATGTCGACGTCGGGGTGATTCACCAGCGCCTCACCGACGATGGGACCAAAGCCGGTCACCAGGTTGAACACGCCCGGCGGCAGCCCGGCTTCGTGCACGACCTCGGCGAGCAGGAAGGCGTTGAACGGCGCGATCTCGGACGGCTTCAGAACCACCGTGCAGCCGGCGGCGAGCGCGGGCGCGACTTTGAGCGCGATCTGGTGCAGCGGGTAGTTCCACGGCGTGATCGCGCCCACCACGCCCACCGGGTCGCGCACCACCAGCGAGTTGCCGACCTTCTCCTCGAAGGCGAACTCGCCGGCGATCTTGGCGTAGTTGCCGAACGTCATGATCGGCAGCCCGGCCTGGATGCGGCCCGCGAGCTTGATCGGCATGCCGACCTCCTGCGCGATCGCCCTGGCCACCGCCTCGGCACGCTGCTGGAGCCCCGCCGAGATCTTCGCCAGGTAGTCGGCGCGCTTGGCCACCGGCAGCTGGCTCCAGCCCTCGAACGCGAGGCGCGCGGAGCTCACGGCGTCGTCGATGTCGGCCTGACTGCCGGAGGGCACGCTGCCCATCACCTCGCCGGTGCCGGCGTTGTGCACGTCGATCGTCTCGGGGCTGCTGGGAACAGCCCACTGGCCGTTGATGTAGAAGTTGTCGCGGATCAGCATGGTGAAGAATCCTCGTCGGGGAATATACTCGCCGCCAACTTCCATGGAAGGTGGTTTCACACCATGACACGCAAGGGCCTGGCCGTCGTCGTACGGGAGCTGAACCAACCGGTGGTGGTCGAGGAGGTCACATTCGCCGCGCCCAGGCGTGGCGAGGTGGTCGTGAAGATCGCGGCCGTCGGTGTGTGCCACTCCGACCTTTCGGGCACCAACGGCACCATCGCGATGCCCTTGCCGCTCATCCTCGGACACGAGGCCGCGGGCAGCGTGATCGAGGTCGGCGAAGGTGTCACCGAGCTGGCCGTGGGCGACCACGTGCTCGCGAACTGGATCTACATGTGTGGTCGCTGTCGCTACTGCAACGTCGGCCGGCCGGTGCTGTGCGACCAGCAGGGCAAGGCGCTGTTCTCGATGCTCGATGGCACGCACCGCACGCATGACGCGGCCGGCAAGCCGCTCAACGTGTTCTCCGGAGTCGGCGTGATGGCCGAATACGCGGTCGTCCACGAGCGCAACCTCGTGAAGTACGATCCGAAGGTCCCGGCCGAGCGCGCGGCGCTGGTCGGCTGCGCCGTCACCACCGGCGTGGGGGCCGCGATCAACACCGCCAAGGTCACTCCCGGCTCGGTCTGCGGCGTGTGGGGGGCGGGCGGCGTCGGCCTCAACGTCATCCAGGGCTGCGCGATCGCCGGGGCCCAGCGCATCGTCGCGATCGACACCAGCGACGCCAAGCTCGAGCTCGCCAAGCTGTTCGGCGCGACCGATCTCATCAAAACGCAGCCCGGCGAGGACCTCACCAAGCCCTTGAAGAAGCTGACCGATGGCGGGCTCGACTACGCCTTCGAGTGCATCGGCTCGGGCGAGGCCGCCGCCGCGGCCTACAAGGCGATCCGCCGGGGCGGGCTCGCGGTGATCGTGGGCGTCGCGCCCGCGAGCGCGACCACCACGGTGGTGACCCGCTCGCTGCCGTTCGAGGAGAAGACCCTCATGGGCAGCTATTTCGGCTCGGCCCGGCCGCGCGAGGACTTTCCGAAGATGCTCGCGCTCCACGCCGCCGGCAAGCTCAAGCTCGGCGAGCTGATCACCCGGCGCTACAAGATCGACGAAGCGCCCCAGGCGTTCGCCGATCTGGCGTCCGGCAAGAACGCGCGCGGCGTGATCGTCTGGTGAGCATCGCGCCGGCGCTCACGCGGACGTCGTGAGCAACCTGGTGTCATCGGCCGCCGCGTCGGCGATCTGATCGACGCCGCCCTGCGCGAACCGGCGCGCCGCCGCCGCCGTGCGCGGGCCAAAGCCGTGATCGAGGCACCACTGCGCGTGCCCGACGAGCAACGCGAGCTCGAGGCTCTTGCCGAGCGTCATCGCGAACCGCCGCGCCCCGGCCTCGAGCCGCTCGGGGTGCGGCATCGCCTCGCGGGCCCAGGCGATCGCATGGCGGAGCCCCGCGCGGGCGACCTCGCCCGGCCTGCCGAGCCCCGGATCGGTCGCCCCGGCGACGCTGCGCTCGAGCTCGGCCTCGAGGGCCTCGAACGCGCCTCCCTTGCCGAGCGCGCGCAGCGTATCGAGCGACAGCACGTTGGTCGTGCCTTCCCAGATCGGCAGGACCTGCGCGTCGGCCAGGATGCGCGGCAGGCCGGTGTCCTCGACGTACCCCGCGCCCCCGCACGCCTCGATCGCCTCGGAGGTCACCGCGACCGCTTGCTTGCCGGTCACGAGCTTGGCGATCGGGATGAGCGAGCGCGACAGCCGCTCGTCCAGGTCACGCGCCTCGGGCTCGGCGGTGCCGTGCTCGAGCGTGCCGAGCAGCCAGGCCGAGCGGAACGCCAGGCAGAACGCCGCGGCGTACTCCGCCTCGAGCGCGGCCAGCGTGTCGGCGTGCAGCGGCTTTTCGGCCAGGCGCGCGCCGAACGCGGTGCGGCGCCGGGCGTAGTCGCCCGCGAGCGCGAGGCCGCGGCGCATCGCGCTGACCGCGTTCACCGCGTTCCACGTCCGCGTGACGCTGAGCATCGGCGTGATCGCGCGGACCCCCTCGCCGAGCTGACCGACGAGGATCGCCGGCGTGCCGTCGAGCGTGAGCTCCGCGGTCGGCACCTTGCGGGTCCCGAACTTGTCCTTGAGCCGGTTGACCAGGATGTTGCGCAGCCGTCCGGAACCGTCGCGGAGCTCGACGAGGAACAGCGCGAGGCCGCGGCTGCCCCCCGGGTTACCCTCGGGCCGGGCGAGCGTGAGCGCCAGCTCGGAGGTCGTCGCCGACGTGAACCACTTGGTGCCAAACAGCCGCCAGGCATCGCCATCACGCCTGGCGATCGTCTCGGTCTGCGAGACATCGGAGCCGCCGATCCGCTCGGTCATCCACTGCCCGCTCGTCCACATCACCGCCGGATCGCGGCTGGTGAGCCGCGGGAGGTAGCGATCGATCAACGGCTGGTTGCCGCTCGCGAGCAGCGTGCGCGCGGCGCCATCGGTCATCGCCAGCGGGCACGCGTAGACATCGAGCGACGGCCCGAGCACGTGGACGATCGCGAACTGGTGCGTCCGCGCGTGGGCGCCGAACCGATGCTCGTACCCGGCCGCGACCATGCCATGCCTGGCGGCGAGCACCTGCGCCTCGCGCCACAGCGGCGAGACCTCGATGTGGTCGACCCGCTGGCCCCAGGCGTCCCACTGGGTGAGCACCGGCTCGTTCTTGCGATCCGCGAGCTGCTTGCCGTAGCACTCGACGGTCAGGTCGCCGATCGCCCGGAGCTCGGCCGCGATCTCGGGGCAGAACCGCGCGATCCACGACACCAGCATCGGGTCGTCGTCGAACTGGTTCCCGAGGCGAGGAGGCTCTTGAAAGAACGCCATGGCGGAAGTCTACTTCGCCCGCGGGCCGGCGAGTCGCTCCATCGCCGCCGCCAGCTCGAAGTCCCTCGCGGTGATCCCACCGGCGTCGTGCGTGGTCAGATCGATCTCGACCGTGTTCCACACGTTGAACCACTCGGGGTGATGGTTCAGCCGCTCGGCGACCAGCGCGGCGCTCGCCATGAAGCCGAACGCCTCGACGAAGTCGGCGAACTTGTACTCGCGGTGCAGCTTGCCGTCGTGCACCGTCCACCCCGCCACCTCCGCCAGCCGCCTGGTGACCTCGTCCTCGGGGAGCTTGGATCTTGCCATGCCCGGCTTATACCGCCGGACTCAGCTTCCCGCCGGGCGCCGCGGGCGCGATCATCGGCCGCACGTGAACCTCTTGCTCGTCCATCCCGTGGAGCTTGCCGGCGACGCGACCTGCACGTTGCGCGACCGCCGGGCGCAGCACCTGCGCACCGTGCTCGGCGCCGAGGTTGGCTCGCAGGTGCGCGCCGGCGTGATCGGCGGCGGCATCGGTCGCGCCGAGCTCCTCGCCGACGACGGCACCGCGATCACCTTGCGGCTCACGCTCACCGAGCCCGCCCCCGCGCCGCTGCCGATCGAGCTCGTGCTTGCGATCCCCCGGCCCAAGGTCGCAACCCGCGTCGTCGAGGCCGCGGCTGCGTTCGGCGTTTTGCGGATCGAGCTCACCAACGCCTGGCGGGTCGACAAGAGCTACCTGCGCTCGCCCAGGCTCGCCCCCGAGGCGCTCGCGCTCGCCGCCCGGCTGGGTGCCGAGCAAGGCGCGACGACCCACATCCCGGCGATCACGGTCCACCACCGGCTGATGGCGCTGCTCGATGCACGCTGGCCCGGCGCGCCGGCGGTCGAGTCGGCGCTCACCGCCCTTGTCCCCCCGCTGGCCCACGAACCCGGCCCACCGACGGCCAAGCTCATCGCACACCCGGGCGCTCCACCGATCGAGACGGCGCTCGCGGATCCGGCTGCCCCGCTGGTGCTGGCGATCGGTCCGGAGGGCGGCTGGATCGAGCGCGAGGTCGACACGTTCGTCGCCCGTGGCTTCTCGCCCGTGTCACTCGGCGCGCCGATCTTGCGCGTCGAGACCGCGGTCGCCGCCGCGCTCGGCCAGCTGCTCATGCTTGGCCGGCTCGGCCGGCTCACGGACGGTTGATCGCGTCGAGCGCGTCGATCATCACGCGCAGATCTTGCTTCATCTCGTCGGTGACCACGACATCCTCGTAGCCGCTCGCGCCCTCGAACCGGAGCACCGTATCGTGCGCGTCGATCGCCCGCGCGACCACGCGCGCCAGCGCTCGCGAAAGCGGCAGGGTCACGCTCTCCCCGCCATCGTCGCGATCGAAGTCGAGCCGCGGCGACGACCACCGCACGCCGTCGGCGATGAGCGTGATGCGCTCGGCGTGGACCGGCTCGCCGCGGTACACGGCCTCGAGCGAGAGCTCGCAGGTGCCGGGCCCCAGCGCCCCGGAGAGCCCCAGGTGCGACTCCGCCGGGGGCGTTCGTCCCGAGCGCGGCGTGCGGAACTCGAGCCGCTTCGCCGGACCCGTGGCGCACGTCGTGCTGTACAGCGATAGCGCCTCGCCGAGCGTCTCGCGTGCGGCCGCCGGCTGGGTCTCCACGAAGTCGCGCACGCACGGTGACCAGAAGTCGCTCTTCCTCTCGGAGAACGCCTCGACGACGGGGCTCGGGGCTCCCGGCCCCTCGAGGATGAGGGTCTCATCCCGGCTCCGCGCCTCGCGCGGTACGCCCACGATGGCGCGGCCGGCCGGCCCGGGGCGCGGAATGGGGCGTCCCCGCGGCGGGGTGCGGCCCGACCGCGCGCTCGGCGGCACGGCCGGCGCGTCGACACGCGCCACGTCCGGCGACGGACTCACCGGCGGCGCCGGTCGCGACCCGCCGCACGCGGTGGCCAGGACCATGACCGGCAGCACGAACACGCTACGCACCCAGAAAGCGTAGCGCTCACGCCGGCACGATCAAGCACGCATCACCGAGCTCGTGGCTCGACAGGCCATGCTCGGCGGCGAGCGCGATCGCCCGGTCCAGCTGGCCGGCCGGCGCGAACGCCGACAGGAGCTCGAAGTGACTCTCACCCGGTACGTGCAGCCCGCTGACCAGCCCCGAGACGATGCGCGGCCGGTAGCCCGGATCGAGCCGCAGCGTCGCGACATGGGAGCCGGCGCGCGGCGCACCGTCCTGCGCCGCCGCCTCGAGCGCCCGCACGACGGTCGTGCCGACCGCGATCACCCGCCCACCCCGCGCGCGGGCCTCGTCGATCGCGTCGATCGTCCGGCGCGGGATCTCGTAGCGCTCGGGCCACGGCAGCGCGCGATCGAGCGCGTCGTCCCCGGTCGACGACAGCCCCGCCGCGTGGGTCAGCGATGCCACCGCGATCCCGGCGCGGCGTAGCCCGAGCAGGATCTCCCAGGTCAGCGGGCGGCCCGCCGAAGGCATCTCCGCGGCCCACGGCCGGCCGGCGTAGGCGGCCTGCACCGACCACAGCGGCAGCGGCTCGTGGCGATGGGCATACTGCACCGGAGCCCCCGCGGCATAGAGCACCTGCCACAGCGTGTCCGCGTCACCGTGCACCGCGAGCTCGACCCGGCGGCCGGAGGCGCTCACGACCATGGCGGCCATCCCGGCGATCGTCACGCGCTCCCCGGGCACGAGCCTCGGCGGCGGCGGACGATGCTCGGTGCGCGTTCGATGATCACCCGGCCCCAGCAGCACGCCGACCAGCCGGCCGGCGTCGATCGGCGAAGCCCGATCGCGGGGGGGGGTGCCCCCGACGGCTTTGCCGGCGGGGCGGGGGTCCTCCCCCGTGGACCCCATGGGCCCCGTGGGATCGACCGGTCCCGAGAGCCGCAGCTCGAACACGCTGCCGGCGGCGGTTTGCCCGGGGAGCGAGCCCGGCAGCGTCGCGGCATCGTTGACCACCACGAGGTCGCCGGCGCGCAGGAGCCGCGGCAAGGCCGCGAACGGCTCGAGTCGCGGCGGGGCGTCGCTCCCCAGGTCCGGCCCGGGGTCCACGACGACCAGCCGCACGGCGTGGCGCGACACCTCATCGGAGCGAAGCACTGCCGCCGGCCCGGCTCCCCCGCGGCCCATCGCGTGCGCCTCATCGAGCCCGGCCGGCACCGCGTGGCGATGAACCCTGGCGGTCATCATGTCACGAGCTCCCAGCGCGGCGCGACCAGCCGGGCGCCGCTCGGCGCCCGCGCCTCGTCCTCGATCATCTGTAGGATGCGCGCCGCGACGTCCGCCGGCTGCGCCAGCGAGGCGCGATCTGCCTCGGGGATCGCCGCCGCGTGCATCACCGTGTCCATCTCGCCGGGATCCACCGCGAGCACGCGCACGCCGGTGCCCTCGAGCTCGGCCGCCAGGATCCGGCTCAGGTGATCCTGCGCCGCCTTCGACGCGCCGTACGCGCCCCAGCGCGGGTACAGCTCGATCGCCGCGTCCGAGCTCACGTGCACGATCACCCCGGCGCCGCGGATCGCCATCGCGCCGGCGAGCACCTTGGTCAAGCGAAACGGTCCGACGAGGTTGGTCTCGAGGACCGCGCTGAGATCTTCGCACTCGGTATCGAGCAGCAGGCGCAGCGGCGTGGGGCCGAGCGTGCTCGCGTTGTGGATCGCGATCTCGATCTCGCCGACCAGGCCCTGCGCCTGCCCGGCGATCGCGTGGATCGCCGTCTTGGCCGCGATGTCGCCGGCGATCGCGTGGGCGTCTCCGCCACGCGCGCGGATCCCCGCGACGACGTCGCGCAACGGCCCGGCCTCGCGGGCGACGAGCGCGACCCGCGCGCCCCTGGCCGCGAGCTGCTCGGCGAGCGCCCGCCCGAGCCCCCGACTCGCCCCGGTGACCAGCGCACCCTGTCCTTGAATCTTCATGACTGCCTCCTGAGATCAGCCTAGGCAGCGGTGGCCAATGTGTCATCATCCGCGCTATTGTATTGGCAGGAGGTCATCGGACGAACCATGCCGCCTTCGCCAGCCGACCCAAGCGACCACCTCGCCGACAACATCAAGGCCCTGCGCACCGCGCGCGGGTTATCGCAGCAGCAGATCGCCAAGGCCGCCGGCGTGCCGCGCGCGACGTGGACTCACCTCGAGTCCGGGGCCGCCAACCCGACGCTGGCCGTGCTCGTCAAGGCCGCCAACGCGCTCCAGGTCCGGGTCGACGAGCTGCTCGCGGCGCCGCGCCAGCCCGCGCGCCACATCCTCGCGTCCGAGCTCCCGGTGCGCCAGCGCGGTGAGGTCACGGTGAGGAAGCTCCTCCCCGAGTCGCTGCCCGGCCTCGATCTGGAGCGCATGGTGCTGTCGCCCGGCGCGCGGATGGCCGGCGTCCCGCACACCCCCGGCACGCGCGAGTACCTGACCTGCGAGCGCGGCACGGTCGAGCTCGCGGTCGCCGGCGAACGCTACCGGCTCGCCGAGGGCGACGTCGTCACCTTCCGCGGCGACCAGCGCCACGGCTACTACAACCCCGGGACGCAGACCGCCGTCGCATACTCGGCGATCGCGTTCGCGCCGCTGACCTCGTGAGGGGCCGTCGCCAGCGGCGCCGCGATCAGAACTTGTACGTCAAGCCGGTGCGCGCGTAGATCTGCAAGTCGCTGTTCGGCATCGAGGCCGAGAACAGGTTCGTGAACAGCGCGCGCTCGCTCGACTGGAACGGGGCACCTTCGAGGATGAAGTAGGCGTTCCACTGCTGATCGAACGCGAGCTCGCCCGCGATGCTGAGCATGAAGCGCGCGCCGCTCTCGCGATCGAACAGCTGGTCGCCTACCGCACCAGTCAGCGCCTTGACTCGCGCTTGCTCGGTGGCATCGGCCGTCGACATGAAATTATTGGCCATCGTGCCTCGAAAGTCCGTACACACCTTGATCGGATCGGTTCCGTCAAAGCCGTTCTTCGACGTGGTGTCGATCGATGGACAGTGCCGGTCGCTCCACACCTCGAGGTAGGCGCGGCCGGTGATCGTGACATGCGTGAGCGCGGTCAACGACACGATGCCACCGACATCCCACGTGAAGCCGTTGCGCTTGGAGTCATCGAACAGCTTGCTGCCCCACCAGAAGTTGGTGAACGCCGCCGCGGAGAACGGCTCGTTATCGACGAACATCGCTCGGCCGCCGAGCCCGATCTCGCTCTGCGCGAGCATCGTCCGCACGCCGACCGAGGCATCGAAGCCGAACAGGTCCGCCAGCTTGCCGGCGCCGACGGAGATCCGGCCGGTGACGAAGTACGGGTAGCCGATGTCGAGGTCCACCGTCGAGCGCCCGCGCGGCAGCGTGCGCGCGCCGAACGACGACAGCCCGCGCTGCTCGGCCGACAGCTCGGCCTCGCTCGGCCCCGCCACCGCGAGCTCGCGTGACAGCGTCTGCTCCTCGCCGCCCTGGACGTTCAACGTCTGTTCGAACCCCTGGAACCCGGGCTTCTCGATCTGCACCACCCGCTCGCCGGCCTCGACCTCGAGCTTCGAGAGCGGCGTGTGACCCACCTCCCGGCCATTGATCTTCACGGTGGCGCCCTCGGGCTTGGACAGGATGTTCAAGTAGCCCCCCACCTTCGTGAGCTTGGCGTCCACCACCGCCGTGTCACCGGCCTTGATCGCGACCTTCTGCTCGAACTTCTGGAAGCCCTCGAGCTTGACCTGGACCAGGTGCTCGCCCTCCTTCACCTGCATCGTCTGCCGGCCCACGCCGACCGACGTCCCGTCGACGATCACCGTCGCGCCGATCTCCGTGGGCCTGACCTCGAGGGTCCCCGAGATGTCGGGGTTGAGCTTGAACTGCTCGACGCTCGAGCCACCGGCGGTGACCATCACGTGCCGCTCGCCGGTCTGGAAGCCGGGCGCCTTGCACTGGATGAGGTGGTCGCCCGCCTTGACGTCCTTGATGTCGACCGGGACGGACCCCATGTCGGTGCCGTCGATGAACGCGCGGGCGCCTTGGCCATCGCACAGGACGCGCACCACCCCGACGCCGCCGTTCATCGTCGCGGCGAGCTCGGCGCGGACCTTGGTCTGCTGGCTCGCCTTGACCTCGATCGTCTGCTTCCACGGCAGGGCCGGCGCCTTCTTCACCTCGACGACGTGCAGGCCCTCGATCACGTTGCTGATCACCGCGGGCGTGTTGTCGGGGTGCTTGTTGCCGTCGATGAAGACCTCGGCGTCGGGCACGTCGGCGTCGACGACCACGGTGCCGTACTTCGGCTTGGCGATCTCCTTGATCGTCGGCGCGAAGGTCTGGACCTGGTTGTCCTTGGTCTCGAGCCAGGCCGAGTACTCCTCGAAGCCATCCTTGCGGATCTGCACCAGGTGGCGCCCGGCGGTCGTCGTGATCACCATCGGCGCCTGGCCCTGCGGCTGGCCGTCGAGCAAGACCGTCGCGCCGAACATGTTCTTGTCGGCGTCGGCCCGCACGTCGATCTTGGGCGGGTCCAGCTTCTTGACCAGCGGGACGAACATCTCCTGGGTCTTCCTGACCTTGGCGACCTTGAACGGCCGGGTCGCCGGGTCATAGCCGGGCGCCTCGAGGATCACCGTGTAGTCGCCGCTATTGAGCTTGCCCTCCCATGGAGTCACCCCGAGCGGGGGGCAACTCTTGTCATTGATGAAGATCGCAGCGCCTTGCGGCGCCGAGTCGATCTTCACCGCGAACCTCCCCGGCTTGTTACCGGGACAATTTGCCTGGGCGTGCGCTGTGCTCGAGAAAACCGCGACTGCGAGCAGCAACGTCACTGACCAGGGCCATACGACACGCGGACGAGCAATCGTCATCGGGTACCCTCGTTGGACGGACGCTTGCAGCCTACCAGCACTCGTGGCGCCGCGCAGGGGTCGTGCGCGTTTTCACACGAGCTGGCACTTACATAGGTCCTACGGCGCGAGCATCCGTGTGGCGAGCGCGCCCAGCAGCGCCAGCCCTGCGGCCACGCGGTAGATCGCAAAGCTGACCAGCTGGTGCGACCCCAGCCAGCGCAGGAACCACGCGATCGACGCGTATCCCACCACCGCCGCCACGCCGATCCCGACGGTGAGCGCCGGGATCGCCTCACTCCCGAGCTCGACGAAGGCCTTGCGCGCCTCCAGGATCCCGGCCCCCCCGACCGCCGGAATCGACAGCAGGAACGAGAACCGCGCCGCATCGCTGCGCGCGAAGCCGAGCAAGAGCGCCATGCAGATCGTCGCTCCCGACCGCGACACACCGGGCACGAGCGCCAGCGTCTGGGCGAGGCCGATCATGACAGCGTCGGGGTACGTGATCGTCGCCAGGCCGCGGCCGTCGCGTCCCGCCGCGTACCGATCGATCGCCGCCATCACCAGCCCGACGACGATCAGCGCCGTGCCGATCACGTACAGCGAGCGGAGATCGCCCTCGATCTGCTTCTTCAAGAGCAGCCCGACGATCACGATCGGCACCGTGCCGGCGGCGATCAGCCACGGCATCCGACCGTCGAGGCTCGCCGGTGCGCGCAGCATCGCGGCCGGGAACGCGACGAGATCCTTCGCGAAGTACACCAGCACGGCCATCAGCGTCCCGAGCTGGATCACCGCCGTGTACGCGGCCCCGGCGTCCTGCTGGCCGGCGAGCGCCGACGCCACACGCAGATGCGCCGTCGACGACACCGGAATGAACTCGGTCAGCCCCTGGATCAAGCCTAGTAACGCTGCGAACCACAACGCCATCGCTAGATCTAACCTCGCTCCGCGGCTTCAGGGGAAGTGGTCGGCCGCTTTCATGCCGCGCGTGCGGATTTCCTACGCGAGGCGCACCTTGGTTGACCCATCGGGTCGGTGCATCGGGTCGGTGCATCGGGTCGGTGCATCGGGTCGGTGCATCGGGCTTTAGAAAGGCCGTGCGGGCTGCTCGTGGCAGCTCACCGCTGCGCAGGTACGCGCGGCGACCTCCGCCCGCTGCGTTCCTTGTGAGCGGCGTGGCGGACCGGCTTGCCGGAGCGGCCCCTCCCTCGGTCATCGATCGCTTCTCCCATCACGTCTCCGAGCGAGGTGGCGACAATGGCCTTTTCGTGCCACCGCTCCAGCTGGCGCATATCTTTCTGCGCCAGGATCCGCTTGCGCGTGGCCTCCGGTACGGCGATGCCACGCACGCGGAGCACCGTGAGCACGGCATTCGCCTGCGTCTCGGCGCGTCCCTCCGCCCGAGCGTCCTCCCAGCTTTTCTGCATGGCCACGATGAACTCCTGCTCCTTGCGGGTTCGCTTCGGCTTGTGCCCAAGCGTGCTTCGTAGTTTTAGCAAGATCTGCTCCGCCACGGTACGCTCGTGCGCGCTCGGCGGAAGCGCCCTCAGTTCCTCGATCGCCGGCGCCAGCAACGACCCCGCCGCCATGAGGCGGACCAGCAGCGTCGACCGCTCACGGGGCAGCCTGCTGACCA
>Ga0308176_10000141_pt1 | contig 50050 bp, 48 predicted proteins | sample PhyCR2_3_FD_203890 | JGI IMG/M metagenome (GOLD analysis project Ga0308176, IMG submission 203890) | Soil microbial communities from UC Gill Tract Community Farm, Albany, California, United States - DLSLS.C.R2 | ecosystem: Environmental > Terrestrial > Soil > Agricultural land | place: USA...
GACGAGATCCTGCATTGCCGCCCGTGGCAACACTCAACCACCTGTGCCCCGCAGCGGGTGGCGTGGAAGCTACGCCTCGCGGAGAGCCCTTCGCCTCGCGCTCGCGTTGGCCTGTCGTCGGACGTCGATGACCGGGAAATGCCGGTCAGGTCACGTTGCGCGAGTCTTCGACGAGGGTTTGCCCGAGCGCTTGCGAGCGTAGTTGCTCATCTTGAGCTTCACGGCGCGTGGCTGGACCCGTTCGGATCGTCGTTCCGGGAGGACAAAGACGCGGATCTTGTCGCGCAGATCGGTGAGATGGCGAGGAATTGCACCGGGGCTGGTCGTATCGTCGACCAGCTCCACTCATTGATGATGAGGCGGAGGGCCGCGACGAAGCTGATGCGTGTGGGAGTGACCCCGGTCTCGTCGGCGATGCGCTCCATCTCGAGCCGCACGAGGTTGTAGGCGAGCAAGAGCCCCCAAAGCTCCTGGTTCAGGGTGTCGGGGCTTCGGCTCCGGATCGCCTCGAGGCGCTGGAGCATGTCGGTCTTGAGCTCGCCGAAGCCCAACTCGAGCTCCCAGCGCTTGTGATAGAGGACGCGCAATTCGGCCGCTGGGTGCTGTTTCGCGTCGACCAAAGAGGTCAGCAGGGTACGCGGCGGATAGCCTTTGCGCTGGTAGCGGATGGCGCGTACGTCGAAGTGCGTGGGCAGATGCGGATGCTTCTTGCGTGCCTCGGAGCTGACCTCCATCTCGCCCAGCTGATCGTCCTTGCCGAGCGTCTCGATCACCTGCCACTTCGTCGTGGATTTCGCGGGCTTTGCTGGTTGATCTCCGGACGCCTACGCCAAGGCCTGGCCGAGGGTCGCCGGCAGCGGCCCCGTCCGCCCCGAGCACTGGCCGCGCCTGCGGCTACCTCGATGCCGCGGTCACGGAAACGCTCCGGCTGCGTCCGATCGCGCCGGTCGGCGGCTTGCGCCTCGTCAAGCAGCCGCTCGCGATCGGCGGCTACGTCCTGCCGCCGGGCACCACGGTCGGCAGCTGCGCCTACCTGACGTTCAAGGATCCGACGCTGTACCCCGAGCCCGAGCAGTACCGGCCCGAGCGCTTCCTCGACGCCAAGGTCGATCCGTACGCCTTCGCCGCGTTCGGCGGCGGGATCCGCCGCTGCCTTGGCATGGCCTTCGCGCTCAACTTGCTGAAGGGCGTCATCGCGATCGCGCTCAGCCGGGCCCCGCTCGCGATCATCTCGCCGTACGCGCGGCCGGCCGCCACGCCTTCTTCGTCGCCCTCGAGGCCGGCCTGCAGGTCCAGCTCACCTGACCCGCCCGAAGCCGACCACCTGCGCTGCGATTCGAAGTAAATGGTGGTAATCCTTACCATCACCCTGATGCCTTCGCTCCAAGCTTCGCTCTCATTCGAGGCCTTCGTGTCGCTCCGGCCTCACCGTTGCCAGCTATGCCAGGCCCCATGATCGAGGAGATCCTGTGCAGATAAAACGCGTCCACATCAAGAACTTCAAGTCGATCGTTGACCTGTCGCTCGACCTGGCGCCTATCAACGTCTTCATCGGCGAGAACGGCTCGGGCAAGAGCAACATCCTCGAGGCGCTGGCATTCGCGGCGGCCGCGGCGGCGAACAAGCTGGACAATGAATTCCTGGTCAGCCGCGGGATCCGTGTGACCGATGCCCGCCTCATGCGCTCTGCCTTCCTTGATGCGATAAAGGATACAATCTCCCTTGACGTAGAAGATGAGCGGGGAATACAAGTAGCATTTGAACTCACTACGTCTGGAAATATCTCCTATCCACGATGGGAGTCCAGGACTCTCATCGGCTTGCCTCCGCATACCAAGCCAGCTCGCAATCCCGCATTCATATGGCTCAAATCAAAGGTTGTCGAGGATTTTATAAATGAGATGTCGAAATATACCACGAAGGACAGATCAGCGATCAACGAGAAAGAGATATTAGCGATCAACGAGATTCTTGAGAATCGTTTGCGACAATGGAATTTAGATCTTCCAGCTTTCCACAAGGCCGAAACAATTCCGCTTGAAGACTTCATTGTGTATTCGCCAGAGGCCAGCGCGCTGCGGACCTTCGAGAAAGAGGGGCAGATCCTTCCGCTTGGTGTGAGAGGAGAGGGACTCCTGAAGCTCCTCCGTGTGCTTGCACGCGAGGACAAAAACGGTTGGAGTACGTTGCAACACAACCTCGGTCTGCTGGACTGGCTCCAAGGCGTCGAGATCGATCATGATACTACCCTACCCGAGCAGTCCATCCAGCTCAGAGATCGCTTCGTGGCTGAGACGCAACCGGCCTTCGATCAGCGAAGCGCCAATGAGGGCTTCCTCTACCTGCTTTTCTTCTTTGCTCTCATCCTGAGCAAGGCAACGCCTCGGTTTTTTGCGATCGAAAATGTCGACACGTCACTAAATCCCAAAGCATGCAGTGAGCTGATGCGTAGGATTACATCGCTTGCAGTCGAGCGCCAGAAGCAGATCCTGCTCACAACGCATAATCCATCACTCCTCGATGGGCTGAACCTGCATGACGACAACCAGCGCCTCTTTGTCGTCTATCGGAATCGAGATGGCCACACCACGGCGCGCCGCATCAAGCCTCCCCAGCCGGTGGGCGATGAACCGCCCATCAAGCTGTCCGAAGCATTTGTTCGAGGACTTCTGGGTGGGATTCCTCAGAATTTCTAACCATGGGGGACTTCGCCATCATCGGAGAGGGCGTCACCGATCAGATCGTCCTGAGGAATATCCTCCTCGGATACTTCCAGGATCACGATCCGGAGCCGCTGATCGTGTTCGAGCAGCCTCCCCTGGACACCACGGGCGCCGCGGGGCTGCCGCATCCGCCGGGCGGGTGGACGCTCGTGGTCCAGTACCTGCGCGCACGGAAGTATCTGCAAGCGCTTCAGCTGAATCGCTATGTCGTGATCCAGATCGATACCGACATCGCGAGCGATCTCGGAGTGCCACGCATCGCGACGGCCTCTGACGACGAGTTCATCGAGTCGATCATCAGCAAGCTCTGCTCGTACATCGCCGACGAGGATCTCGCCAGCGTACGGGAGCGCCTCCTGTTCGCGGTTGGCCTGGATGAGATCGAATGCTGGCTCTTGCCGCTGGTCTTCGATCGCAGCGAGAAAGCTTCGCTGGCAAAGACTACCGGTTGCCTCGAAGCTATCGATCACAAGCTGCGAAGGTCAAACGAAGCGCCGCTGTCCACCAAAAAGGACGGCAAGGATCCAGGGCGCTATGCGCGTGTCTCCGCGCCGTACCGTCGCCGGAAGCAGCTCGACGGCGCCGCGTCCAATCCCGGCTTCTCGCGGTTCCTGCGTGAGCTCGAAGGATGCACGCTGGAGCCGCTGCCCTAGCCTAGTGTCCGCCGTGGAATCTCGTCACCCGCGGGCGTGGCCGGCGAGGGCCCTGCCGCGCGCAGTTCCGCAGCGCACCCACGCTCGAGCGCGAGCAACGCTAACCCTCATCGAGCTCGACCGCTCGGGTTCAGGCAGCGCGAGGACTGTTTGAGCACGGTGGGGCCCTCGCCGAGCCAGCCCGCGGGGCCCCGCGTTCTCCCCATTGCGCGCGGATTCGCCGTCAACTTCTCCATGGCGAGGTGCAGGATGCCGCGCGGAGAGACCGCTCAGCGCGCCGGGCTGGCCGGGTCATGGCGGATGCACTCGAGCATGCGCGGGCAGTCGGTCGCGTAGGTGGTCGTGCACGCCGCGTCGGCGCTGCCGTAGGCGCCGGAGCACACGAACACCTCGTCCTTGGCGTCGTACGGTTTGTAGTGCTCGAGCTTGAACGTCGTATTCCAGCACTGGCAGATCGCGCGCTCGACCGGCGAGGCGAACGTCTGGACATGCTCGAGCCGCACGAAGTGATCGACCGCCCCCTTCTTGCCGGCGATCTTCACCGGGGCCTCGAACGCGAACGTGGCCGCCGGCTGACCGCTCGGCCAGCTGACGTGCAACCGCCGGGTGTGATCCGACCACGTGAACAGGACGGTGAGGTCGTGGCCGCGAAGGACCGGCGCCACCAGGGACGTCTGGTGCGGCATCGCGAGCACCATCGCCTCGCCGGTGTCGTCGCTTTCGACCGCAACGCTGGTCGGATCGTCGACCACGATCTGCTCGTCGACGAACTGGTCGGACGGCGGCGCGGTGCCCCTGGCCACGCGACCGCACATCACGCGCAGCCACTCGTGCACCATCTTGGTCTCGCAGCCGGCCGAGCTCGATCCGGTCACGATGATCTCGGGGGCCTCGCGCCAGGCGACTGGGACGGGGACCACCGTGCGCTCGGCCGCGAGGGCCGGCGGCGGGGCGGCGATCGCCTTGGCCAGGGCGGCGGCGACCGCGGCGTGGCCCTTCGGCGTCATGTGGATGTCCTTGTCGAGGAACGCACCCGGCTCGGCCGCCGCGAGGGCCGGGCTCGCGTCGAGCGCCGAAACACCTGCCGCGGTCGCGGCGGCAACCAGCTCGTCGATCAGCACCCGGGAGGGCGCCATGTCGACGGCCGGCTTGCCGTACTTGTTCCACTCGCCGGCGGACACCTGGACGTCGATCGGCAGGATCAGCACCACGAGCCGCGCGCCGTGCTGCGCGCACAGCTTCGCGACGTCGCGGATGTACGAGGCCAGCGGCGGCTCGAGCACGGCCTTGAGCGTGGCGGCGTCGAGCGCGGCGAGCCGCGCGAGCGCCTGGGACCGCTTGTCGAGCGCGGCGCCGACCTCCGTGGCGTCCTTGCCGCGATGGCGCTTTGCCCAGTCGGCGAGGTCGCTCCGCAGCTTGGCGCGGACCGCGGCGCCGTCGCGGATCATGTCCGTGGTGACCACGATGGCGCGGGCCTCTTCGCCGGCGTTGTCATCGACGATGTCGCCGGGGTTGGCCTTGCCCGCGTTGACCAGCTGGTACTGCGGATACACCTCCTGGCCGAGCACGTCGAACAGCGCCTGCTCGATGCGGCCGTCCGCGCCCACGATCGACTGCTGGAGCTCGCGGCGCTCGGCCTGGGTCTGGCGCGCCTGATCGCCGAGCGCCTTGCGCTCCGTCGCGAGGCTCTGGCCGGTCGCGATCAGATCCTGCCACGTGCCCTCGCTCGCGAACCCGCGCTCCTCCACCGGGTCGCCGGCGTGCGCCCATTTGCGCAGCGCGAAGAACAGGTGCGAGCGACGGTACAGAAAGTCGCGGCCCGGAAACTCGGTCACGTCGCCGGGGGCCGATTCCCGGCGCACCGCCCAGCCGTCCCACACCGCGTGGCGCGTGCGGTTCGGGTGCGAGGCCTCGAACAGATCGTTGACCATGTTGAGGCCGAGCACGACCGTGGTCGGGTGGCGCTGGTCGACCAGCTCGGCGATCACCGCGCGGTACTCGTCGGGGCCGTAGGTCGGGACGCCCGCGTTGATCACCGGCCGGTGCAGCAGCGCCGCGAGGCCGGTCGAGAACGTCTGCGCTTCCTCGACCCCGAGCCCGAACACCTGCGAGTCGCCGGCGACGAGGACCTCGTCCTTGCCGGGGGCCGGCCAGTCGGCGCCGCGATACCCGGCCGCGTTGATGCGAACGCTCGTGATCGGATTGCCGCCGAACGCGATCTGCTCGGTCGCCCCGGGCTCGAGCCGGACGCCGAGCGCTGGGTCCGGCCGGTAGAAGTTGAGGTGCGGGAACGCGCCACCGTCGCGATGGCGAAAGGTGAATTCCATGATCACCAGCCCGACGGCCAGGCCGGCGAGCATCATCCCGATCCGGCCCAACCACCTGACCCACCTCCGGGGACGTCCTGGCTGGGCTGGGAGGATGGCAGACGCGATCGGCGGCTCGGTCATCTGGAGGTAACGCACGTCGACAACGAGGTGTTCCCCGCTTGCACACAGCGCGGTAGCCGTCCTGTCAGGCCGATGACACACCACGCCACGCGGCGGCGGTGATCGAGCAAGCTGCGAGCGGTGGATGGACGCGGGCGATGGCCGCTGGACGCGAGGCCTTGCGCCACGGTCATGCAACGCCACGGCAGTTCTTCGACCCGCACGTGAGCGTGGTGTACATTCCGTGAATGAGGCAGTCGTCGAGGAGGTGTACCCACGCGCGTGCCGCGCTGTGGCTGGTTTCGGCGGTCATGGTGTCCTCGTGCTCCAAACCCACCACGGCGGCCGGCGATCTTGCGCAGTCGCTCGATGGCTATTTTCGAGGCCAGTTTCCTGCCGATGAGCCCGGCGGCGCCGTGCTGGTCGCCAAGCGGGATCGCGTCGTGTTCGCCCGCGGCTACGGCCTCGCCGACCTCAAGACCCGCCAGCCGATCTCCACCCAGACCCTGTTCAACCTCGGATCGATCACCAAGACCTTCGTGGCCAACGCGATCCTGTGGTTACAGGAGCAGGGCAAGCTGTCCGTCGAAGACAACCTGCTGACGTATTTCCCGGGCTTCAAGCACAAGGACATCGCCTCGCAGGTGAAGCTCAAGCACCTGCTCACGCATACCTCGGGCTTGCCGGATAATCGTGAGGTCGCCAAGAACGTGGCCTTCTATCTGACCGCGAAGGACGCCGAGAGCTGGTACCCCGTCACTCAGGCCGACGCGCTGGTGTTCGAGCCGGGCTCGCGGTTTGAATATTCCAATCCGGCCTATAACGCGCTCGCGCTCGTCGTCGAGCAGGTCAGCGGAACGAAGTGGCAGACCTTCGTCCGGGACAAGATCTTCCTGCCCGCAGGCATGACGACCAGCACCATCACCGATGGGCCTCATCCAGAGACGGGCGTTGCCCATGGCTATGTGAAGGACCATGGCCAGTGGACCGAGGCGGACTACGGCGAGGTGCCCACGTTCGCGGCGGCCGGCAACGGCGGGGGGTGGAGCTCCGTCGAAGACCTGGCCCGCTACGAGCAGGCCCTGCGCAAGAGCGTGTTTCTTTCGCCCGGCACCATCGCCGACTCCCGGACCGTCAAGCAGTTCAGCAACTGGGTAGATGCAAATCCCCCCAAGGTCGGCTGGTCGTGGTTCGTGAAGCAGACCGACGACCACCTGCTGTCGATCGGGCACGAAGGCACCCAAGGAGGATTCTTGTGCAGTTACCTCACCCTGCCCGAGAAGGATATCCTCATCGTGATCCTTACCAATACACCTCGCGATGAGAAGGCTTTTGTCCATGAGGTCATGCAGGCGCTGAAGCAGGTGAACTGGCTGGATTGACGTTCCCGGGCGATCCGCCCGATCACGTGGTGGCGCGGATCGTCTCGAGCTCCGACGGGCGACCGCGTTCAGAGGGCGTGGTCAGCGAGGAACCGATCGATCGCCGCGTGGACCTCGGCCGGCTTCTCGACCTGGACCAGGTGACTGTGCCCGGGGAAGACGACCAGCCGGCTGCCCGGGATCGCGCGCTGCATGCGCTCGGCGGTGGCGAGCGGCGTCAGCTGATCCCCGTCGGCGGCGATGATCAGGGTGGGGACGGTGATGGTCGCCAGCGCGTCCTCGGCGGTGTGCTCGAGGTACGCCGCCATGATGTTGCCCGCGAGCTCGGGATCGAGCCCGGCGACGTGGGCGAACAGGCCGTCGAGCACCTCGGGCGGACAGGCGTCGCGGTGGGCGCCGCCGCTGAGGAACGCGAGCTCGCGCCCCAGCCGGAGGCCGCCCTGCGTGCGCAACAGCCCGAGCATACGCGTCGCCAGCCCGCGTCGCCGGCCCAGGCCGCGCAACAGCGCGGTCACGGCGCCCCGCAGCGCCCGCGCGGATGACACCCGATCCAGCGGGTGACCGGGCGTCCCGCAGATCAAGACCAGGGCGCGGACCGCGCCGGGGTGGCGGCGCCAGATCTCGAGCGCGACCTGGACGCCGAAGCTGAGCCCCACCACGATCGCCGGGGCCAGGTCCGTGGCCCGCCAGACCGCGCCGGCGTCGTCGGCGAACTGCGCGACGCTGACCGCCGCCAGATCGCGTGGCACGGGCTGCCCGCCGTGGCCGCGGAACTCCCACGACACGACGGGGCGGCGCGCGGCGTAGTACGGCGTGAAGAACGCCCACTGGTGCACCGAGGACACCAGGCCGTGGACGGTGAGCATCGGCGTCCCGGTGGCAGCGCCGGCCACGCGATACGCGAGGGCCTCGCCGTCCCCGGCGATCGCGATGGCAGATCCGATCGTCACCGCGTCGATTGTCGCAAACGTTGCGGGCCGACGCGACTGGATCTGGCGGTGAGCGAGGCCTCGACGGCGCGGGTCCGGCCTTCGGCGCGGGCTCGCCGCTTGCTCGCGAAGTCGTATACACTTCAGGGGTGAGCGACCCGGCGAAGCTACACACGGCGACGATCGCTGACCTGCTCGCGATCCCCGAGGAGTACCGCCGGCACGAGATCATCGATGGTGTGCTGGTCGAGAAGGAAGCCGCGTCCGGTCGTCACGGCGCGGCGCAAGGGCGGCTGTTCCGCCGACTCGGGCCGTACGACCGGCGGCCGGGCGGCCGATGGCCAGGTGGCTGGTGGTTTGCTACCGAGGTCGAGATTCAACTTGCAGCCTCTCAGATCTTCCGCCCAGACGTCGCGGGCTGGCGACGCGAACGGCTGGATGCGCTTCCATCCGAGGTGCCGATCCTCATCACGCCGGATTGGATCTGCGAGGTCCTGTCGAAGAACAAGCGGAACGACCTCATCAAGAAGAAGCGCGCGTATCATCTCCACCAGGTGGGTCACTACTGGCTCGTCGATCCGGTCGACGAGACGCTGACCGCCTACCGGTGGCACCCCGACGGCTACGTCGAGGTCCTGATCGCGGAGCGTGAGGATCGCGTCCGGGCAGAGCCGTTCGACGCGATCGAGCTCCGCGTGGGCGTCCTGTTCGGTGACGACGACGACGACGCGACTTGAAGTATCCCGGGCCCGAAAGCCCTGGTATCTCGGGACCGGTGCACGGTTAGCAGGTAAGCTAGCGGCATGCGCGGTGTGATCGTTTGCGTAGTGGCGTCCCTCGGCTGTGGCTCGGTCAAGAATAGTCCTGCGGATGCGAACATGGTCGTCGACAGCGCAGGGGATGTAGCCGGCTGCCAGCCCAAGGTGCTGCTCGCCGGTGACACCGCCATCGTGCCGCAGGGCTGGGCCACCGTCATGCAAGCACCGGCGTCGATCACCTATGGTCCGGACTACGTGCACTTGCAGACCTCGACGGCCGCCGGCGCGACGACCAGTGGGCAGCTACTGCTCAACTATCCGGGCGCGGTCGACGTTGGAAAGCCGTTCAAGCTGCAGGTCGTCATGCTGGTCGAAGCGGTGAACCCGCACAACCAGCTCGACAGCGCCGCCGCGATCCTGGGGTCGTTCACGCCGCCGTTCGGCGCCGGTAACGATCGCAGCCAGATGATCTACCTCGACAGCGGCAAGATCGGGTGGGCCGACGATACCCAGTCATTGGCCGTGTCGATCGTGAATAACGCCTATCATACCTACGAGCTCTCGGTCGACGCTGCCAACGTCGCGCAGGTCACCGTCGATGGCGTCCCGGCGCTCACCCGCAACGGGTTCGTGTGGAACGGAGCGGTCGCGATCGGCGATCAGACGAACGACGCCAACGTCGACAGCGCGCTCCGGATCCGCTCGGTGACCAAGCTGTGCCCGTGACGGCACCCTAATCGAGCGGCGGTGGGGCGCGGTGCCAGGCGCGCGCGGCGAAGATGATGACCTCGACGGCGAGGGTCAGCGCGACGTTGATCGCGGCGCACGCGACCGCGACGAGCGCGGCCGGGATCAGGACCAGCCAGACCGGGCCCGGGAGATCGACGTAGGGCGGCGGGAAGTACGCCCAGATGAGGCCGGCGGCGACCATCGTCAGCATGAGGCCGGTCCACGCAATGCCGTTGGCCGCGGCGAGCCGCTCGCCGAGCGTGCGCTGGTTGCGCAAGGCCCACAGGCTCGCGAGCAGCTGGATGAGCATGCTGACCACGCCGTAGCGCACCATCGGGCCGGCGAGGTGGCCCTCCGCGGGGAGGAGCGAGGGCGAGAAGCGCTGGCCGACGGTCGCCAGGAGGCCGTAGTAGACGACGAAGAACGCCGGGATCGAGACCAGGAGGACGCGGCGGTCGAACCGCAGGACGTGGCGGCGGATCAGGAGGAGCGCCAGGGCGCCGGCGAGCAGGGCACCGCCGGCGACGATCGCGATGCGCTGGGCGCGGTGCGCGAGGACGTCGGCCCCGGCGGCCGCCTCGGCGCGCTGGACGGTCGCGCGGGTGATCGCGAGCCGGGCCTGATCGGCGGCCACGCGCCGCGCCCGCGCCGCGCCATCGAGGGTGAGGATCTCGGCGAGCGTGCGGCCGAGGCCGTGGCCGGGCGCCGGCAGCGCGAGCAGGGCGGACACCGTCGGCGCGACGTCGATCAGCCGCGCGTCGATCGCGGTGGTGCCCGGCCGGATGCCGGCGCCGGCGGCGACGAGCGGCACAGCCAGCACCTCGGGCTCCGTCCCGCCGTGACCGCCGCGGCCGGTGTGGCCGTGATCGGCGGTGACGACCACCGCGTCCTGCGACAGATCGACGTGGGCGAGCACGCGCGCGATCGCATGATCGGCGAGCGTCGCCGCCTCGCGATACTCGGGGCTGTCACCGCCGTGCGCGTGGCCGGCGGCATCGACCGCGCCGACCAGCAGGATCACGAGGTCGGCACGTCCCGCGGCGAGCGCGCTGCCCGCCTCGCTGAACCCACCGGGCCACGGCGCATAACGCGCGTCGTCGAACGGCGACGCCAGCTCGGCGTCGGGGGCGCGCACCGACTGGGCGCGATCTTCGAGGTTGTCGATATCGATCGTGGGCTCGGGCTCGGGGGCGGGATCGACGTCGAGCGGCGTGCCGGCGGCATCCGCGGCGCTCGCGGCACTCTGGCGGCGCAAGAACAGGCGCGGTAGCACGTCGTAGTCGGTGGCGGTCGCCACGCGGAGCCCGGCGGCGCGCGCGCGGTCCATCAGCGAGTCGAGCTGGACGGGCGTGCTGTGGTGGTTGGTGCGCACGCCGCTGGCATCCGGCGGCACGCCGGTGAGGATCGAGACGTAGTTCGGGCGCGACCACGTCGGATAGTGCGAGGTCGCGTCGCTGTCGACGCCGCGGCGGCGCAGCTCGTCGAGCAGCGGCAGCTCGTAGGACCGATCGAGCCGGAGGCCATCGATCACGACGAGGAACACGCGCCGCGCGAGCCGGGGCGTGACCGGGGCCTCGATCACCGGCGGCACCCGCGCGAGCGGCGGCTCGACCTGCTCGAGATCGAACATGAACGACGCGCCGGCCAGGCCCGCCTGCACGGCCCCGACCGCACCGAGGATGAGTAGCGCCAGCGCGGCAGCCACGACTCGACGGGTCGGCGCGGTCTCGGGAGGTCGGTACAACGTCCTTGATAGTCTAGCTGCGATCACGCAGGTCGCCAGCCGCGCCGTCGCCGCGCCGGCGCCCCGTCAGTTGCCACCCCACAGCTCGCCGCCGAGCGCGACGCCCCAGACCGATGCCCCACCGAGGTTGCGATAGGTCACCGCCAGGAACGGCCCCGCGCCGGCGCGCACGGTGCTCCAGTAGCCGAGGTCTCGGCCGAGGCGAAGCCCGGCGAGGGCGGTGGCCTCGTCGGCGATGCCGAACGCGTCGTCGGGATACCTCGCACCGCCGAGCCGCCAGCCGAGGCCCGCGCGCGCGAGCAGCCGGGTCGGCCCCAGCGGCGCTTCGAAGGCGAGCTCGACGGGGAGGTGGGTCGCGCCGGCGCCGCGCAGGCCGCCGACCCCGGCGCCGGCGGTGAGCGAGAGCGTCGTCGCGCCGCGGCGCACGGCGAGCCCGAGCAGGTGGGCGTCGGCCTCGAAGCGCGCGCCGCTGAGGTATCCGCCGCGTAGATCGATGCCGCCGGTGTAGCCGAAGGTCGCTCCGGTGCCGAACCGCAGCCGCAGCCCCGCGGTCGCGCCGGAGTCACCATCGCGGTGCTCGCCGCGCACGTCGAGCTCGACCGCCATCGTGCCGGGCGATCGATCGCCGCCGAGCGGGGTGGTCTCGGCGGTGAGCGCCGCGTCAGGTGTGTGATCGGGGGCCGGCGCGGCGACGGTGCTGGCCGCGCCGGTGGGCTGGCCGGTGTGCTGGTCGATCCACGCGATGATGTCGGCGGCCACGCGATCGCCGCCCGGATCGCGGAGCACGTCGTGGTGGACGCCATCGTAGCGCCGGAGCGTGCGGTCGGCCGCCCCGGCGCGCGCCACGAGATCGCGGCTGCCGCTCGGCGCCGTGAGCTGATCGCGCTTGCCGTGCACGACGAGCAGCGGCACGACGAGCTGGTCGGGGTGCGCCCACACCCGCGCGACGCCGTCGATCGTCGCGCGCGCCGTCCGGGCGGGCCCCTTGTCCTGCGCGATCAGCGGATCGCGATCCATCTCGGCGACGACCTGGGGATCGCTCGAAAAGTCGGCGTGCGGGACCGCGAGGATCTTCGCGTTGCCGGCGAGCGCGTTGACGAACTGGACCGCGGCGGCCTGGATCGGCGGCGCGTCGAACGCGATGCCGGGCGCCGCGAGGACCACGCCGGCGACGCGGGGCTGGCGCTCGATCGCATAGAGCGCGGTCGCGAGGCCGCCGAGGCTGTGGCCGTACAGCACGATCGGCCGCCCCGGCTCGCGCTCGCGCACCAGCGCGACGAACGCGTCCAGATCGTCGAGCAGATCGTCGATCCGGTCGATCTGGACCCGCGGGCCGGCCGAGCGGCCATGGCCGCGCATGTCGAGCGCCCACACGGCGTAGCCGGCGTGCACGAGGCGCTCGGCGAACCCGGCGTAGCGGTCCGAGTGATCGGCGAGCCCGTGGTGGATCACGACGACGCCGTGCGGCTCGCCGGTGCGCGGCCGCCAGCGCTGCGCGTAGAGCGACAGGCCATCGCGGCCCTGGAACGTCAGATCCGCGCGATCGATGTCGGCGGGTGCGGCCGCGTGCGGCGGGTTCGTGGTGCGCAAGCCGGGGTCGGTCGCGGCGCAGGCCGCGAGGCTGATCACGAGGGGGGCCACGAGGCTGGCAAAGCTGCCTGGCAGAGTTCGCATGGCCGCAAGGATGCGGATCCCGGCGCCGCGCGGCTATGGGCTGTTTGGCCGATTCGCCGCGGCGGGGGCGAGACGGCGACATTCATCATTGGCCGCCGCGACGTTGCATGTTATCGATCGATCACGATGTGGTACCTGGGTTCTGTCCCGCACCAACCAGACGTCACGGGTTAGCGCGCAGCGAGCTTTGTATTGCCCCGGCACCCGGCGCACCCCGGTTTCGACGTTTCCGCGAGGACCCCATGGACACCCAGCTCAAGCTGCTCGGCCGCGACCATCCGACCGAGCTCTCCCCGATCAAGCACATCAAGCCATCGGTCGATCCGTCGACCCTGTTCCACCGCCAGCTGCTCGACGGCGCGTTCTGGCAAAAGATCCCCGCCTACCGGCTGATCGATGAAGCGACGTTCCTCGATCACAACTGGCAGGCGAAGAACTCGATCACCAACCCGCAGAAGCTGCTCTCGGCCGTGCAGGATCTCGTGCCGCAGGCGTTTTACGACGACGTGTCGCGCGGCTTCCACCTCGCGCCGATGTCGATCCGCGTGTCACCGTACCTGCTGTCGCTGATCGACTGGGCCGACGCGTACAACGATCCGCTGCGCCGCCAGTTCGTGCCGCTCGCGTCGCGCCTCCTGCCCGATCACCCCAAGCTGACGCTCGACTCGCTGCACGAGCAAGCCGACGCGCCGGTGCCGGGCCTGACCCACCGCTACCCCGACAAGGCGCTGTTCCTCACGCTCGACACCTGCCCGGTGTACTGCCGGTTCTGCACCCGCAGCTATGCCGTCGGCGTGGATACCGACGAGGTCGAGAAGGTCTCGCTCAAGGCGACCGAGGAGCGCTGGGAGCGCGCGTTCCGCTACGTCTCGGAGCGCCCCGAGCTCGAGGACATCGTGGTCTCCGGCGGTGATAGCTATCAGCTCAAGGCGCGCCAGATCACGCTGATCGGCAATCGGCTGCTCGAGCTGCCGAACATTCGCCGCATCCGGTTCGCGACCAAGGGCCCGGCCGTGATGCCGATGAAGCTCATCACCGACCACGAGTGGCTCGACGCGCTGACCGCGGTCGTCGAGCGCGGCCGCAAGCTGCACAAGGAGGTCGTGCTCCACACCCACTTCAACCACCCCAACGAGATCACCGCGATCACCAAGCGCGCGCTCGATAACGTGTTCGAGCGCGGCATCATCACGCGCAACCAGTCGGTGCTGCAGCGCGGCGTCAACGACTCGGTGGCGACGATGCAGCTCCTGGTCAAGCGGCTCGGCCACTGCCAGGTCCACCCGTACTACGTCTACGTCCACGACCTCGTGAAGGGCGTCGAGGATCTGCGCACCACGCTGCAGACCGCGCTCGACATCGAGAAGGCCGTGCGCGGCGTGACCGCGGGGTTCCACACGCCGACGTTCGTCGTCGATGCGCCCGGCGGCGGCGGCAAGCGCGTCGCCCACAGCTTCGAGCACTACGATCGCACCACGGGCATCTCGGTGTTCTCGGCGCCGTCGGTCAAGCCGGGCTTCTTCGTCTACTTCGATCCGGTCGACACGCTGGCGCCCGACGTTCAAGCGAGGTGGAAGACCACCGCCGAGCATGACAGGATGATCGAGGACGCGATCGCGCGCGCCAGGGCGAACCAGCAGGCGAACGCGCACGCCTCGAGCATTCGCTGAAGTTCACGAGTTGCCTGCCGTCAGGTCGAGCAGCCGGGATCGTGATAGACAAGCGCGACGTCCGCCACGTCGCCGGTTCTCCCGTGGTTCGCGGCGGCCGCGATAGCCGCGCGCGCGTCGAGCATCGACGGCCGAACCCGGGCGATGCTGCCTGGCCTGGTCACATGCAGGCGTCGCACAGGCCGCGAACCTGGACCTCGACGCGCTTCTGCCGGATCGCGCGCGGCGCCTTGGTGCGCGTCACGACGTACTCGAGATCGGGCAGGCACTCGATGGTGCCGCACTCGGTGCACACGAAGTGGGGGTGCGCCGACGCTTGATGGCTACCGGTGATCGCCTCGAATCGCCAGATGTGGTCGCCGACGTCGGTCCGGCGGGCCAGCCCGACGTCCGAGAGGTCGGTGAGGTTGCGGTAGATCGTGGCCGGATCCCAGGCCTGCGAGGTGAGCTTGGCGACCACGTCGCTGTGCGAGACCGGCGACCCGGCCGATCGCAACAGGTGGAGCACGGCGATCCGCGACGGCGTGGCGCGCAGACCTGCACCGCGGACCGCCGCGCGCAACGTCTCGAGATCCTCTCGGCGAGGTGCCATGATGCGACTGTACGCGAACGCGCCAGCGCCTGCAAGCACATGCAAAACGATTGCATGTATGCGCGGCGGTGCGCCAGGCCGTGCACGGCGGCCCGCTCTCTGGCATCGTGACCGGGTGTCACCCGAGGCGGTGGACGTCGCGATGCAGCGGTTCGTCGACGCGCTCAACCGTCCGCGCGACGCAGAGGTCTTGCGCGCCGCGGTCACGGACGACGTCCGCATCGATCGCCACGGCCCCGGCGAGCGTGGCATCGCGCCGGTGGCCGAGACCTTCGTCGGGATCACCGAGGTCGCGGGCTGGCTCGCGCGGATGCCGCCGGTGATCACGTTCGCGCGGGCCGGCACCGTATGGCCCGACGGCGGTGACGCCTGGGGCAGCGCGTACGACTACGCGACCCACGATGGGGCGTTTCGCCATGGCGGGATCTGGGTCGCGCGGCTCGCCGAGGATGGCCGGATCGCGTTCCTGTCGCATCACCCGTTCGCGCTGCGCGACGGCCGCTAGCCAGGCTCCGGCGGATCGGTGCGCGATGGACGTGGTGCTAGGGTTGGCCGGTTGATGGCTCGAAGGCCCCAACGTCCCGGCGCCGCGATCCGCAGCCTGCCGTTTCGCCACAACGAAAAGCCGGCGCTCGGCTTCGAGATCTTCCGGTTGTCGCAGCTGTTCGAGCGCGCCGATCAGCGCCGGCTCGATCACGAGCTCGAGACCCCGCAGCGGCCGGAGTTCCATACGATCTACGTCGGGCTGCGCGGCCACGGCCGGCTGATCGTCGACTTCACGCCGGTCCCGCTCGGCGCCCACCACCTGACGTTCGTGGCGCGCGGCCGCGTGCAGCAGTTCGTCCCCGATCGCGCGGTGGATGCCTGGATGCTCCTGTTCGCGCCCGAGTTCCTGCTCGCCGGCGGCGACTCGCCGGATCCGCTCGCGATGCCCGCGACCCTGGCGCCGTCGTGGGCCGTGCCCGCGCTCGCGGTGCCGCCGGCCGAGGCGCGCGAGCTGTGCGCGCTCGCCGATCAGCTCGAGCACGAGCACGCGCGGCCGTTCGACGACGTGCAGCCGTATCTGTTGACCGCCCTGTTGCGCGTGCTCGTGCTCCGCGCCGAGCGGCTGGTCGAGCGCACAGCCCCGCTGCCCGCGCCGCTGCAACGGTTTTTTACCATCCTGGAGCGCGACCACGCGAGCAGCCGCTCGGTCGACCACTACGCCCGGCGGGCCGGGATCTCGGCGCGGCGGCTCGCCGAGCTGGTCCACGAGCACGCCGGCAAGTCGACCAAGCAGGTCATCGACGAGCGGGTGATCCTCGAGCAGAAGCGCCTGCTGGTCCACACCGAGCTCTCGGTCAAGGAGCTCGCGGCGCGGACCGGGTTCGCCGAGCCGACCAACCTCGTGAAGTTCTTTCGCCACCACACAGGCGTAACGCCGCTCGCCTTCCGCGACCGCTACCGCCGCCGAATTTTACCATCGGGCCGCCGATCCTGACCTCGACGGTCTCCGGCGGATGGCTACCCTGGGTTCACCAACCAAGGAGCTCGCCATGTCGAAGCCACGCACCCGCCTCGCTGCTCGTCTCGTCTCGGCCATCTCGGCCGCCTCGGCCGCCGCCGCCGTCATGCTCACCGCCTCGGCGACCGGCCGGGCCGAGCCCAGGCTCACCGCCACCGTGTTCACCGGCTCGCCGGGCGGCTTCCTCGTCGACTCGACGCTGGTCGCCGGGGACAAGGACGCGATCCTGATCGACGCCCAGTTCGATCTCGCCGACGCGCACCGCCTGATCGCGATGATCCTCGACAGCAAGAAGCACCTGACCACGGTCTACGTCACGCACTTTCACCCCGATCACTACTTCGGGCTCGCCGCGATCCAGCAGGCGTTCCCGACCGCGAAGCTCGTCGCGCTGCCGGCGGCGGTCGCCGAGATCAAGAAGACCTGGCAGGACAAGGTCAAGCAGTGGGGACCCATGTACGGCGACCTGGTGCCGGCCAGGCCCGTCCTGCCGGCGCCGCTGCAGGGCGGAACGCTCACGCTCGAGGGCCAGACGCTCGAGATCCACGGCGGTGTCCAGGGCGATACCGAGGACAACTCGTACGTGTGGATCCCGTCGATCAAGACCATCGTCGCGGGCGACATCGTGTACCGCGGCGTGCACGCGTGGACCCGCGAGACCACCGTGGCGCAGCGCAAGGCGTGGCGAAAGACGCTCGACGGGCTCGCCGCGCTCAAGCCCGACACCGTGATCGCCGGGCACAAGGCCCCCAACCAGAAGGACGACGCCGGGGCGATCGACGCGACCCGCGCCTACCTCGACGCGTTCGACGCCGCGGTCGCGTCCTCGAAGACCTCGGCCGAGGCCCAGCAAAAGGTGAAGGCGAACTACCCCGAGGCGCAGCTCGACATCATCCTGCAGCTCGGCGCCGACGCGGCGTTCCCCGCGAAGTAGGGCGGGCTACTGGATGATGGCGAACGTCTGCTGGTTCGTCGCGATGAGCCGGCCGTCCTCGCCCCACAGCTCGCGGGTCTCGAGGCAGTAGCCGTCGGCGCACACCGGCGCGGTGGCGCGGTACAGAAGCGGCGCCGTGGGATCGAGGCCGTCGAGCGCGGCGACGATGTTGAGCGTGAAGGCGATCGTCGCCATCGGGCGCATCCTGGTGAACCGGATGAACGCGATGGGCCACCACGCATCGATCATCGCGGCGATGTAGGCCGCGTCGCGCGGGGCGCCCGGATCGCGCGGGCGGACCCAGCCGAGCGCGCGTCCCGCACCGCCGCTCATCACCGCGCCCTCGATGACGCGGTACTCGAACTGGTCCGCGAACTCGGGCCGCAGATCCAGGCGATCCTCGAGGCGCATCGGCTCGATCAGGTTCCAGGCCGGTGCTTCGGGTCGCGGGAGCTCGTTCCACGCGACCGCCTCGGCGCTGCCGCGCGACGTCGCGAGGATCGCGACCACGTGGCTGCGGATCTCGCCGTGCTGCGACAGCGCGGCGCGCACCGTGGAGACGTTCTTGCCCTGCCGCAGGACCTCGACGGCGATGTCGGCGGTTCCCGGCTCGACGGCGCCCGGCAGCTCGGCCGTCACCGAGCGAACCTTGCGCGTGGGATCCGCGGTGCGCTGCTCGATCGCGCGGAGCAACGCGCCGATCACGAGCCCGCCGAACGCGCCGCGGCCCTGGCGCCAGCCGGCGGCGACGTCGAGCAAGTACCCGTCATTGACCGGCCGAGGCGTGGAGACTTCGCTGAGACTGGCCATACCCGTCTCGTAACATTTCGTACAACCTCGCGTCCCGATCAGCCCGGCCGATCGCCTCGCAGCTCAGTCGATCGCCTCGATGATGAGGCGGCCGCCGACCTGGCGGATGGTGAACTGCCGGATCGGTGCTCGCGGCGGGCTCGCATCGAACGGCCCGCGGTAAAATCCACCCGGGCGAGTGAACGGGCCGGCGCCGCGCGAGAACACGTCGCCCCCGCCGCGGCCGTGACCCGTGTACTGATCGGCCATCGTGCGCGCCAGGATCCGCTCGCGCGTCCCCATCATCCACAGGAGCGGCGCGAGGACGAGCAGCTGGTAGGCTCCGAGCAGGCCGAGCAGGCCGAAGCCGACCGCGACGACGCGCGCGACCTGCACCGAGATGTCGGTCGCGCGCACGAAGTCCATCTTGCGGGTCAGGAGCGCGCGCAGGATCCGGCCGCCATCCATCGGCAGCGCCGGGATCAGGTTGAAGCCGGCGAGCACGAGGTTGATCCAGCCGATCATCCCGAACAACGGGGCGTGCAGGAGCGCGCCAAGCCCCAGGCCGGCCCCGCCCAGCACGAGCGAGACGGCCGGACCCGCGGCGGCAATCGCGATCTCGTGATCCGCCGAGCGCGGCATCTGCACCATCTTGGCGGCGCCGCCGAAGAACGACAGCTCGATGCCGGACACGTACACGCCGAGCCGGCGCGCGACCAGCGCGTGCCCCAGCTCATGAAGCAGCACCGAGCCGAACGCGAGGCCGACGACCAGCACCCCCGCAAAACCGCCATACGCAACGAACACGAGCGCGAGCAAGAGGAGAAAGCTGAGGTTGATCTCGACCGGAAACCCGAACATCTGGCCCAGCCGCCATGACTTGAACATGGGAACAACATGTGCACCGGCGCGCCGATGTCAAATGTCCTCACAGGCAACGACCGACGACGACTGGCCGATCAGCCAGGCTCTGCGAGATCATCGCAGGTCGCGTCGTCGGTCGCGGAATATCACCGTCGAGCGGGCCGGTTACTGATCCGCAGCGAGCGCCGGGCGCGCCTGGGCCGCGTCGATCACCTGGCCGAACCGCCGCATCCCCTCGACGATCGACGCCGGCGGCTGGTTCGAGAAGTTGAGCCGGACGAAGTCATGGCGGATCTCGTCGACAAAGAACGCGCTGCCGGGCACGAACGCGACCTTGCGCGCGATCGCCGCCGGGAGCAGCTCATCGGCATCGAGCCCGGCGGGCAGCTGGAGCCAGACGAACATGCCGCCGGTGGGGGCGACCCAGCGGCAGTCGGCGGGGAGGTATTGGGTGAGCGCCGCCAGCATCGTCGCGCAGCGCTCGCGGTAGACGTCGCGGATGCGGGCGACGTGACCTGCATAGTCGAAGCGGGCGAGCAGGGCCGTGGTCGCCCGCTGTGCCAGCGTCGCGGTGTGCAGATCGATGGCCTGCTTGGCGATCGTCGCCTTGCGCACGACCGCGGCGTCGCCCCACAGCCAGCCGATGCGCAGCCCCGGCGCCAGCGTCTTGGAGAACGTGCTGAGATAGAGCACGTTGCCGTGGCTATCGGCGGCGATCGGGCGCGGCGGCGGGCCCGCGAACGACAGCTCGCCGTACGGATCATCCTCGAGGATCGCGACCCGATGGGCGGCGGCGAGCTCGACCAGCGCGGTGCGGCGCGCCGGCGGCAAGGTGGTGCCCTTGGGGTTCTGGAAGCTCGGCACGAGGTAGATAAGCTTTGGCCGGTGCGCGGCGATCAGCGCGGCGACCTGGTCGACCTGCATGCCTTCATCGTCGCTGGGCACCGCGACCAGCCGCACCTGATAGGCGGCGAACGCCTGGAGCGCCGCCAGGTAGGTCGGGTTCTCCACCAGGACGACGTCGCCCGGATCGAGGAAGATGCGAGCCACCAGATCGATGCCCTGCTGCGAGCCGCTGGTCACGAGCAGCTCCTCGGGGCGCGCCGGGATGCCGCGGCCTCGCAGGTGCTCGGCGATCCACGCGCGCAGCGGCGCGAAGCCCTCGGTGGTCGAGTACTGCAAGGCGCCACCGCCGTCGTGGCGCAGGACCTCGGCATGCGCGGCGGTGATCTCCTCGACCGGGAACAGCTCGGGCGCGGGCAGGCCGCCGGCAAACGAGAGGATGTCGGGCCGCTCGGCGACCTTGAGGATCTCGCGAACGGCCGACGGCGGCATGCCGGCCATCCGGCGGGCCAGCGCCGGCAGGCGCGGGCTGGACGCCGCCTGAGGGGCGCTCGGTACCAGCGGGTCGAGGAACGGTGCGGTCGGGACACGGCGTCCGGGCTGGGAGTGATTTGCGTTCATGACGACGGCTCCTGTTCGACATTGACCGAGAGCGCCAGGTCCTCTTTGATCGACGACAACACCAGCGTGGTCTCGGTGCGGTACACGCCGGGGATGGTGCGCAGCTGCTCGACCAGCAGGCGATCGAGCGACCGGGTATTCTCGGTGCGGATCTTGAGCAGATACGAGTCGCTGCCGGCGACGCGGTGGCACTCGAGGATGTCCGGCAGCGCCAGGACCTTCTTGCCGAACTGCTCGAAGTACTTCGGGTGGGAGATCCCGACGCCGATGAACGCCGTGATGTCCTTGCCGAGGTGGGTCGGATCGACCTTCGCGACGTAGCCCAGGATCACGCCGCGCGCCTCGAGCTTGTGGATCCGATCGGCGACGCTCGGCTGCGACAGCCGGACGCGGCGGGCGATCTCCTGCTGGGTCACGCGCGCGTCGCGCTGGAGGATCTCGAGGATCCGCAGGTCGATGGCGTCCACGACCCCAACCATAGGAGACGTGCGGACGAGCATCAATGAGAAATTGTCACATGATAATGCGATCCTATATTCAATAGGCAGCGACGGATCGGCCCGGCGGCAACCTCGCGTATCTGCGATCGTCCCCCGCCGCTCCCGGCGCCCGGGCTCTGGCAGCTATCGGTGCGCGATCGCGCCGTGACCGCCGCGGACGTAGCGGAGGCCACACGGAAGGTGGTGGTCGCGCCCCAGGTGAGCGTGCGTCGGTGACACACGCCGACATCGCATGGGATGATCGTGGTTCACCTCCTGGGTTTCGGGCCCGGGCGCGAGTAACGTGCGGGCATGGGAACGAGGGGAGTACTCGCGACCGTCCTGCTCTGTGCATCGACCGCGGCGGCCGCGGATGGCCTCGACGGAGAGCGCTTCACGCCGGCAACCGGCGTGGAGGGCGGCTTCGTGAACGAGCATCCGGCGGTCCCGTTCCACCTCGGCTGGGGCCTCGGCTTGTTCCTCAACTTCGCCAAGGATCCGGTCGTCGTGGTCGACGCGAACAACAACGTGATCGCGAAGCCGGTCCAGACCGGCCTCACGGCGGACCTCGTCGGGTCGCTCGGGCTGTTCGGCCGCGTCGAGCTCGGCCTGGATCTGCCGGTGCACCTCCTCTATGACGGCGATCCGTACGGCACGCTCAACGCAACCGCCGGGCTCGGCGATCTGCGGTTCGTGCCGAAGATCGCGATCTTGCGTCGCGGCTCGCTCGAGCGGCACTTCCTGCTCGGCCTCGCGGTCCCGGTCAGCGTCCCGACCGGCAACGACGATGCGCTGCGCGGCGCCGGCAGCGTCACGGTCGGCCCCGAGCTCCTGCTCGCCGGGCACCTCGGCAAGCTCGGCCTGGGCATGGACGTCGGCTACCGCTGGCGCGCGCAGCACCCCGCCGGGCTGCCGTGGGGCGACGGCGTCACCTTCGGGCCGTGGGTGTCGTACGGCCTCACCGACCGGCTCGGGCTGCGCGTCGAGGCCTACGGCGAGAAGATGGTCAGCGCCGACGTCGGCGGCGCCGACTTCCCGATCGAGCTGCTCGGCGGGGTCGAGTACCGGATCGGCAGCGTCGCCCTGTACGGCGGCGCGTCGTTCGGGCTCAGCAACGGCATCGGCGATCCGGCGTTCCGGATCATCGGCGGCGTGCGGTTCCGCGGCAACTCGCCCGAGCGGCAGGGCTTCAAGGACAGCGACGGCGACGGCATCCTCGACAAGGATGACAAGGCGCCGTACGAGGCCGAAGACCTCGACGGCTACCAGGACGACGATGGCCGGCCCGATCCCGATAACGACGGCGACGGCATCCCCGACGAGCAGGACGAGTGCCCCGACCTCAAGGGCGACGCCGAGCACCGCGGCTGTCCGGCCAAAACGTACGTGAAGATCGAGAACGGCGAGATCTTCATCTTCGGCAAGGTGCAGTTCCAGAGCGGCTCGACCGTGATCGAGAAGCACAGCGAGCCGCTGGTCGATCAGATCGCGCAGGCGCTCAACGCCAACCCGCAGGTCAAGAGGATCCGCATCGAGGGTCACACCGACAACGTCGGGGGCACGGCGGTCAACCAGCGGTTGTCCGAGGAGCGCGCGGCCGCGGTCAAGAACGCGCTCGAGAAGCGCGGCGTCGATGGCGGCCGCCTCGAGGCGCGCGGCTTCGGCGAGACCCGGCCGATCAGACCCAACAAGTCCCCCGGTGGCCGGCAGAGGAATCGCCGCGTCGAGTTCGTCATCGTGGAGGGAGCCAAATGAGACTCGTCAAGCTCGCCATCATGCTGTGCTGCGTCGTGCTCCCGGCCACCGCGAGCGCGCAGGTCGCGTTTCCGGCCGACGCGGCGTTCTCCCCGCTGCGCTGCAACCGCGCGCCGATGAGCGATGGCTTCCAGGATCAAGCCGGCGCGTTCGACGAGCGCGACATCGTCGGTAACCTGGCGGCGCCCGCCGGCCTGCGCGCGTCCGACGCGACCTACCTCTACCTGCGCATGCGCCTCGACAAGGATCCCGCGCCGGGCGGCGCCGTCCGGCCGTCCGCGTGGGGCATGCAGTTCGATCTCGACGGTGACCTCACCAGCTACGAGCTGATGGTGGCCGTCGACGCGATCGCCGGCCCGGCCGGGGTCGTCTCGGTGTTCCGTAACAGGACGATCACGCAGGCCAACGATCCGAACGATCCGGCCGACCTGCCCGCGGTGGCGACGTACCCGTTTGCGACGAACGCGCGCTCGGTCGCGGCGCCCGGCTCGAAGTACGGCGGCAACGCCGACTTCTTCCTCGACTTCGCCGTGCCGTGGAGCGCGCTCGTGCCGCTCGGGCTCGACCGCACCACCCCGACGTACGTGTGGGCGGGCACGTCGAGCGTTGCGAACGGCCTCGACGGCGATATCGCGTGCCACGACGGCGCCAGCGGGCCGGCTCGCCTCGACGGCACCGCGTCGGACCCGACGACCGGTGCGCCGCCTCCGCCGCCGGCCCCGCCTCCAGGCGGCGGGCCGGTTGGCGTCGAGCAGCTCGAGGGAGGTGGCGGGTGTACCGCCGGTGGCGCCGGGTCACTCTTCGCCGGGCTCGTGCTCCTGGCGCTGTTCCAGATCGTCTCGCCTCGTCGCCGGAAGCGTACGTAGCGTACGCCGCGCCGCACCGGTCGATGATGCGATCGCGGCGCATCGAACATCAGCGGCAGGCGGCAAGCTCGCGACTCGCCGGCTACCGCCGTCCGGGTGCCGGATCGGCGTCCGGGACCAGGCGCGGCGGCCAGGCCGTGACGTCGCGGTGCTCGCGGTCGATGAGCTGGCCGATCCGGTGGGCGAGCTCCTGGCGATCTTCGGGGCCGATCCATGGGATCGAGACCCGCGCGAGATCCGCGCCCTGCGGGTCCGCGAACCGGAGATAGTCACCGACGACCGTGATCCCGTAGCGCGACCGCACCGTGATCTCGCGGGTCCCCGCGGCGGCCACCTTCTCCGTCGGGGAAGCTGCACCTTCGCCGCCCGGCGGACCGGCCCCGGTGGCTTCCGTGGCGGGCCCGGCGCCGCGGCCATCGCGCACGACGATCCGGCCGTCGTCGTGGATCGCCATCACGAACCGGGCGCGGTCGCGGAACAGCCGGCGCGCGTAGACGATCCAGCGATCGCCATGGTCGACCACGAGCACCTTGTCGAGGCCGCCTGCGGCCGGTGAGCCGATCTCGAAGGCACGGCGAACGTCGAGCGCGAGGTGGGCGAGCGCGTGGCGCAGGCGCTGGGCGAGCCGATCGAGGGCAGCCAGCGCGGGGAGCCCGGCCGGCTCGAGCAAGCTGACCGGCTCGACCCCGAAGATCCGCCGGATCCCGGCCCGTGGACCCTCGGACTCGACCTCGACCCACACCCCCATATCCTCGCGGGGAACGCCGCGGGCGACGATCACCCGGCCGGTGATCCGGATCGAGGTCCGCCGGTCCTTGGCGGCGCGCTTCCGGTGGTGTTCGACGAGGGTGACGAACGCGTCCGAGATCGCGATCGACCGGCTGGCGACCGATAGCCGGACATGGCCGGGCGCGAACTCGATCCGCAGCGGCCCTTCCGCCGTCGGAGCTTCGCAGACGTCCGCGGCGTCGTCGCGGTAAACCACGCCAGGAGCGTAGCCGAACGATCGCCAGGCTCGGAACCCCCCGTCTTCGACGGGCGAGGGCGAAGGTTCAGCCCGATAGTTGCTCGCGATCACCATACCTGTTCAAATGATCAGGTGGATCCACACACCGAGCTCAACACCGCGCAGCGGGCGGCGGTCGACCGCGCGACCGATCGCGCCCTCCTGATCGTCGCCGGTGCCGGGACCGGCAAGACCACGACGCTCGCCCACCGGATCGCCCGGCTGATCCTCGACGGCGCCGATCCGCACCGGATCTTGCTCCTCACGTTCTCGCGCCGAGCAGCGCAGGAGATGATCCGGCGCGCGCAGCGCGTGGTCGCGCGCGGCACCGACCTGCCGTGGGCCGGGACGTTCCACGCCGTCGGCAGCCGGATCTTGCGGCTGCACGGCGCGGCGCTGGGCCTCGATCCGTCGTTCACGGTGCTCGATCGCGGCGACGCCGCCGATCTGATCGACCTGGTCCGCGCCGATCACAAGCTCGCCACCGGCGATCGCCGGTTCCCGCGCAAGGACACCTGCCTGGCGATCTACTCGCGCGTGGTCAATGCGCGCCGCTCGCTCGACGAGGTGCTCGACGAGGCGTACCCGTGGTGCCGCGAGCACGCGACGGGCCTGCGCGCGCTGTTCGCCGCGTACGTCGAGGGCAAGCTCGCACGCCACGTGCTCGACTACGACGACCTGCTGCTGTGGTGGTGGCACGCGATGGCAGCCCCCGGACCGGCGGCCCAGATCCGGTCGCGCTTCGATCACGTACTCGTCGACGAGTACCAGGACACCAACGCCCTGCAGGCCGAGATCATCGTGGCGCTCGCCCCCGACGGCAAGGGCGTCACGGTCGTCGGCGACGACGCGCAGGCGATCTACTCGTTCCGCGCCGCCACGGTCGAGAACATCCTCGACTTTCCGGCGAAGTTCACCGCGCCGGCCGCGCTCGTCGCGCTCGAGGACAACTACCGATCTACCGGGCCGATCGTCGCGGCGGCGAACGCGGTGATCGCGTACGCGTCGCGCCGCCACGACAAGGCGCTGCGCGCGATGCGCCCGGCGAGCGAGCGGCCCACGCTCGCGATCGTCGAGGACGAGCTCGGCGAGGTCGACTACGTGATCGAGCGGGTGCTCGCGCACCGCGAGGCCGGGCTCCTGTTGCGCGACCAGGCCGTGCTGGTGCGCGCGGCCCACCACGCCGATCGCCTGGAGCTCGAGCTGGCGCGCCGCCGGATCCCCTACGTCAAGTACGGTGGGCTCAAGTTCCTCGAGGCCGCGCACGTCAAGGATCTGCTCGCGATCTTGCGCTGGGCCGAGAACCCGTTCGATCCGATCGCCGGGTTTCGCGTGGTCCAGCTCCTGCCGGGGATCGGCCCGGCGTTCGCGCGCAAGGCGATCGACGCCGGCCTCACCGGCTTGCCCGAGCTCCGGCCGCCGCCGGCGGCGCGCGCGTTGTGGCCCGCGCTGTGCGAGCTGGTCGGCGCGCTCGCCGATCCCCAGACCCCTTGGCCCGGGCAGATCGGCCGTGCCCGCCGGTTCTACGAGCCGCTGCTCGCCGAGCGCTACGACGCGGCCGACGCCCGGCGCGGCGATCTCGAACAGCTCGAGGCGATCGCCGGCACCTACGCCGCGCGCCGCGACTTCCTCGAGGATCTCGCGCTCGATCCGCCGGCCGCGACGAGCGACTTCGCGGGGCCACCTGCGCTCGACGAGGACTGGCTCGTGCTATCGACGATCCACTCGGCGAAGGGCCAGGAGTGGCGCGCGGTGTTCGTGCTCGACGTGATCGACGGCCGGATCCCGAGCGACCTCGCCGCCGGCAGCGCCGCGCAGCTCGACGAGGAGCGCCGCCTGCTCTACGTCGCGATGACCCGGGCGCGCGATCACCTGTACCTGGTCCAGCCGCTCCGGATGTACGTCGAGCGCCAGCACCGCCACGGCGATCGCCACGTCTACGCGCCGCGCAGCCGGTTCTTGCCCGACGCCATCCTCGATCGCTTCGAGCGCGTCGTGCGTGGCCGCGGCGTCGCCGAGCTCGCGCGCGCGGCGGACGCGCCGGTCGTCGATGTCGCCGCGCGCCTGCGCGCGATGTGGTGACGACGAACCGCCCGTGAGCCGCGGCGAGCGGTTGCTCGCACCTCGCGCAGAATTGTTCGTGGCCTACGGGAAGCGAGCGTCCTGGTCCGGACGGCCACGCCCCGGGCGTGCAGCCGGCGACTTCAGCCATGCCTTGAGCCGCGTCACGTCCTGGAACGACTCCAGATCGCGGCGTCGCGCATCGCCCTCGTGCTGTAACTTCTCGCGGTCGGCGCTGATCCTGGCGGCGAGCTGGACCGGCGAGAGCTGCGCCGAGGGCGACAGATCGAGCTCGAGCCGCCACGGCATCTCGAGGTCGAGGAGCTCCATCTCGAGTTCCTTGAGCTGTTGGCCGAGGATCGTGTTGTAGTGCCGCAGGCGGTCCTCGGCGACCTCGCTGGCATGGTTCGGATCGATCTGCTCGAGCCTGAGCTGCAGCTCCAGCAGGCGCAGCAGATCGCCCGCCTCGTAGGCGATGTTGACCTGTTGCATGAGCTCGGTCTTGCGAGCGCGCTCGCCGGGATCCTGCTCGAGATCTGGATGCAGCGCGACCGCGAGCTTGCGATAGACCTCCTGCAGCACCCGCCCGACCGTGGCCTTCTCCGCTTCGCGCTGGGCCTCCTTGGCGAGCTGCCTGGCAGACTTCTTGCGCCTGGCGCGGCGCTCGCGTACCTGTTCTTGCGCTTGTCCGAAGGCGTGTAGTTGCGCTTCGGCGAAGGTCTGCAACTTGTCCATCGAGCTGACGTCGGCATTGCCGAAGTCCACCCCGAACATGTCTTCCATCATCGATTTCATCGCGTGCGCGGCCGCCGCGCTGTCGAGCGCGGCCTCGGCATCGAAGTCGCCGCGGTGGTGACGATTGTAGATCGGCTTCAGATCATCGTGGCCTTGCTCGGCGAGCAGGTCACCCGCCAGCTCGCAGATCAGCGCCTGAAGCTTCTTGCGCTCGGCCTTGGTGAACCTCGGGTCCATATAGACCCGATCGAACAAGCACACGAGATCATGGCTGGTTCGCTGGTAGGCCTCGACCACCGCTTGGTACGCGGCGAGCTCACGATGAATCGCGGGTTTTACCTCATACCAGGCGCGCAAGCGCTGCTTGCATTGATCGACTTGCTTCATCAGGCGGGCAAAGCGCTGCTGGGCCTTGCTCTTGGGGCGCGCGCGATTCGCGTCGAGCACCTGGATCGCCTGAGCCTCGCCCGGTGGTCGATCGCCGGGGGGTGACTCCGTTCGCTCCGTACGCCCCGGCGAATGGCTGCGATCAGGTCGGTTCGCCCGACCCGGGATCGCCGGGCGGGACGTCCGATCGTCCTGGGCATTGCCACGCGCGTTTGCGTGACCGGGATGCGCCGGATCGTCGACCGCTCGCTTCCACATCGCATAGTGGTTCATCAGCAGCCGGCGATACGCGTGATCCCTCGCGATCATGTCGGTGAACAGCGCGAGTATCTCACTCGACAGCTCGCTCTGCGGATTCATCGGATCCAGGGATGTCTGCGGCTTGTCCCGTCGCGTCGATCGCTCGAATGCATAGTTGATCGACGCGACGATCTGCTGCGTCTCCACGTGCTCGACCATGATCACGACCCGGCGGCAATCACAGTGAGGTTGATCGCAGTAGAACTCGCGGAACAGCCACGTCCCGGTTGGTCGTTCTCTACGGTCGACGATCTGGATCGCCCGCCTCTCGCGCGTGGCGACCTCCGGGAAGACCGAATCGAACGCCTTCATCGTGCACCGCTCCAGCGAAGCTTCACGCGCGGACCTTGCCACGCCGAGCTGACATCAGCAGCGCGAGCAGCTGAGATTTGCAACGGACGCAGCATCCGCAGCCGCTCGTCATCGATGCTCAAACGGTGGCCGGCCGCGTTCCCAGGCCTGGGGATCGGCGTGAGATGCCAGCTCGGAGCCAAAAAAATGGAAAAAACCTACGGCCGAGCATCGTCAACCAGGCCCCCTCGTCGCCTTGTCCCACAGTCGGCGGGTTCGGCCAGCAGCGTGAGGCGGCTGGCGGTTCAGCAAGGATGGACGCGGCGATGGGATGGATGGATCGGCGCCGACAGCGTTTCACGTCGAATCATCGGCGTTGGGGCACAGGGACCTTACTTCTGGAGAGGGAAGCACGATGGCAAGAAATTCATGTACGGACAGCCACAGGCAACGAGCAGCCGACGCTGGCCTGCATGCACATCCTGTTCATCCGCGAGCACAACTGGCAGGCAGACCGGGTCGCCGCGGCACATCCGGACTGGACCGACGAGCAGATCTTCCAGGCCGCGCGCCGGATCGTGGTCGCCGAGCTGCAGCACATCACGATCGACGAGTTCGTGCCGGCGCTGTTCGGCAACATCGCCGGCATCGGACCCTACACGGGCTACAACCCGCAGGTGAACGCGGGCATCAGCGCGGTGTTCTCGACCGCCGCTTACCGCATCGGCCATACGCTGCTCAGCCCGTCCATCCAGCGGCTCGGCGCCGACGGCCAGTCGATCCCGGAAGGGCCGCTCTCGCTGCGTGACTCGTTCTTCGCAGCGACGCCACCGCTCGTGATGGCGCACGGCATCGAGCCGTTCCTCCGCGGCGTCGCCGCGCAGAAGTCGCAGGAGCTCGACAACAAGGTCATCGACGACGTGCGCAACTTCCTGTTCGGCGCGCCGGGCGCGGGTGGGCTCGATCTGATCTCGCTGAACCTGCAGCGTGGGCGGGACCTGGGGCTCCCCGACTTCAACACCATCCGCCAGGACTTCGGCCTGCACCGGATCACCCGGTTCTCTCAGATCACCCAGGATCCGGCGCTCGCGGCGCAGCTCCAGCAGCTGTTCGGCAACGTCAACAACATCGATCCGTTCGCCGGGCTGTTCGCCGAGGATCACCTCTCCGGTTACAACGTCGGCGAGACGCTGCTGGCGGTGTTCACCGATCAGTTCAGGCGGGTCCGCGCCGGTGATCGCTTCTGGTACGAGCGTACGCTGCAGGGTGATGAGCTCGACCGCGTCCGCCATACGCGGCTCTCGGACATCATCAAGCGGAACACGACGATCGATCAAATCCAGGACAACGTGTTCTTCGTTCCCGGGTTCTCGCAGCCGATCGCGGACCGCGGTTACTAGTAGTAGACATAGAGGCCGAGCTGGGCTTCGAGCCCCGCGTTGTAGAGCCCACCGGTCGCCGACAGGGCGAGCGCTTCGGAGAACCGCCAGCGCAGGCCGCCCGACACCTGGTACGAGGCCAGCGTGGGCTGCAGCGGCAGCCAGATCCACTCGCCGGTGACCAGGAGCGAGGCGTCGGACGACAGCCGCGCGCGCAACCCGGCGGAGGGGCCGAGCCCGGCGCGGATCGGCGCGTCGGCGATGCCGCGCAGCCCGCGCGCCGAGACGACCTGGACATCGCTCATCACCCAGCCGAGGAGCCCGCCGCCGGACGTCGCCAGCGCGGCGCCGGCCCCGCCCGACATGCGAAACGCCGTGCAGATATGGCACCCCGAGTCGTCGAGATAGACCGCACCGAGCTGCACCTTCCATGACATGCGGTGCTCGAACGACGTCTGCGGCGACAGCGACGTGATGCGCACGAACTGCGCATCGTCGACCCGGAACCGGACGCGATCCGGCGCAAACACCACGCGCGCCGCGACCGGCAGGAACTCGAGAGCTGCGTAATCGGGATAGCCATCGGCCGGATCGGCGAGATCGTGCAGGGTGAGCCGCGCGTTGACGCCCACGCTGGGATGGCCATCGGTCGTGATCCCGGTGTCCACGCCGACGCGACGCGAGCCGTGACCGCGCTCCGGCCGCTTGTCATCGGGCACCGGCACGTGCAGCTCCACCGAGCGCACCGCCAGCTCGGCGCGGCGCTCCAGGAGGTGCTGCTTGCGCTGCGCGCCGGGCCCCGTCAGGTCGAACGGCAGCTCCTTGGCGTAGCGCATATCGACGACGTCGGTGGCCGCATCCAGCACCTTGGCGCGCCGCTCGACGGGTAGCTCCATCGGCCACGGCACGGCCGGATCGGCGGCGAGCGCGCTCGCCAGCTCGCGCTCGGGATCGCGCAGATCGCGCACCCGCTCGGCGACCTGCGCTCGAATCGCCGGACGAAACCGGACCCGGGTGACCAGGCCGGCGGCGTCGGTGACCAGCTTCACGGTATCGGCCGGTGCCACCGGCACCCGGGTCCGGGCCAGGAAGTCGAGCCGTGGCACCGCGGCCTCGAGCGCGCCGAGGATATGATAGGAGCAGTTCTCCGTCATGTAGTAGTAGTCGAACCAGGTCGAGCCCAGCTCCCAGAAGTGCGCGACCAGCATGTCGAGCTCGTCGGGTGATAACGCCAGGTCATACAGCCAGAGATCGCGTGATTCGAAGTCGTTGTACTTGCGAACCTGCAGGTAGTACGGCACCCGCGTGAACTCCCCCGGAAACGCGCCGACGATCCCCTTCACCGCGTAGGCCACCGCGTTGTTGGTGTCGGCCGTCGCCGAGAAGTTGATCGCGAAATCGAGCAGCTCGCGGTCCTCGCTGGCCTGCGAGCGATGCGAGTTGACGAGCAAGAACGTGTGGCCGAACGCCGAGGCCGGATTGTTGAGGTAGTACGACGAGAACACCAGCGTCAGCGAGGCGGCGTCGAGGTACTGGCGGAACTCCGCGAACCGCTCGCACGCCGGGTGCGGCAGGCGCGCTCGATCGATGTCGAGCTCGCGGGTGAGCCACAAGAGCCGCGCCGGAAACTGGCACATCGGGTGCTGCACGTCCTTGGGCGCGCCGCTCTGCACCGACGAGAACAACCCACGCAGCGTCGCCTCGAGCTCCGCGCTGGGGCTGACCTTGCCATTGTGAGCCAGGAAGAAGCTCGGGCCGTCGGCCTCCGACTCGAGGTTGCCGCTCCACGTCGACTGGTAGTGGACCAGCTTGCGCCACGCCGGCCGCGCCGATAGCCCGAGCCGCCGCGAGGCACCGATCAGCTCATCGAGATAGCTGATCTCGGCGACCTGCGTGGTGGGCAAGAGGTGCTCGCGCGCGATCGAGACCACCCGCGTCGCACAGGCCGCACAGGCCCACGCGGCCGCGAGCAGCACGACCGCACCGAGACGCGCTGGGTGGCGAGCGAAACTTCTCACGCCGTAGTTCTAACGTCCCCGGCCGCCGCGTGAACCAGCCAGGCCGCCAAATTCGCCCCGGGGTGATCCCGGGTGATCGTCAGATCGGGCTGGGATCGCGATCAGATCAGCTTCGAGCACTGCAGCGAGGCATCCGCCTTGAGCAGGTCGACCGCGCTCGTCGAGACCTGCGTATCGCTCACGGTCGAGCTCGGAAACACCGTCTTGAAGTTCGCCTGCAGCTTGGCCGCGACCGCCGAGGAGTCGGCGCAACCGGCGAGCTGGCTCAGGTTGGCGATGGTCTCGCCCTGGCCGCGCGCGACGTCCTTGGCAAACGCCTGACGGTTGGTCTCCAGGTACGACTTGGCCGCCACCACGCTGGCCGCCGGCGCCCCACAGCCGAGGGTGCCCGACGTGATACCGAACGTCTGGTTGGCGAAGATGCCGTTGGTGGTGGCAGCGAAGATTTGCACGATGCCGGGCTTGGAGCCGATCAACATCGCGCCGAGACCGCAACCGGCCGGACCGTAGCCATCGGCCTTGGCGACGCGGTCCGAGGCGACGAAGAGCATGGAAGCCGCGGCGATGGACAACACGAGTTTCATTGATTTCATCGAGATCTCCTGAGAAACAAACGTGAACGGCGCGAGCGTAGAGGTGCCTTGCGCGTGGTGTCAAGTCCGCGACAGCGCTCGATTTGTCCAACTTACGATCACGGATTACGCACAACGGATTGTATTGTAAGGACGGCCCATGCCCCGCGGATCGGGAGTGTGCTCTCGCGTCGCGCGATCGGGCTCGGATGGCTGCTTCGCCACGCCGCGTGCCTGCCCGGAACCGGGTCACCGGGCCGGTCGTGACGGCACCGGCGTGACCTTCCAGATCTCGCGCGCGTACTCGCGGACCGCGCGATCCGACGAGAACCGGCCGGCGCGCGCGGTGTTCAGGATCGACGCGCGCAGCCACGCGGCCGGCGTGCGCCACAGCGCCTCGACCCTGCGCTGGCAGTCGGCGTACGCGCGGAAGTCGGCGAGCACGAGGAACGGATCGCGGTGGAGGAGGTCATCGACGAGGGGCGCATAGAGCGTCCGGTCGCCGGGCGAGAACTCGCCGCTGGCGACGAGCTCGATCACGCGCGCGAGCTCGTCGTCGGCGAGCTCGGCCGACGGCCGATAACCCGCGCGCTTGGCCGCCACCTGCTCGGCGGTCAGGCCGAACAGGAAGAACTGGTCGGGCCCGACGGCCTCACGGATCTCGACGTTGGCACCGTCGAGCGTGCCGATCGTCAGCGCGCCGTTGAGCGTGAGCTTCATGTTGCCCGTCCCCGAGGCCTCCATGCCGGCCGTCGAGATCTGCTGCGACAGATCGGCGGCGGGATAGATCCGCTGCGCGATCTTCACGCTGAAGTCGGGCACGAACACGATGCGCAGGCGATCGCGCGTCCGCGGATCGGCGGCGATCGCGTCGGCGATGCCGTGGGCGAGCCGGATGATCAGCTTCGCGGCGCGATACGCCGGCGCGGCCTTGCCGGCGAGCACGATCGTGCGGGCGACCCCGAGGTCCTCGCCGCGCCGGACCCGCTCGAACAGCGCGATCGCGTGCAACAGATTTAAGTGCTGGCGCTTGTACTCGTGGATCCGCTTGCAGTGGGCGTCGAGCATCGCCGCCGGATCGCAGGTAAGGCCGTGGGTGGCGCGCAGCCAGTGCGCGAGCTCGGCCTTGTTGGCGGCCTTGACGGCCCGCCAGCGATCCTGGAACCCGGCGTCGCCGGCGAACGCCTCGAGCCCTTGCAGCCGCTCGAGGTCGCGCAGCCAGCCGTCGCCGATCGCCTCGGTGATGAGCTCGGTGAGCCGCGGGTTGGCGAGCCCGACGAACCGCCGCGGCGTCACGCCGTTGGTAACGCTGGTGAACCGCGCGGGCCACAGCTCCGCGAAGTCGCGCAGCACGGTCTCGCATAGCAGGCGCGAGTGCAGCGCGGCCACGCCGTTGATCCGGTGGCTCGCGACGGTCGCGAGGTGGGCCATGCGGACCTGCTTGTCGCCGTCCTCGCCGATCAGCGACATCCGGCGCACCCGCGCGTCATCGCCGGGAAACTTCGCGCGCACCTCGTCGAGGAATCGCCGGTTGATCTCGTAGATGATCTCGAGGTGGCGCGGCAGGAGGCGCGCGATCAGGGGCAGCGGCCAGGTCTCGAGCGCCTCGGGGAGCAGCGTGTGGTTGGTGTACGAGACCGAGCGGCGCACCACGTCCCAGGCCTCGTCCCAGCCGAGGTCGTGGACGTCGACCAGGAGGCGCATCAGCTCGGGGATGGCGAGCGCGGGGTGGGTGTCGTTGAGCTGGACCGCGAACTTGTCGGCGAACTCGCGGATCGTCGCGCGTTGCAAGAGGATCCGGATGCAGTCCTGCAGCGCGCACGACACGAAGAAGTACTGCTGCTCGAGCCGCAGCTGCTTGCCGGCCGGGCTCGAGTCGTTCGGGTAGAGCACCTTCGTCAGGGTCTCGCTGCGGATCTTCTGATCGACCGCGCGCCAGTACTCGCCGATCTGGAACGCGTCGAGATCGAACTCCTCGTCGGCCGCGGCGCTCCACAGCCGCAGGAAGCTCGTGGTCTGGGTGGCGTAGCCCGCGATCGGGACGTCGTACGGGATGCCCTTGACCGTGCGCTCCGGGATCCAGCGCACGCGGAGCCGGCCGTGGGGCTCGGCCGTGTGCTCGGTGAACCCGCCGAACCCGACCGGAGGCTCGATCCCGAACCGCCGGACCTCCCAGGGGTTACCGTTGCGCAGCCAGCGATCGGTGCGCTCGACCTGCCAGCCGTCGCGGATCGCCTGATCGAAGATCCCGAACTCGTAGCGCAGGCCGTGGCCGATCGCCGGGATGTCGAGCGTCGCGAGCGACTCCATGTAGCACGCCGCGAGCCGGCCGAGGCCGCCGTTGCCCAGCCCCGGCTCCTCCTCGTGTTCGATCAGCGCCTCGAGCGAGATCCCGAGCTCGTCGAGCGCGGTGCGGGCCACGCCCTGGAGCCCGAGCGCCAGGAGGTTCGCCCCGAGCTGGGGACCAATCAGGAACTCGGCCGACAGGTAGATCACGCTGCGGTGCTTGCCCTCGAGGTAGGTCCGCGACGACTCGACCCAGCGGTGCAGGATCCGATCGCGCACCGCGAACGACAGCGCGAGGAACTGATCGTTCAGGGTCGCGACCTCGGGGAACTTGGCGAGCTCGAAGTACAGCTTGCCGATCAGGTCGCGCCGCAACGCGGCGGCGTCGTCGCCCGGGCGCATGTCATCGTTGCTCTCGATCATGCGCGCTAACGTAGCGCATCGCCGTCGCCACGGGCGCCGCGTCACCGGGATCAGGGGGAACGCTCGGGTGCAGTGGGAGCGGCTTGGCTGATCACCGGTGAACAGCTTGCCCCGGTCGCGATCCCCGACACGCTGCAGAGCGCGCTGCCGGCATATCGCAATGACGAACGCAAGACCTGAGCTCCTCGCCGATCATCCCGATGCCGGATCGCGTGTCGTACCGGGGTTGACGCCGTCCGATGAGGATCTCGAATCCGGGATCGCGAGTTGGCTCTAACCTCGCATCGCTCCGATTTGCCCTCTGATATGTTGGCGATGGTCGAGCGCCACATCGCCCGACGTATTCATCACCAAAGAGGAGCAAGGGATGCGATCTATTTTTTTGGCAGCTGCTGTGTTCACCGGCATCGTTGGCTGTAGCAGCGGCACCGCGCCGACGGGCAGCGGGCCGGCCTGTTCGACGACCTCGACGCAGACCATGGAGGCCTTGATATCGACGCCGTCGAAGCTCACGCTCGACAGAAGTCAGAATGCCATCTGCACGCAGGGGTGGACGTGCGACGACCTCCGTTTCTTTGCTACCCAGGCCCTATGCACGAGCCAGTGTGGCTCCGGCTGCTTTCTCGACTTCAACTGCAATGGTCACTGCGTCTGTCCCTGACGCATCTCGCGGCGGATCCACGTTCGCGTGCTGAGGCTCCTGGCGTCAAGATGCGGCGCCGATGGCCGCGGCAACCGGGCGAGGCTCGGTCGCGACGCGGATCGCGACCCAGCCGACGCCTAGGACCTCGCACAGGAGCGTGGTGACCTCGATGTCGCCGGCGCACACGCAAACCGCCTCGCCGCGCGTCGAGACCACGAGGAGCTGAGGATCCGGACAGCCCAGCTTGGCGGCGCACTCCATCGGTCCACAGCCGGGTCGCCGCGAACACGCCGATCGAGGGCGAGAGCCCGGCCCTCGATGACACGTACGCGAAGCTCGAAGCGCGGTTCGCTCCGACGCTTGCGGGCGTGGTCGAGCGTGGCACGCTGCCGACCGACCCGACCGCGATGCGGGAGGTCCTGGCCTTCGTCGCGAGCCAGGCCGTGCGGACGCCGCGGGTGCGGCAGATGCAGCAGCGGTTCCGCGAACAGCCGTGAGTTGGTCGCAGGTTCATCGGTGATCCCACGCTTCGCAAAAGAATTGCAGCGTTGGTGTCGCAAGCAGGTCCGGTGTCCCGTGCAGCACTACTCGCTGTGCATGTTCGGGGGCGCCCGTGCATGACCTCGATCTCGACATGGCCAGCCTGGCCATCCCGGTTCGTGTAACGACGCGGCCTCGCCCGCAGCCGCAACGCGGTGCATTCCTGCGGGGGCCTATCTCGTTCGCCTGGCTGTGCGCGGCGGCGCAAGCGCCCGGTCGCGCGCTTCACGTTGCGATCGCGATCCAGTTTCTCGCGGGCATCGCCCGGAGCACGACGGTGGAGCTGCGGCCGTCCACGCTGCGCCTGCTCGGTATCGACAGGTTCGCGGCATACCGTGGCCTCGCTGCGCTCGAACGCGCCCAGCTGGTAACCGTACGACGCCATCGTGGGCGAAGTCCTTCGGTGACGATCGTCGGCGAGGGACCGCGTGGGTAGCCGAATGCGCCCGACCGAGGACCCAGTGCAGATCCCCGCCTGCTTGATGCACGCGCAGTCGCCGACGCGCTCGGCTGCTCGATGTCGGCCGCGAGGCGTATCCTCAAGTACGATCTCCCAGCGCTGATCGTTGGAGAGCGGATGGTCCGCGTGCGAGCTGACGACCTCGCGAAGTACGTCGAGGAGCGACGCGCACGAGGAACTGCGGAGGAACAAGGAACATGGCAAGCCATCTCTACCGGCGGAAGGCCGGCGGCATCTAGTGGGGCCGACTACACCGACCCCTCGGGCGTCCGGCACCGATTCAGCACCCGGGCCACCGACAAGAAAGCCGCCGCGACGATCCTCGCGCAGCGTGAGCGCGACGCCGCCGCGCAAGCTGCCGCGGGTCTTGCCTCGGACGCGGCCGGCCGGACCATCGAAGACCTGACCTGGTACCTCGCCGTCGAAGCTCACACCAACACCAGCGGCAAGCAGATCTCCGCCGGGTGACGCCGGTGTGCCAAACCTGGTGGCAATTCCTGGCGCGGATGGCGCGGATGGCGCGACTCCCGCGCCGGCCCCGAAACGGACGAAGCGGCCATCTCCGACGAGAAACGGCCGCTTTCAGCGAGTTCGGGGAGTGAGGGCAGAAGGACTCGAACCTTCAACCAGCGGATTAAGAGTGCCCTTGCCGCCGCCTCTCAAGCCTGCGAAGTTCCAGCTGAAACTCCGATCGGTCAGGCAGCGCTGCCACGCCGGTGTTACGTGACCCGGCCTGCGAAGACCTCGGTCGACCTTCGTCACCGGCTTCGAGTAGGCTTGGGACGCGATTCGCCCTGCGCCACTGCTACTCATATTTTTGTGCACTTCAGCCCCGAGAAAGGCCGCATTTCTCCGTTACACCAACGGGTACGATGCCATGCTCGCGCCGGAAGTGGAGACGGGGAAGGCGAAGACCGAGACGCGCAAGCGAGTGCTCGACACCAGTGGAGTAAAATTGCAGTATCATGAACGTCCAACAGCTCGCGCAGCGCGTGCTCGACATCAGTGGATGTAAAATTGCAGTATCTCGGTTTTCAACAGATCGCGCATCGCGTGCCGAGATCCGCTTGCAGCTCCTGATACGTTCCGCGTACGCTGAGCGTCCAGCGAATGCAAGCTTCCGCTCAGATGCTCGAACGAATGGTCCGTGCCGCACGTCAGATCGCGCAAGCCCCGGACTTCACGTTCGCGCACTACGGGCAGCTTTTCGCGTGGCTCCAGCGCGAGGACGTCCTCGTGTTGTTCGAACAGATCCTGCACGAGATTCGCGACTCGGCGGCGGCCTCCCATTCCCCGTACCTGGACCAGGTCCACCTCGCCAGCGAGGGCGACTTCAACCTGACCCTCAAGATCGCGGGGCGCGCCGGAGAGCGCGGTGACCACCTCACGGCGAGCGAGTTCGACCTGCTCGTGGTCAACCTGTCGGAAGACCCGGTGTCGCTTCCGGTCTATCGCACGACGGTCGATGTGAGCGCGCTACACCGGCGGCCTGGCCCCCTGCTCGGGCCGGAACGGCTCACGCTGGAGCCGCGTGGTTGCCGGACGTTCGCGGCATACGCGGAGATCGCCGACCTCGCTGGCGCCGACCGCGAGGTGCCGCTCCTCGTCGTGCATTCCCTGGCGCGCGGCGCGACGACCTGGGTCTTCTCCCGCGCGAGCGGAGAGTCGCTCCAGACCACAGATAACCACCTACAGAGCTCACGCATGCGCATGGCTGCGCGTGCGATGGGTGAACTGCATGGCGGCCCGGACGTCATCGACACGCTGGAGCAGCTGGCGCGCTCCGATTACCTGCACTTCGTCCGGTGGGAGGCCGCCGAGGCGGTCTACCGGCTCGATCCGGCCCGCGGAGCGGCGCTGCTGCGCGACCATCTCGCCCACGACGCGCACCCGTCGATCTGCAAGGCCGCGCGCGCGACGCTCGACAACATGGCGTCAGCGCCCACCTGAGCGAAACCGAGGAGACGATGGCACTCACGATCGAGTCCCGGACGACCGCGTCGATCTCCCTCGATGAATACCTCGATTTCTGTGCCGCCCAGCCGGATCTCCAGGACCCTGAGAGGGCCATCGCCACGGCCGACCAGCTCAAGGCGCTCGCCAACAACAAGCAGTTCCTCGCCGATTACTTCAACCGCGAGATGAAGGATATCGGCTGGTTCCAGGAACACAACGACTTCAAGCCGTCGACCTTCTTGCTCCACCGGGGCAAGGGCTACACCGTCCGCGCCGTGGTCTGGCTGCCGGCCGACGAGGTGGAGAGCCCGGAGATCTTCTCCTATTACGAGACGCACGATCACAACTTCGATTTCCTGACCTGCGGTTATCACGGGCCTGGGTATCGCACGACCATCTATCGTTACGAGCACGAGCGCGTGGTGGGCCATCCCGGCGAGAAGGTCGATCTGGAGTTCCTCGAAGACACGACGTTGCCAGAGGGGAAGCTCATGTATTACCGCGCCAGCCAGGACGTGCACACGCAGCTCCCGCCCGAGGCGCTGTCGATCTCGCTCAACCTGATCCTCCCGCGCAGGAGGCGGCCGCCCGCAGCGCAATACGAGTTCGACATGGACAGCCGCACCGTGCTGGCCCGCTTCGGGGACATGCAGATGCGGCGCCTGATCTTTTCGACGGTGAAGCACATCGGTGACGAGAACAGCCTGGACATCCTCGCCACCATTGCGCGGCGCCACGCCGACCACGGCACGCGCGCGCTCGCCTGGGAGACGCTCATCGCCCGCAAGCCCGAGGAGGCCGAGGTCTGCCAGCGCGCCGCGATGAACGATCCCAATCCGTACGTGAAGGAATCGGTGCGGCGCGCATGCGACCGCATGACGACCAGACATGCTCCCGCCGCGGAAGACTCACTGAACCGGAGCGGGAGCCGACCGTGAGCAACGACCCGACACAGAAAGGACCTATCACATGAACAGGCAGAGCAGCAAAACCCCCTTCGTCAAGCTCGATGACCAGGTGACCCTCGCCAGCACGAGCGCGCGGGTCGTCAAGACCGCCCAGATCGGCCGCGTCCTCGGCTTCGGCTGCCATCAGCACGAGCAGGAGGCGCTCGAATCGCTCAAGAGCTACGCCAAGCAGGTGCGGGAGAATCCGGCGAACGCGGGCGACATCGAGGCGGGCGTCCACCAGCGCATCCAGAAGCTGGAGCAGGCGATCCTGAAGTCCCACCAGAAGTCGAAGTAGGCCTTGCCTCCCCGCGCCGCGCCTCCTACGTTTCCGCGCCATGGTCAAAGCGCCGCTCCACGCGATCGTCACCGGTGCGAGCCGAGGCATCGGACGCGCGATCGCCCTGGAACTGGCGACCCGAGGCGCTCGGCTGGCCATGGTGGCGCGTCGCGAAGTGCCTCTGCAGAGCGTCGCCAATGAGGTCCATCGACGGGGCGGTGAGGCCGCGGTCTTCCCGTGCGATCTCACCGAGACCGCGAAGCTCTCCGGGCTGGTCGACACCATCGCGGAGCGGCTCGGCCGGATCGACGCGCTCATCCACAACGCCGGCGCGTTCGACTTCACGCCGGCGCAGGATGCGGACCTGGAGCGCTGGGATCGCGTGCTCGATCTGAACCTGCGCTCGATCATCCACCTCACCCGGTACGTGCTTCCTCACCTTGAGCGCAATGCGTCGTCGACCATCGTCAACATCGCATCGGTCGCCGGCAAGGACTACCTGGCCCGCGGGGGCGTGTACGCGGCGAGCAAGTTCGGGCTGTTCGGCTACGCCGGGTCGCTGTTCGAGGACGTGCGCGATCGCGGCGTCAGGGTCTGCACGATCGCCCCCGGCCAAGTCGCCTCGCGCATCGACGTCGTCCCGCGCGAACGCACCGTCGAGATACCGGCGGAGGACGTGGCCAGGGTCGTGGCCTTCGTGCTGGAGTTCCCCACGACGAGCTGTCCTACCGAGATCGTGCTCCGCCCGCAGCACCGGAGCTGAGGGCCCCGGGATCGCCGTAGAGCGAGCCATCGTCCAGTCGGGGACGCCACAGGTCCAGCTCCGTGGTGCCGATCATCGACGAGAAGTAGCGCGCCTGCGGGAAGTCGGCGCAGAGGATCGCGTAGCTTGCACGGAACAGGGCGTCGATGGCTTCGAACTTCTCACGGGGACCGAGCGCAGGGTCCAGGTAATGCGCCAGCAGGTCGTCGAAGAACCGCGCGTGGTCCGTGGCGATAGCGGCGTGCTGGAACCTGGTGGCGAGCCCCTGCACGAAGTAGTTGCTGTGGAATAGCCCGCCGCCGAGCAGTGCGAGCTGGCGGTTGCGGCGGAGCTTGAAGCTCACCGACATCGCATCATCGACGTACTCGACGTGGTGCCAGAAGGCGGCCGGGATGAGGAGCGTCTCGCCCGGCTGCAGGATGGCATCGTACCCGTTGGTGTAACGGAGGAAGGCGGCCTTGTCCTCGGGGCTGAAGTTGCACAAGAGGTATTCGCTGAAATTCATCGTCGGCCGGAGCTTCTGCGACTCGCGCGGCGAGATCAGGATGACGCGCTTGCGGCCGAAGACCTGGTGGAGCAGCGTCGCGTGATAGTCGCGATCGTAATGGAGGTTCGACTTGTTCCCCGCGTTGCCGAGGAACAGGCGCGAGGCGATCCGGTCACCGTCCCCGGCGTTGATCTCTGCCAGGTCGCCGAGCGACAGCAGCGACGAGACGGCCTCGGGCGTGGGCTGCTCGAGGCAGAGCATGGGCGTGTCCATGTGCCGCCGTGCGAACGCCATGTACTCCGCCAGTGTCATCTCGGTGGTGCTCGCGAGCGGGTCGAGCCGGTACGCCTGAAAGTGGTTGTAGCTGTACTCCGGGCGGATGAGCAGGCGGAGCGCGCCGAGCCGCGCCACGGTCTCGTCGGCGCTCGTGAGCTCGGCGATGGGCTGGCCCGTGAAGAGGTCGCGCACGATGACCGGGCGCTCGTCGAGGGCGATGCGCTCGAGGTCGGCGCGCGAGGTGCAGGCGACCCGCTCGATGTTCTCTGTGGCGGTCACGACTCGCGCTCCCGGCGCTCGGCCTCGTGCCGCGCGCGGCGGATCTCATCGAGGAGCTGCTGTTCGAAGGCGAGCATCTGCTGGTGGAGGCGCTGCGCGTAGTCGTCGGGGTTGCTACCGGCGGCGGCCGGGTCGCCCACCAGCCACTTGAGGCGCAGGTACTCGGTGAAGTCCTCCGAGTCGTTCACGTGCGGAAACGGAGCTGTCGGTCGGGGGACGCCGAGGAACTGGCACAATGGCTCCCAGCCTTCCTTCACGTCGAACACGAGGAGCTGGTCCGGGCGCACCGTGCGCTTGACCGTCTCGACGTGCTGTTCGTAGACGCCGATGGCATAGGCCTTGTCTTCGAAACGCCCCTGCAGGATCCCGCTCCAGAAGATCTCGTCGACCATCTGGGTGAACGCTGCCATCTCGGGGTCGCGGACCTTGCTGAGCGCGTAGACCGTATCGCGGGCGCTCGCGTACCAGCGCTCGGGGTCGCGCACGCTGAGCAGAACGCGCGCGTTCGGGTGGACCGCGAGCAGCTCGCGATAAAAGGCGGCGGAAGGCATGTCCACCGTCGCTCGATACCCCTGGAAGAGGGCATTCCAATCGACGGGCGCGCCGCGCGCCACGTCGGTCCACAAGCGAACGTGGTCCGGTCCAGGGCGAGGTACGAGCACTTCGCGCATGTGGTAGCAGGGGCCAAACCCGAGCGTCTCGAGTGCGCTCTTGATGGACATCGTCCCGGTTCGGGGAAACCCTGCGCCGATCACCTCCATGGCCATGGCCTTCTTCCTCGGGTGGGGATCGCCGCGCGATTGGTCCCCGGTTCGAGGATCGTCGGATCGGGATCCTTCGTCAACCCGGGACAGCAGCGTGCTTGTAATTGCCCCGGCCGTCATCAGGATCGTCCTCGCCGGGCGGGCTTCGGCGGCTCGAGAGTAGCCCGGCCTCGGCGTTCGTCAGCGCACGGCCGTGCCCCTTGGGTAACCTTCGACTATGGCGCCCCCGGCCCAGGCGTTCGGTCCACACCACGTACCCCGCATGATCGAGGGGCTGTTTGTTGGCCCTGGTCAGACGGTGAGCGGCATGCCGAGCCGCTTGCTGAGTGCTGTCCTGCCGGTGCTGTCGGCCGACTCGACGTGCGACTCCGCGTTCGTCTGCCTCGATCTGTATCAGCGGGTCACCGACGACCCACCCCGCGACTGGGAGTGGCACGTGGTCTCCGAGATCGGCAGGTACTCCTGGGAGCACACCATCGGCCTGGACCTCGGGGAGATCTGGAAGTTCGTCACCTGGTCATACGGGGCTCCTCACACGTACGCAGTCGTGTACGCCTCGCCGATCGAGCCGGGCGATATTGCCGCTGCTTACGGTGCCGAGGCCGCGCACCGCGCGTGGCCTCAGGACAAGGCTGTCCAGCTGAAGCTGACCCGCATCCCGTGACCTCGATCGCTCGTGGCAGGACGACTGGACCGACTCCGGGTGTCCCCCGTCGGGAGGTGGGCGCGCTCGTAGGCGTGGCGTTAGGTCTCTCGGAACCACGGCTGATCTGGTGGCTGCCAGATCGCCCCGTACAGCTCTCGGATGCGATGCCCGACGCGCATCCGCAGTTCGTGCTCACCCACTGGTCCGCGTATCAGATAGCGGAAGGTCGCGGTCGCCACGCGTTCCTCGCACATTCGACGAGCAGCATCTCGCGTCAGGTAGCGAGCTGCGAACGCCTCTGGTTTGGCGACGTCGACGCCGACGCCTCGCGCCTCGCCGATGACCTGGTCGTCGCGCGTGACAAGCACGAGGCCGCCGGTGCAACATTCGTTGACCATGTGCCGGTCACGGGTTCGGTTCGAGAGCCCGAGGCCATCGTTGGTCAGGAACCGTTCCCATCCGTCGAATACGCCATCGTTGCCGAGCACATGGTCCCTGAATGAGCGCGACGCCCATGCGAGTTCGCGTCCCGAAGCTTGGCGATACGTGACGGCGCGTCAACTCGTCTCCGCGGGGACCAGCGTGGACGTCCCGATGCAGAGCCTGCGCAAGCTGCTCGCGGGCTCGTACGGCAAGGTGATCATCGCGCGGCGGCTCACCAACGCGGAGGTGAAGGGGTTCGAGCGCGAGCGGGGGACTCTGACGCGGGGGTGCACGCACGACTCTTTGTCAAAGGGGGAGGAGCGGTTCCGACGGCCCCGGGCAGGGATCAGTCAACGCTGATCGGCGGGGTCGATGCACACCACCGAGCCCCGTGATTCGTTTCCGAGGGCGGCCCTGAAGATCCCCCGAAAAAATCGGCCCGCATCGGGTCCTCCGAGGACACCCTCCCCGGATCGCCGACGGGTCCCCTTTGGGATAGCCCTAGCGATAGACGATCGCCCGTCAAGGCTGCCGGTCTCGGTGATCGAGCACCGGGCACAGCGCGGCAGAACCGGCGGTCTACCGTGCTACCCTGATCGTTGTGTCGCGCCCTGCCACCGTCGGCATGATGACCGAGGCCGAGTACCTCGAGTACGATCGCTCTCACGACGGCAAGTACGAGTACGTCAACGGCGAGGTGGTCGCGATGGCGGGCGTGTCGGACGCCCACGACCGGATCCAGGTCAACGCCACCGTGGCCTTGGCCAATCGCCTCCGGGGCGGTCCGTGTCGGGTTCGCGGTGCCGATCTACGGGTTCGGCTCGATGAGACGGGCCTGTATTGCTACCCGGACCTGACCATCGTGTGCGGCGAGCCTGCGTTCGCCGCTACTCGTCCGGTCACCTTACTGAACCCCCGGGTCATCATCGAGGTCCTGAGCGAGACCACCGAGGAGTACGACCGCGGGGCCAAGGTGGCGCATTACCGGCACCGCGCGTCGTCGATCTGATCCTGCTCATCGACTCCCAGCGCCGGATGGTGGAGCGTCAACGGCGAAATCAGGACGGGACCTGGACGTTGTCGGAGCACACGACCGGCAAGGTCGTCATCCTCGAGCACGAGGTCCCACTCGACGAGTTCTACGATGGCGTCGCCTTGGCGGCCACCCCGTAGCTGTCCCTGGCGACCTGGGATCCAGACCCGGTTGCCGGCTGGAAGGTTGATAGCCTCCCGATTGTACGTCCACGAGACGGAAGCCGACGCACGTGAGTGGCCGGCGCCGGTCCAAGAGGCAGCGGCACAGGAACCGACCCGGACCGGCGGGTCCTGATGAGGCTCGACGCTCGCACCTGTGGCAGCGGCTTCGACCCGTACGAACGAACGTGCTGTGAATATCGCTACTTAGAGAGTGAGGGCAGAAGGACTCGAGCCTTCAACCAGCGGATTAAGAGTGCCGTTGCCGCCGCCTCTCAAGCCTGCGAAGTCCAGCTGAACTCCGATCGGTCAGGTAGCGCTGCCACGCGGGTGTCACGTGACCCGGCTACGAAGGCCTCAGCGACCCTCGCCATCGGATTCGAGTAGGCTTGAGCCATGGCCGTGCCGCAACAGCTCCTCCAGCAGCTCCTCGCGCTCGACGAGGCGGTGCGGCTGGAGATCGCCCACACGCTCCTGAAGAGCGTCGACGAGGCGGTGGATGACGACATGAGCGACGAAGAGCGAGTTCGGCTCGAGGCTGCGCTCGAACGTTCGCTGGCGCAGGCGGATGCCGGCCAGACCGTGTCTGCGGACGAGGTGTTCCGGCCACTGCGCGCCAAGCGGGCAGCCCGAGCTGCTCGCTGACGTGACCGCGACGGTCGAGTTCTCGGACGACGCCAGGCGGATGCTCGACGACGCCGATGAGCGATGGGCTGCCGAGCATGGCTACTTTGCGGCGAACCCGCTGGTGGAAGAGGCCGAGCACGCGAGCGAGTAGCTCCGCCACAATCCCGAGTTGGGCGTGCGATTCCGTCGAGCACGGGGCCGCCGGCCTGAGATCCGGCGCCTGCTGCTTCAAACAGGCTGGCACCTCTACTATAGCGTCGATGCCAGCCGGTCCCATGTACTGATCCTCGCCGTCTGGTACGCGAGCCGAGGCGAGAACCCACCGCTCTAGCGAACACGCGAAGCCGCGTGCGATCCGGCGCGGACCGACTCCCACTCGAGATCGTCGTCAGGGTTCGCCAGCGCCTCTCTCTCTCTCTCCGCTCGATCTCGCTGGTCCACGCTGCTTCCACGTCAGCCTCAGGCTCGGTCGACCGTGCTACCCTGATCGTGTGTCGCGCCGTGCCACCGTCGGCATGATGACCGAGGCCGAGTACCTCGAGTACGATTGGTCAGTGTCAGGATGGTACTCGATGCTCGTCGCGTAAATGTCGAGGACCTTCTGATAAAAGCGCCGCTCGGACGCGCGGATATCACGAATCCGCTCGAGCAGCTCGTCGAAGTAGTCGGTGTGTCCTTCCCCGGGCGGGTTCTTCAGCCGCTCGTCGTCCATCGCGAAGCCCTTGACCAGGTACTCGGACAGCCGCGCGTTGGCCCACTTGCGGAACTGCGTGCCGCGATGGCTGCAGACGCGGAAACCGACGGCGAGGATCGCCTCCAGCAAGTAGTGCTGCACGGGACGCCGGACCTGCCGCGTCCCTCCTGTCGAACCATCAAGTAAGACTTGATAGTTGCCCCCTGCACGCGGCCAGTCGCGGTTATTCGCGAGCCGATCGAACAAGCGCGAGCCGATCGGTCGCTCGAGCTGACGGGTCGACCAGGCTTCGCGCGCAGCTTCGATCTCGTAGAACGCACGTGCTGTCGGGCTGGCGACCCGCATCAAGATGACGTATTGCGTCCGCCCGAGCGTCGGCGGGACATCGAGCAGAAACTCGAACCCATGCTCGCACAGCCGGACCGTGAGCTCGATCCGTTCACTCCGGACGCGGTCCCTCGCGCGCGGCCAGCGCACGAGCCCACAAGAGGCCCGGTCGTCATCAGGATCGTCCACGCCGGGCGGGCTTCGGCGGCTCCGCGATCGCCTTCAGGGCGCGCTCGGCTCGCTCGCGGTCACGGGCCAGCTCGGCACGGAGCTGGGCTTCGGTGGGTAGGTACATCTGGTAGTGCCTGGCGAGGATCCGCGTATTGTCCTCGGGCAGGGTGATCTTCGCCATCGCGTCGTTCTTCTCCGAGCACAGGACGATGCCGATCGTCTTCGCCTCGCCCTCGGCGCGCTGGAAGCGATCGTAGAAGTTCACGTACATCTGCATCTGGCCGAGATCCTGATGGGTGAGCTTGCCGAGCTTGAGGTCGACCAGGACGAAGCAGCGGAGCAGCCGGTTGTAGAGGACGAGGTCGACGAAGAAGTGGTCGCCGTCGAGGGTCAGCCGCTTCTGGCGCGCCACGAAGCAGAACCCCTTGCCGAGTTCGAGCAGAAACGCCTCGATGCGATCGATGATCGCCTGCTCGAGATCGCGCTCGCGCCACGCGGCGCGCTCGTCGAGCCCCAGGAACTCGAGGACGAACGGCTCCTTGATCACGTCCGCCGGCGACTCGGGCTGCGCGCCGCGGCGCGCCAGCGCCAGGACCTTCTCCTTGTCGCGGCTCCGGGTGAGCCGCTCGAACAGCAGCGAGCCTACCCTGGCGCTCCAGCTCGCGGCTGGACCAGCCTTCACGGGCAGCCTCGATCTCGTAGAACGTGCGGGCATCGTCGTTCGTGATCTTCAGCAGGACAAGGTAGTGGGTCCAGCCGAGGTTGGGAGGGAAAGCGACGGCGACCGGCGCCACAGCTCCGGGCGCTGCGGCCCGGAGCTGCCGCCCCTTCGATCTGGACAGCACCGCTGTCCGAATTCCGCGCCCCTTAGATTTGGACAGCGCTGCTGTCCGAATTGCCGGGCCGCCAAGTTCCGCCGGCAACGACGAGCCCTTCGGGTAGGTCAGGTAGAACTGCCGGAGCCTGCGAAGCGTACGTTCTCCGAACCCTTTGCCAAGCCGCGAGACCAGCCCTTCTGCGAGTCGCTGGATGACCTCGTCGCCGTACCCAGCACGCCGCTCACCACCTTGCTCCACCTCGACGATCTCGCGACCGATCAACCAGTACGCATGCACCATCGCCGAGTTGACGGAGCGGGCCGCGTGACCACGTGCGGCGTCGACGATCTCGAGCACCCGCGAGAGTAGCCCGGCCTCGGCGTTCGCCAGCGCACGGCCGTGCCCCTTACGAGGCAGCGTGGGTCCGCGCCTCGCCATCAGCGCTCGCCCTCGTCCAACAACGCGATCACGAGGCGGGATTCGCTCAACTTGCGCAAACGACGGGCTGCGATCTCGTCACGGGCAAGCGTGTGCAGCGGAGCGCGTGCGTGGTCGTCCACCACCACGAACGCCGACCATCGAACCGGCCAAGCCGAACTCCCCATAGATTGGGCATCGTACATCCGAAAAACTGCGTGCGACTCGTAGCGCAGGGATCTCGCCTCGATCGGCGCGCCGCTCCGGGCGATGCGCACGGCGACAGCAGCATCGGTGCCTCCATCGACATCGTGGCTCGATCACGCCGGAGCGGACAAGCGCTCGTCAGGTCAGGGTAGCACCCAGGTTCCTTGGCGTTGGGACAGTTGAAGGTCTCGCGCAGGCGCTCGCGGGTCTCGCCCTCGACGGTGTGGCTGACCAGGTGCTCGGCCCGGATCACGTCGTCGAGCACCTCGCGCCGGCGCACGTCGTCGAGCGCACCGATGTACACGAGGCAGCGCCGTACCACAACACGTCGCGATCACCGGGGCACGGGTATCTCTCCCAGCCGCCGAGCGAGCTAGACCTGGTAGCCGATGCGGCGCCAGCGCTCGAACGGGCGCGGCTGCCGCGCCTCGATGCCGCCGGACGAGCCCCTCGACGGTGCTCGGGATGCCGGGCCCTCAGGTGGCGTTGCCGAGGCCGCTCTCAGTCGTGTTCGAAAATTGACCTAGCCGCTTGGCATAAGAATCTGAGCACCGAGCACACCGAGCACCCTCGTCGACGTTTGCGCAGCTTGGTCACCGCCGAGCCCAACGTGGCCGCCTGGTGCTCGCGCATTCGCATCAGCACCCGTTACTGCCGACTGTTGCGACGGACTCGGGCGACCACAACGGCAACCAACGTATTGCTCACCATCAACCAGGAGACCTCATGAATCTTCAACGACTACGGTCCGTGCTCGGCAAGGACACCCAGCACCTCGGCGACATCGTGTTCTGGCAGCTCGCTGACGCCCGCGTGGATCGGGCGACGCTCGAGTCGGGCTTCGATGCCGCGCTGCTGCCCGAGGAGCCCACCACCGAGCGCGCGCTCAAGCAGGCTGTGCGCGAGGATCAGGTCGGCCAGCGGGACCGGCTGATCCGGCTCAGGCTCGACAGCGAGGCCGAGATCGTCTTCGCCATCGTTCGCGAGAACCGCGACGACGCGGGGAACGTCACGTACGTGCAGGAAGCCCACGTGCGCCTTGAGCGCGCGAGCGAGGCGATCACCAGCGACGTGGCCTCCCACGACATCGCCAGGCCGTGCTCGCAGGGTTCCGCACGTTGCGGACCACGCACACGGCCGATGACGTCAGGCGCGCGATCGTGAAGGCGCTCGGCAAGTGGGCCGCAGTGACGCTGCGCGACGGCGGCGGCATCTACTGGGTGCCGTCGGTCTATGCCGCCGAGCTGCGGCGCCTTCAAGGCGCCGTCGAGAAGATCGGGACGTCCCGGGTCCATGTCCTGCCCGTGCACGAGAGCCAGGACGCCAGCCGCGCGCTCGGCGCGGTCGCCACGGCGTCGCTCGAGGCCGAGCTGGCGCAGCTCCAGGCCGAGATCGCGGCGTTCGTGTCGATGCCGCCCGAGCGGACCTCGACCTTGACCCGCCGGCTCGAGGCGTTCGCGGCGCTGCGCGAGCGCGCCAAGCTCTACCGGAGCGTCCTCGCGATCACCGTGACCGATCTCGACCGGCAGCTCGACGAGATGTCGGCGAGGGTCGAGGGAATGATCCACCAGAAGGCCGCGTAGCCACCACGTCACCATCAACCACATGGAGGGCGATCTCGGAAACGAGGTCGCCCTTCGCCTTTCCGGAGGTTCGTCATGCACAAGCAGATCAATCAGCTTCGCGCCGACCTGATGGCGCAGTTCCCCGAGCGCAAGGACGTCATCGATGGCTC
>Ga0308176_10000143_pt1 | contig 49207 bp, 51 predicted proteins | sample PhyCR2_3_FD_203890 | JGI IMG/M metagenome (GOLD analysis project Ga0308176, IMG submission 203890) | Soil microbial communities from UC Gill Tract Community Farm, Albany, California, United States - DLSLS.C.R2 | ecosystem: Environmental > Terrestrial > Soil > Agricultural land | place: USA...
CGAACGGAAAAATGAAGGTTCTTCACCGCCGCGGTGAAGTCATTACCAACCAAGCAGGAAAAGCCATCAAATTAATCGGCACCACGCAAGAAATTACCCAGCAATACAAAACGCAAACGGAACTGCGCGAAAGCCAAAACTTCATTCGTAAAATCACCGACGCAACGCCGTCCATCATCGCATCCTATAACGTAAACACAGGCGCTTATACATTCATTAGCGAGGGGCTTGAAAAACTGTTGGGCTATCCCACCAGCGAAGTGATGGAAAAAGGGACGGCCTTCTTTGTGAGCATCGTGCATCCCGATGACCTGCAGGGAATAATGGAAAAGAATCAAAAGGCATTGGATGAAGCCAACAGCAATTCTCCCAAAAAGGACATTGTTGCGGAATTTACCTATCGCATGAAGCACAAGAACGGCGACTACCGATGGTTTCATACGTACGGAACAATATTCGATTACAATGCCAACGGCAAAGTGGAGCATATACTGAACATTACGCTTGACGTAACGGAGCAAAAAGTAGCTGTTCAAACCATTCGAGAACAGGAATATTTTATCCAGCAAATTGCCGATGCCTCTCCTACCATTCTTTACCTCTTTGACGTGCCCTCGCAAAGCATGGCTTACATCAACCGCGAAGCTTTTTTTGTGCTGGGCTATTTGCCGGAGGAAATTATTGAAGAAGGCAGCAACGTTACGGCCCTGCTTTATCATCCCGATGACGTGCAGCTTTTGCCCGCACGAAAGCAAAGCAGAAAGAACTTTCAGCAGGTGGACAGCATGATCCAATACGAGTGCCGCATAAAACACAAAGAGGGCGACTACCGCTGGCTGCTGGTGCGTGAAATTATTTTCAAGAGCGACGAGAAAGGCGCCGTTACGCAAATCATTGGCGCTGCGCTCGACATTACCCGCCGCAAAGAAATGGAGCGAACCATTTTGCAAAATGCAAGGCAACTGGAGCAATCCAACGCAAGCCTGGAGGAATTTGCTTACGTGGCTTCGCACGACCTGAAAGAACCGCTGCGAAAGATATCCACTTTTGGCGACCGTCTTGTGGCTTCGCAACTTGACCGGTTGAGCGACGAAGGCAGAATTTATCTTACCAAAATTGTGGATGCGTCGCAGCGAATGCAAGCCATGATTTCCGATTTGCTTTCCATCTCCATGATTAGCGGCAACAGCCAATTTGAAAAAGTAAGCCTGCAAAAAATATTGGAAGAAACCCTGCAAACCCTCGAATACAAAATTGAACAGCAAAAAGCAGTGATTCGTTACGAGGCTTTGCCGGAGGCAAACGTTATTCCGTCACAATTCAGACAACTCTTTCAAAATCTTATTGCCAACTCGCTAAAGTTTGTACGCGAAGGCGTGCAGCCGATTATTTTGGTACGATGCGAAATGGCATCTCTGGAAGAAAAGCAATCGCACCAATTTTCAAAATCTGCAACTTATCTGAAACTTATTTTTTCCGATAACGGCATTGGCTTTGAAAACGAGTATGCACAGAAGATCTTCGCCATCTTTCACCGGCTTCATGGCCGAAGTGAATATGAAGGTTCGGGCATTGGTCTTGCCATTTGCAAAAAAATTGTAGAGCACCACGGCGGCGTTATTTTTGCCAGTGGCCTGCCGGACGCCGGCGCCACGTTTACGCTAATTATTCCGGCATGAAACGAAAGCACAGGATTTTAATTGTTGACGACGATGTGGATGACAGGGAAATCATTCGCGACGCATTTGAAAGCAAGCTTGACGCGGTTAATTGTATATTTCTGGAAAACGGCGAGCGGCTATTGGGCTATCTCGAGGAACTTCGCGATTCCGGTGAGCCATCGCTCATCATGCTGGATTTAAACATGCCCGGAAAAGATGGTCGCGAAATTTTAAAAGCCCTTAAAACTGATAATTATTTCCGGCGGATTCCAACGGTTGTATTTACTACTTCATCTTCTTACCGCGACCGACAAGCCGTTTATGATTTGGGCGCCAATTGTTTTGTTACCAAGCCCGATACGTTTAACAAGTTGGTGGAACTAACAAACGCCATTGCGTTGTTGTGGCTGGAGTGAGGAGGACGCTGATTGGTTGATTAGTTGACCGGTTGATCGGTTGGTAAGTGCTCTATCCAATTAACTAATCAACCAGTTAACCAATCAACTGGTACAATTTTTTAGCTCCGCACAACATGCGTCACATAAACTGGCACATCGGCTGTTCGGGGTTTTATTACAAAGAATGGAAAGAGTTTTTTTATCCCAAAGGTCTTGCGCAAGTCCGGTGGTTTGATTATTACGCACAGCACTTCAATACGCTTGAGATCAACAATACCTTCTATCGTTTTCCCGAACTAAAGCTTTTTCAAAACTGGTACAGCAAAGCACCGGACCGTTTTTGCTTTTCGGTGAAGGTGCCCCGCATTGTAACGCACCTGCAAAAGTTTAAAGAAACCGAAAAGGTTCTTGGCGATTTTTACCTTCTTGCCAATGAGGGGCTAAAAGAAAAACTTGGAGCCATACTTTTTCAATTGCCGCCAAGCCTTGCCTACAGCGAAACACTGCTCCAAAACATCCTTTGGCAAATGAATCCGCTTTACCAAAATGTGATTGAGTTCCGGCACATAAGCTGGTGGCGAAAAGATGTGTTCGCAGCTTTGAAAGAAGCCAACGTTTGCTTTTGTGGCGTAAGTTTTCCGGGATTGATTAACGACCCTGCTGCCGATTTATCGTTCGCTTATTACCGCTTTCATGGCGTGCCTAAATTGTATCATTCGGCCTACAGCGAGAGTTTTATTGAACGCATCGCAGCACAGATGGCTGCGTCAACTGTGAACGAAGCCTTTGTTTACTTCAACAACACTGCATCTGCCGCTGCCCTGGACAACGCAAAATATCTGCAAACTTTTATAGCCACCCATTCGTAAATTGAAAAATGATACAACAAACGCCTTGGTTTGAACGGGCCTTCAATTTTGATTTTCCCATTACAAATTTCCCGGTGATTTTTAGCCGGCTCGAAGGAACACTGTTCCGGTTGCAAGCCATTTTGATGAATGCTGATGACGATTATTGCAGTTACAACGCCGATGGCTGGTCGGTGAAAGAACACCTGGGACATTTGTCTGATCTGGAAGATTTGTGGTGGAAGCGCATGCAGGATTTTTTAGACCGTAAAGAAATTCTTACGCCTGCCGATTTAACCAACACAAAAACAAATGAAGCCCGGCACAACGAAAAAAGCCTCGAGCAATTGATGCAACAATTCGTCGTTGAACGCCAGCGAACACTGGAAACAATTTATGGTTTCGACCGCAGTACGCTTGGTCTTATGTCAGCTCATCCGCGCTTGCATCAGCCCATGCGTTTGATTGACTCGCTCTACTTCGTGGCCGAACACGACGATCATCACACTGCTAAAATTTCCGGGCTTTTGCGCAAGCCAGAACCGGTGCCCGGCAATTGATTTTTTCCTTTGTAAAGTGGCTTCCCAACTGGCATTTCTTTAAGAAAACAACAGCATTTTTGCTGCCTTTTTTGCTACATATTTTAGTATTTTTAAGTATGAAGACAGTTGTGTATGACGGAAGCTTTGAAGGTTTTTTGTGTGCTGTATTTGATGTGTATGAATACAAAATAAACGAGCCGGAAATCGTGCCTTTGCGGAAGCACCAGCCTTCAATGTTTGCCGGGCCGCATTTTGTAAACCATAATTTGAGACACAGCAACCGCGTGTGGAAAGCATTGGAAAAGAAGCTTACCTTAACCGCACAGAAATCAGTGTACCTCGCCTTTCTTTCTGAACAGGACGGCATTGAAAACAAATTGCTGCAATATTTTCAACAAGCTCTTGCGGCTGAAAAATTTATGGAAGATGATGTTCATAACCCCATCGCGCAATCCGTAATTCAGGCCGCAAAAAAAGCACGGCGAGAAAAGAAACGAACGGAAGATTTTGTACGTTTTCAGGAAACAAAAAATAATTTACACTATGCTCTGATTGAGCCGGCCTGCAACGTGCTTCCGCTGATTGCTAAAGAGTTTAGGAAAAGCTATAACGACCGGCGCTGGATGATTTATGACGCAGAACGACGGTACGGTTTCTATTATAACGGAAGACAAGTGCAAAAAGTTCAGGCTAAATTTTCACAGGATGCTGACTCGCAAAAAGATGCAATTGCAATCTTTGACGAAGGCGAAGCGCTTTACCTGCAGCTCTGGAAAAAGTATTTTAAAAGCGGAACCATCTTGGGCAAGGCAAAAACAAAATTGTACGTTCAGCCAATGCCAGCGCGGCAGCACAACTTTGCTGATCAACAGCCACACCTTGGCTTAAGCTTGCAGGACAGATTGACGAACTGGACGTATAAAAGAGCTTAGTCTCCTTGTATGCCAGCGATAATTGCCGCATAGCGGGCGAAGCGTACAAGAGTGCGACGCAAAGGAAGCTTAATAGTAGCAATGCAGTTCGGTACATAATATTGTTTGCATTCAGCGTGTAGGTTTGCAAAATAATTCGCGTAAATGATGGACGGCAGATGTTATTTTCGCGAGCGGCCATGCAAAGTTTTTCCATCCGAAATATTGAATTGCTCACGAGCATAAAAGCCCACACGCTGCGGATTTGGGAGCAGCGTTACAATTTTTTTAAAGCGCAACGCAAAGAGAGCAAACAACGCATTTATTCGAACGAGGATCTTAAAAAGCTCCTCTGTATTTCTTTCCTTTATCACAACGGCTGGAAGGTGTCAAAGATTGCCGTATTGTCTGATGATGAAATTGTGGAAGAAGTGCGCAAGGTTGCTCTCCATATTTCGAATTACAAAACTTACGTGCAACAACTTTTGCAGGCCGCTCTTGATTTTAACGAGGCGTCTTTTCTCGCCGTGTTGAACGAGCTGATTGAAAATATTGGTTTCGAAAAAACAATCATTGACGTATGCTACCCGTATTTGCAGCGCATTGGGTTGCTTTGGGATACAGGCAATGTAATTCCTGCACAGGAACACTTTTCAAGTTACCTCATTCAAAACCGCTTGATCAGCGAAACGGAAAAGTTTTCAGCAGCACAAAATGAGGCGCCGGAACTCGCTCTTTTTTGCCCGGAGAACGAATACCACGAATTGCCGCTTCTTTTTTTAAACTATCTCCTGCGAAAGAATAACTGGAAAGTTTTATACCTCGGTGCAAACATTAAGCTTGCTGATTTAAAAGAAGCTGCACAACTTCCGGGCATCCGCTTTTTGTATTTGCACCTAATTACCAATTTTACGGGTGTGCACATTGACGATTATTTGGAAACGCTGCGAAGGAACTTTCCTGATCATCAAATTTTTGTTTCGGGCCGCGGCATTGAGCAGAGCCAGCGAAGCTTTGTCGGCTTGCAACTTTTGCGAAGAGACGAAGATATTTTTCGGTTAATTGAATCGCGTGAAATGCAAGCATTTCCTCGCTAATCAATACATTCCGCCGGGCTTTATTTTGGCAACACGTATGATTTGACGTCGTTTTCTGTAATGGTTTTGCCAGAGAGGATAACTAGACGCTCCACAACGTTTCGCAGCTCGCGGATATTACCCGTCCAGTTGTACTCCTGCAAAGCCTTCATCGCATCATCGTCAATGGACTTTGGCGGCATGCCGTAATCCTCGCAAATTTCTTTTAGAAAATTATTGACCAGCAGTGGAACGTCGTCTCTCCTTTCGTTTAGAGATGGCACGTGAATAAGGATAACGCTAAGGCGGTGATAAAGGTCAAGGCGGAAGTTCTTCTCTTCTACTTCCTTCATCAAATCTTTGTTGGTGGCGGCAACCACCCGCACGTCCACGTTGATGTCTTTATCGGCGCCAACGCGGGTTATTTTTCCTTCCTGCAAGGCACGCAAAACTTTGGCTTGTGCGCTTAAACTCATGTCGCCAATTTCATCCAGAAACAACGTGCCGCCGTTGGCTTGCTCAAACTTGCCAATGCGTTGTTTAATGGCTGACGTAAACGAACCTTTCTCATGGCCAAACAGTTCGCTTTCGATCAGTTCACTTGGGATGGCGGCACAATTCACTTCGACCAAAGGATTTTCGGCCCGGCTGCTTTTTTGATGCAGCCAACGAGCCACCAACTCTTTGCCTACGCCGTTCTCGCCGGTAATTAAAACCCTCGCTTCGGTAGGCGCCACTTTTTCGATGGTGTCTTTGATTTGTTTAATGGGCGCCGACTCGCCAATCATTTCTTGCACTTTGCTTACACGACGCTTAAGGGTCTTTGTTTCGCTTACCAGTTTGTTTCGCTCCATGGCGTTGCGAATGGTAATGAGAAGACGGTTCAGGTCTGGCGGTTTGGAAATAAAATCATAGGCGCCCTTTTTTACGGCTTCCACAGCGGTTTCTATCGTGCCATGACCAGAAATCATGATGACGGGAACATCGGGGGCTGCTTCTGTGGCCTTTTGCAGAAATTCCATCCCGTCTATCTTGGGCATTTTAATGTCGCACAGAACAACGTCAAAAGTTTTCTCCTTAAATTTTTTCAGGCCTTCTTCACCGTCTGCTGCTTCTTCAATTTTGTAGCCTTCAAAAGAGAGAATTTCTGTCAGGGTTTTTCGGATTGATTTTTCGTCGTCAATGATTAGAAGCGTCGCCATTTTTTTTATTGAGACGGCAAAGTAAAGGAAATAAGAAGAAATGAGTATGTGCGGCAATCGAGAAGAAACCAGTACTGCAAGCGGCAATAATTTTTTACAACTGTTTCAAATTCTCTTTGGCTCAAAGAAGAGAATCAGCTAATTTTTATTTTGGCTTACTCCGGATTATTGGAGTAAGGGCAAACCCTTAGAAAAAAATAAAGGCCGGATAGAAATCCAGCCTCGTGTAAAATCCAATATCCTATGAAAAACCGAGACAAAGATGCGGTCCTTAATCCAGAATTCAAAACTTTTCGAAAAATATTTTTTGGGGTAGATGTATTGAAAATGAAAAAGTTGTGTCCAATGGATACAACTTTTTATTATTTCTACCCACTTTGGGGCAGGTCTTCTACGACTTGATTTCAATTATTTTTTAAGATACATGACTTCCTTTACAAGACTTACTGTTCGCGGCACATCAGGCAGGGCGGCAGCAACCAGATTTGGGGCGTAGTGCAGTGGTGCATCGGCCGCTGTAATGCGGCGAATGGGCGCATCAAGGTAATCGAAACCTTCTTTTTGTATGCGATAAGAAATCTCGGAAGAAATGGAAGCAAAGGGCCATTGTTCTTCTACAATTACCAGACGGTTCGTCTTTTTCACGCTTTCTAAAATAGTCATCCAGTCCAACGGACGGATGCTTCGAAGATCAATGACCTCGGCGCTGATTCCTTCCTTTTCCAACTCCGCTGCCGCACCAAGGGCTACCTTCATCATTTTATTGAAAGAAACAATCGTTACATCACTGCCTTGTTTCTTTACATCTGCCTTTCCCAGTTCAATATAATATTCTTCATCGGGCACTTCGCTTTTCTCGCCATACATTACTTCGCTTTCCATAAAAATAACAGGATCCTCTTCGTAACGAATGGCTTGCTTCAACAAGCCTTTGGCGTCGTAGCCGTTGCTTGGCGATACAACTTTTAATCCCGGGATATTTGCATAAAGTGCTTCAAAAGCTGTTGAGTGTTGCGCCCCTAATTGGCCTGCCGAGCCGTTTGGACCGCGAAACACAATAGGGCAGGTAATTTGTCCGCCGCTCATGGCCAGCATTTTTGATGCAGTGTTCAATATCTGGTCAAGGGCTAATGCAGCAAAGTTCCAGGTCATAAATTCCACGATCGGTCGAAGCCCGTTTTGTGCAGCACCCACGCCAACGGCTGCAAAACCCAGTTCCGCTATGGGCGTATCAATTACACGCCTGGGGCCAAATTCGGCCAGCATGCCTTGGCTTACTTTGTAAGCACCATTGTATTCGGCCACTTCTTCGCCCATTAAAAACACACGATCGTCGCGGCGCATTTCTTCATTCATGGCTTCGCGCAGGGCTTCACGAAAAGGAATTTGTCTCATGTAATTTTGAATTGAAAGGTGGGCAAATTTAGCAGACGAGACGGAATAAACCTAAAAGTGGTTGACGGCCGGTCGATAAATAATCTTTACACTTTTTCGTTGCCAAAGACGAACCATAAATAGTGAAGTAGTTCTTCTGGCCGGGCCTTTGCAAGTGCTTGCCGCATGAACTGGACACAAGTTGTGGGTTTGTTTGCTGGTGTTTGCACTGCATCATCTCTCCTGCCGCAATTGATAAAGACAATTAAAGAAAAGAAAGCGGAAGATATTTCAAAACTAATGCTTGCCGTATTGATGTTGGGTGTGGCTACATGGGTGGCTTACGGTTTTATGCGCAACGATTTTCCCATTATTGTGACCAATTCATTTTCATTTTTGCTGAACGTTTTTATGATGGTACTGCGATTTAAATACAGCCGTAAAGGGAAGTAAAGAAACTGCATGAAAAACAAAAGCTCCGGGCAGCCGGAACTTTGAAGAATGCTGTTTAATTAAGTTAGTTAAACATTCTCGATCACCATTGCACTAGCGCCGCCGCCGCCGTTGCAAATGCCTGCCGCACCTATCTTTCCGCCCTTTTGTTTGAGAACATTTATCAACGTAACAATGATTCTCGCACCGCTGCAACCGAGCGGATGGCCCAACGAAACAGCGCCGCCATTTACATTTACTTTGGCGGGATTAAGATTCATCATTTTTGTGTTTGCAATGCCTACAACACTAAAGGCCTCGTTCAGTTCGACGTAATCAATATCTTTCATTTCCACCCCGGCTTTTCTTACTGCTTTCGGCAACGCGATACTTGGCGTCGTTGTAAACCAGGTTGGCTCTTGTTCAGCATCGGCATAACCCCGAATGATGGCGATGGGCTTAATGCCCAATCCGTCTGCTTTCTCCTTGCTCATTAAAACCACGGCTGCAGCGCCGTCGTTCATAGTGCTGGCATTGGCGGCTGTAACCGTTCCTTCTTTCCCAAATGCCGGCTTCAGTGATGCAACCTTATCAAACTTTACATTCCAGGGTTCTTCGTCTTTATCAACTGTTATATCGCCTTTTTTTGAAGCAATGACGACCGGAACAATTTCATCGGTAAACCGGCCTTCATTCCATGCGGTTTGGCTTCGCTTGTAACTTTCAATGGCAAAGGCATCTTGTTCTTCGCGACTGATTTTATTTTCGGCTGCACAAATATCTGCGGCGCAGCCCATCGCAAAATTGCTGTAACAATCGGTGAGGCCATCTTTCTGCAAACCATCCACCAGCGGTGTTTCGCCGTACTTGTTTCCCCACCGAAGATTGGTGACGTAGAAAGGAACGGCACTCATATTTTCCATGCCGCCGGCAACCACAATATCGGCATCGCCAAGCAAAATGCTTTGTGCGCCTTGTGCTATGGCCTTCATGCCGCTTGCACAAACTTTATTGACGGTGGTGCAAATGACCTTGTCGGGAAGTCCTGCAGCCTTGGCTGCCTGGCGTGCAGGCGCTTGTCCAAGATTGGCTTGCAATACGCAGCCCATCAGCAGTTCATCAACTTGTTCGGGTTTAATACCCGCCTTCTCCAGGGCGCCTTTAATAGCGACTGCTCCTAATTGCGGTGCGGGTACGTCTTTTAATGCGCCGCCAAAAGAGCCCATCGGCGTACGCACAGCAGAAACAATGTAAACGGTTTTATTCATATAGCTGTTTTAAGCGTCGCAAAGATAGCCGCTGATTGCAGGGATTTTAAAACGATTGTCTGGATTAATAGCACAAGAACGGAAGGCCAAAAAGGGAATGATAAATGAAACGCATCGCTGTCGGGCGCAAACTTCTTTGTTCAATATTCCTTGTACGTCTGTTCAGAATTCTCTTCGCTACTTTCGCTTATGCCCAAACCCTTTTTAACTGCCGAATGGCGAAACCTTCTGATGGCGAATTATCCTATCGAACTTTCGGCATTGAGGCCTTATTTACCTTGCCGCACAGAACCTGACGCTTTCAACGGCGTTCACTACCTGAGTCTTGTCGGATTTCTTTTTTCCAATACAAAAGTGCTCGGATTGTCCATCCCTTTCCACCGCACATTTGAAGAAGTGAATCTGCGATTTTACGTTCGTTACAAAGAGGGCAACGAATGGAAAAGAGGCGTTGTTTTCCTGAAAGAAATCGTTCCGCGTCGCGCCATCACTATTGTCGCAAACAGTTTGTATGGCGAAAACTATTCAACACATAACATGAAGCATACTTGGAAAGATGACGGAGAAAATTTGGAAGTTGGATATTTTTGGAGGGTAGCCGGCGAATGGAATTATCTCAAAGCAAAAGCAGAAAAAGAGCCGGAAGATTTGGTTAAAGGCTCGGCAGAGGAGTTCATCACAGAACATTACTGGGGTTATACATTCGTGAACGAAAAATGCAGCGGCACCTATCAGATTACTCATCCGCAATGGAAGATTCACAAAGTGATTGAGCACAATATTTTCTGTAATGCGGAAAAGCTTTACGGGCCTGAATTCGGAAATATATTGAAGCAAGAACCTTCATCAGTTTTCCTGGCAGCGGGTTCGGCAATAAGCGTGATGAAAGGCTCAAAAATTTTTGCATCGTAAACAATACAAAATTTGACAGCACACTATTCTCTCATCATCATCGGCGGCGGACCCATTGGAGTAGCCTGCGCATTGGAGGCAGAAAAAAAAGGTATTGACTATTTAATTCTGGAAAAAGGAACACTGGTTAATTCGCTTTACAATTATCCGGTAAACATGACCTTCTTTTCTACATCCGAACGGTTAGAAATTGGTGGTGTTCCGTTTGTTAGCAACAATCCCAAACCAAGGCGAGCAGAAGCGTTGGAATATTATCGCCGCGTAGCGCAGGATAACCGCATCAACATTCATTTGTTTGAAGAAGTTTTGGAAGTAAAACAGACAGGAGAAAAGAAGCAACCGCCATTTCAAATCATAACCAGCAAGTCAATCTATACAACCGGCAATATTATTATTGCAACGGGTTTTTATGACATTCCTTACCTGCTAAATATTGCCGGCGAAAACTTGCCAAAAGTAAAGCACTACTACGATGACCCGCACTACTATTCATTTCAAAAAGTGGTGGTTGTGGGTGCGCAAAATTCGGCTGTGGATGCGGCGCTTGAAACCTGGCGCAAAGGCGCAGAAGTGACAATGGTGGTGCGCAAACCGGAGGTTGGTCAGCGTGTTAAATACTGGGTTCGTCCCGATATTGAGAACCGAATCAAAGAAGGCTCTATCAAGGCTTACTTTAATTCTTGCTTAAAAGAAATAAGAGAACACGAGGTGGTGATTAAGACTTCAGAAGAAGAAATTGTTTTGCCAAACGATTGGGTGCTTTCGTTAACGGGTTATCAACCCAATCTTTCCTTTCTTAAAAATATTGGAATTGAATTAAGCAACGACGAAGTGAAAAAGCCTGCTTATAACGAAGAGACGCATGAAACCAACATCACGGGTGTTTACCTGGCTGGTGTTATTTGCGGCGGCATGAACACGCACCGCCTTTTCATTGAAAATTCAAGAGAACATGCCAAAAAAATTTTGGCACATATTGCTTCCAAACCTTAAGCGACAACGTTGTTTATTTTCACAATTTTCAGCTTGTGAAATAAAGCGATGACAGGGTAAACGGGGTCGAATTCGCCTTTCTTTACCGCAAAATTGCTGCGCGAAGGAAACTTGTGGTGATTGTTGTGATAACCTTCGCCGAGCATCAGCACGTCAACCTTAAAAAGGTTTTTTGACGTGTTGTCGGTTTCAAAATTTACATGGCCGTATTTGTGCGCAAACCAGTTGATTACCATGCCGTGAATGGGGCCCATTAAAATGTGCACGGGAATCAGCAAATACCACCAGGCCGACGGTGCAAAGGCAACATAAAACCAAACATAAGCGCCTGACCAAAGAATGCGCGAATACCAGGTATTGCCCCACCAGTCCAACCAATTTTTTTGCGGAACGTTCTTCAGAAAGCGTTCTTCAACGGCCATCTTTTCCTTCATGATTTGCACATAGGTAAAAGAGGTGCGCCACATCATGCTGATCCAATTTTTGTCAAAGGATGGCGAGTGAGGGTCGAGTTCGGTATCGGTGTAGGCGTGGTGAATGCGGTGAAGAATGGCATAAACACGCGGACTCATGTAAGAAGAGCCTTGCGTAACAAATGAATAGGCAAAGAAAAATTTCTCCCATCCTTTGCTCATCGTAAAGGCGCGGTGGGCGGCATAACGGTGGTGAAAAAACGATTGTGCAAACAGCGACAAATACCAGTGCAGCACTAAAAAAAGAAGAATTGCGAACATGGGACACACTTGTGCGTTAAAGTTACCAAACGTACACGACGCCTCGGGCTTTACGCTTTGTTTTTAATGAACGCAAAAATAGGTTTAAACCAATACGAAAATGTATTGTTTAGAAGAGGTGGCAGCAAACAATCTTAGTCTTCGGCTTTGTTGCTTACCAACGAAAGCTTGGCGAACTCTGTTCCGCTGAAAATTTTTGCCAGATTGATATTTTGGGATTTGCTATACTCAGCAAGATGTGTTTGCGTAACGATACGCCAGAAGTTTTTTCCTTTCAATTCGTTGTAATCCCTGCCTTTTACAATCAATCCCCGAACCGGGTTTCTTTTCTTCATTTCAAAGCGAATAATCTTTCCTTGGGGAACTGTTTCCTTTGCTAAAAAGTTCTCGATTTGTTCTACTGTCATAGCGGGCTAAGATAAATGTTTCGAATTTTCGTGAACGTTAAAATTGAAAAATAAGCAAAAATGCAGCGCTTGCCGCTGCATTTGAAATATCATTCGGATTATCCCTGCTTCACAACTTGTATTTCGCAATGAACGCGGATTTCGTCACTTACAACAACGTTTCCGGCTTCGGTTACAGCATTCCAAATCAAACCAAATTCTTTACGGCTGATTTTCCCGCTCACGGTGAAACCGGCTTTGGTTTGCCCGTATGGGTCAACTACGATGCCGCCAAATTCAACGTTTAGCGTAATGGGTTTGGTCACACCGCGGATAGTCAAATCGCCATGCAGCTTTGCTTCGTCTCCGTTTGCCTCGTATCTCTTTCCAACGAATTTTAATTGTCCGTGATTATCTGCGTCGAAAAAGTCAGCCGACTTAAGGTGTGTGTCGCGCTGCTGGTTGTTGGTGTCTATCGAGCTGATGTCAGCAGTGAACTCAATTTTTGACGCCGTCGTAAAGTCGTCTGATTCTGTAGTCACTTCCAAATCAAATTGCTTGAAGTAACCGGTCACAGTCGTAATCATCAAGTGCTTGACTTTAAACTGAACCTCGGAGTGTGCGGGGTCGATCTTCCATGTAATTGCCATAACGTTGTATTTAGATTGCAAATATAATAATTCAATGTTTAAACATTGAATTAAAGTTCCTTTTCTGCCAAACATTTGACGAAACCGTTACTTTATCCTCTCACACTTCAAACAAAATTGGTTTGTGTACCAACTCGTAAGCTTCGTTCAATATACATGCATTTATAAATTTTATGCCGTGGCGTTTTACCATGCCGTAAGATTCGTGGATGTGGCCGCATACGTGAGCCTTGGGTTTTATACACAGCACTTCTCGAAGCAAGTCTTTATCACCCGCATGTTGCTCATTCGGCGTAAGGTCCAGAATCCCGTAAACAGGTCCGTGCGTTAGCAGAATGTCAACGTCAGCCGGAATTTTTTTCCATTGTTCAGCCAAAGGTTCACCGCGTTGCTTGTTAAAAGCCCAACGATAAAACTTAGGCGTGTAAGGCGAACCCCAGATCTTGATTCCGTTTATTGACACTTCTTCATCCATTAAATAATGAACCGTGGGCGGCAACATCTTCTTAATCGCACTTAGCTTTTCTCTTTCAAAAAAGAAATCATGGTTGCCCGCGATGAAGATTTTAAAAGCGAAAGGCAATTGCCCAAACCATTGAAGAAAATCTTCAATCTCACGCTTGTCGCCGTGATAACTCACGTCGCCAGCGTGAAGCAACACGTCTCCTTTGGGTAGTTTTAAAAGACGGTGACGCGAATGTGTATCGGACAGGGCAACAATTTTCAAATTGATTTTTGAAGAGAGTTCATCAATTCCCGTTCCCTTAATCCTTTTAAATAAAATGTCCCGCCAAAAAGCGGGACAGTATTGATATTAGAGTACACGATCAATCTTTACGGGTATCTAAATGTTCATTTCGGTTTGAAGATTGATCACGTGTTTTGCCTTGGGGTTCAGATCGCTTGCCACCGGTTTTTTCGTCATGGTTGGATTTTTCACGAGCCACTGGCTTTTTCATGCCTTGATTACTCTGGTTACTTGCTCCTCGTCCTGAGGAGCCGCTTTTGTTGTTATCGCCTCGGCCTGCCATAGGAATAATATTTTGTTGTGTGATGCGAAAAGAATAAAACAGTAATTATGCCACACAAAGGCGGCAAATGAAATTTTTTTGCACGAGTTTTCTACTGTTTAGCTTTTTGATTGTTTTTGCGCAAGAAAACGACACAACAAAAGCGAATCAATTAGAGACTGTGGTTATTAAAGCCTTTGAGCGGACACGAAAACTAAAAGAACTTGCTGCTGCCGAGAATTATATCAATTACCAAGATCTCGAAAAATTTGGCAGCAATTCAATTGTACAAGCGATTAACGCAACCCCCGGTATTCGAATGGAAGAGCGGTCTCCGGGAAGCTATCGTCTGAACATTCGTGGAAGCTCGTTGCGGTCGCCGTTTGGTGTTCGCAACGTAAAGATTTATTACAACGATCTGCCGTTTACGGATCCCGGTGGCAACAGTTACCTGAATGCATTGGGCAATTACAATTTTAATTCCCTTGAAATCATTAAAGGGCCAGGCAGCAGCGTTTACGGCGCAGGTACCGGCGGTGTAATGCTGATTGAGAGCATGAACCCAAACGAAGCACGCAATGTTTTTGCGGAAACGACGGCAGGAAGTTTTGGCCTTCGTAATTTTTACGCATCAGCAACTGTTGGTGCTGACGAAGCAAAGAACAAGTTTGGCTTTCAGCACATGCAAAGCGAAGGCTATCGCTTTCATTCAGCATTGGAAAGAAATATTTTTAGTTGGAACGGACGGTTTGCCACGAGAAAAGCCGTTTTGAAAACTACCTTTTTATACAGCCGCCTTTTTTACGAAACACCCGGCGCTTTAACCAAAGCCGAATACGATGCCGAACCGAGAGTTGCAAGGCCTGTTGCGGGAGGCTTTCCGGGTGCAGAGCAAAGCAAGGCATCCATAAACGAGAACACATTTTTAGCAGGCGCCGGTTTCAGTCAAAAATTTTCTGAAAGATTTTCCAATACTACGTCTGCTTACGGCATGTTTACCGAATTAAATAATCCTGCTATTCGCAATTACGGCAGAAACCTGGAACCGCATGTTGGCGGACGAACTGTTTTTCGCGTTCAGAAAAGCCTTCATCAATTCAATTTTCATTTCGTCACCGGCACCGAGTGGCAGCAAAATTTTTCAAGCATTTCGGTTTATAAAAATCGCAGCGGAGAAAGAGACACGCTACAAACCACGGACGACATTCCCATACGGCAATCGCTTCTTTTCTTGCAGGTGAGTTTTGAAAAAAACGATTGGGAATTATCTGTAGGTGGAAGCGTCAATTATTTGCAGGTGAAAATAAAGCATGGCTATCCTTTCCCTTCGCCGGAGCAACAACGCGATTTTTCGGCGCAATTCGAGCCGCGTGTTTCGCTGGCAAAAAAATGGAAAACACTGACGGTTTATTCAAGCATCGCAAAAGGCTTCTCTCCTCCTGCTTCAACTGAGTTGTTACCCAGCGGCAGCAGCCTTAATCTTTCGCTGAACGCCGAAGAAGGAACAAATTATGATGTAGGTTTCAAAGGCGGGTTCAAAGAGTTTTCGTTTGATGTAGATGCTTTTCTGTTTCGCTTGCAAAATGCCATCGTACAACGGCGCGACGCAAGCGGCGGCGATTTTTACACCAATGCCGGCAGCACATTGCAAAAAGGCGTTGAAACCTCGCTAAACTATTCCTTCTTAAAATCCATTTCTTTCTTGCAACAGGGTTCGTTTTGGCTTAGCCACACCTGGCATCTTTTCCGGTACAAAGAATTTAAGCAACTCAGTGCCGATTATTCCGGCAATCGCTTGCCTGGCGAAGCACCGTACACAATTTCAACTGGTATTGATATCAGGACAAAAAGCAGATGGCTTGCCACCGTCAGCTATTTTTTCAGCGACAAGATTCCGTTGAACGATACCAACAGCGACTACGCAAACGCCTATCATTTGCTTCAGGCCCGGGTTGGTTTTGAGAAACTCTTTGCCGCGCAATGGCAGGTCAGAATCGTTGCCGGTGGTGAAAATTTGCTCAACGCAAAATACAGCTTGGGCAACGACATCAACGCCGCCGGCGGCCGCTATTACAACGCTGCGGCAACACGCAACTTTTATCTGTCGTTCACGGTGCAACGCTTGTTTGCTAAAGAAGGCGAATGAAGAATACAGGAAAACAAAAGGTGATTTGTGAAATCATTTTCAATCCGTAAAATCCACGAACCCTTATTTTTGCCGCCAAAATTTTTTATGAGCAACAGAACCTTCACCATGATAAAGCCCGACGCCATGAAGAACGGTCATGCCGGTGCTATTTTGGATAAGATCATTAAATCCGGTTTTAAGATCGTTGCGTTGAAGCAAACAAAATTGTCAACCGAAAAAGCCGGTGAGTTTTACGAAGTGCACAAAGAACGCCCCTTTTACGGCGAGTTGACAAAATTCATGAGCAGCGGCGCAATCATTGCGGCCATACTGGAAAAAGAAAACGCGGTTGCCGATTTTAGAACTTTGATTGGCGCAACCGATCCCGCAAAAGCGGATGAAGGAACGATTCGCAAACTGTTTGCAACCTCGCTTGGCGAGAACGCCGTGCACGGCAGCGACAGCGACGAGAACGCAAAAATTGAAGGCGACTTTTTCTTCAGCGGGCTTGAAAAGTTTTAAGAAGCATTAATACGGTAACGGGTTAATAAGTTACTACCTCACCATCTTCATCAACTTATTAACCCGTTACCGTATTAACTTATAAACTAAATAGACTTTTAAACTAAATAGACTTTCCCTTTTTCACCATCTCGTTCTTTACCGGCTCCACTTTGTAACCCTCTTGACGAAGCAGACTAATAACGCCCTTTTTCCCCGGTAAATGGCCCGCGCCAACGGCCACAACCAAAGATTTGCCGGGCATCAACTCGTCAAGTTTTTTTGCCCAGTTCTCGTTGCGGTTGTACAGCAAAAGCTCAGTGAAATTTTTCATGCCCATGTCTTCTTTCACCGTCATTTCGCCCAATTTGTCCAACTGCTGATTGCGGTAAGCGTTGGTAAGAACAGTGAGTTCGTGGCTCTCTGTTGTGTCGTTTGTTTTGCTGATCATTTCATACAACTGTTTTGCCTGCAATTTGTATGGAATTTTATCAAAAATGCTCAACTGGTAATTCATGGTTTCAAGCCCTTTTATTTTTTTGTCGGCGCTTTTGGCTTCTTCCATAATCAGGCTTTCCATGGCCACCATGTTGTCGCAGGTTGTTTTTGATTGTTGTTCGGCAATCAGCGACGCAGCCAACATCGGCTTAAAGGTTTCCAGCATGGAGAAGGGAAGCATCGTGCTGTTCGCTTCAAAATATTTTTTCACTTTTTGGTATTCTTGTTTCGAAAGCAAATCGGCCAGCGTGGTATCGCCTTTCATGCTCATGTGCTGCATGGCGCCCATCATTTCAAAAAGATTGTCCATCTCCAATTCCAGGTAAACGTTGTCGGAATTTTGGATGGCAAATTTTAGGCTATCGCTCAACGCAATGTCGTCGCCGCAAAGCAGGTGCATGGTGCCGAAGAGGTAAGACGGTTTGGAAAGATTTTTTCCGCTGATGCGCCAGAGCAGGGTGTTTTCAGTGGTAGCTGCGCGGGGTGCGGATTTCGTTTTCTGTCCGCAAGCCACAAGTCCTGTGGCCGCAAACAAAAAAGAAAGCAAGGCAATTTTTTTCATGAAAGCAAGATACAGTAAGACGGCATGAGTTGAATGGCTGGAAATGTGAAATCCTTAAAGGGAAATCCAAGATCCAAAACCCAAGATCCCAAGCCGCAACGAAACACTGCTCTGAAGCTGGCTTACATTTGCGGCATGTCGTTTTTAAAGATTGAAGACCTGCCTTCAAAAGAAATCCTCAAGGGTTACCACGCAAGAACAGTCCACACCGGCACGATGAGTTTTGTTTATTGGACCGTGGAAGCCGGTTACGGCATTCCCCAACATTCGCACCCGCACGAGCAAGTGGCGCACGTTTTATCGGGAGAATTTGAATTAACGGTTGACGGTGAAATGAGAGTTTTAAAACCCGGAGTTATCGCGGTCATTCCGCCCCACGCAAAGCACGGCGGCAAAGCCATTACGGATTGCCGGTTGCTTGACGTGTTTCATCCCGAGCGGGAAGATTACAAGTTTTGAACGAATGCGTCAGGTCGCTCAAAGCGGCCAGACGCATTCGTTCAAACCACGGCCGCTTCTTCGCCGTAAATCTGTCCTTTAAATTTCAGCGAAGGAGAAGAAAGGAATTCGCCAAGGCCAAGGCTGTCCCATTTCTCATCTACGGCTTTTATGGTTGCGTCGTCCATCACAATGATGTTGGGCCAGTCGCGTTGAAAGTTATCAAATGCTTTTGTTTTGATCGTTCCGTCGAGTCCCATGCAGGCGGGTTTGGAGTTTGGAGTTTGATCCTGAGCCTGTCGAAGGGTGGGGTTTGGCGTAAAGAGGATGGCGTCTCTCCGCGGATCAAGATTATTGCAGAAGCGCCAGAGGGCAATGGGCAGATCATTCGCATCTACCGTGTGTTCAACGTACAAAATCATTTTTATTCCCGCCAATTCTTCCAACCCGCAAATTTGTTGATGTAATTCCCGAACGTGTCCAACGCGGTTCTTTTCTACTGAAATAATCAACACCGGAATTTCCTTTTTTAAAAGCGAAACGTTGACCTCCCTAACTTCAGGGAAACTATTTGCGATGACATCAGTTCCCAACTCCGAACCCCCAACTCCCAACTCCAAACCCAATTCTTTTTCTTCGTCAAACTTTGCCGTTCCGTCAATGCACATTTTGCCGCCGAAGCCAAGTTTGCTGCAACTATGATCCAGCACGTCCATCGGCCCTTGGGAAAAATAAACGTCAGTAACGGGATTTAAATTCCGGAAAACGTATTTAGCTAAATCTTCGTAAGCACTGATTTTCACGCCTTCATCGGCTATCACCAAAATTTTATTGAACATCATCTGGCCGGCACCCCACATGGCGTTCATTACTTTTTGTCCCTGCCCCGCATATTCTTTTTTGATCTGCGCAATCACCAAATTGTGAAAAACACCTTCCACCGGCATGTCCATGTCCACAATCTCGGGCACCATTGTCATCTTCATCGGCGCCAAAAAAATGCGTTCGGTGGCTTTGCCGAGCCAGGCGTCTTCCTGCGGCGGAATGCCCACGATGGTTGCCGGATAAACCGGATTTTTTTTGTGCGTGATGCACGTAATGTGAAAACGCGGATACCAATCGGGCAGGGAATAATAACCCGTGTGATCGCCGAAAGGCCCTTCCCAAATGGGTTCATCGGATGGGTCAACATAGCCTTCAATGACAAAGTCGGCATCGGCGGGCACTTCAATTTCGGGTTGCGAGATACATTTCACCAATTCAACTTTTTTCTTGCGCAGAAAACCGGCCAGCATGTATTCGTCTACGTTCTCTGGCAGCGGCGCCGTGGCCGAATACGCATACACCGGATCGCCGCCGAGAGCAACTGCCACCGGCATTCTTTTGTTCAGTTTTTTGTATTCGTTGAAATGCTTTGCCGAAACCTTGTGCTTGTGCCAGTGCATGCCCGTCAGTTGCGGACCAAAAACCTGCATTCGATACATGCCTACGTTCCGCGTATTTGTGTTTGGGTCTTTTGTGTGAATGACGGGCAATGTTACAAATGGACCGCCATCTTTGGGCCAGCAGGTAATGACGGGAAGTTTCGTAATGTCCGCATCGTCGCCTTTCCAAATTATTTCCTGGCATTCGCCTCTTCCGCTTTTTACTTTCGGCATCCAGGAGGCAAACTGCCCAAGCTTTGGAAGCAGTTTTAATTTGTCAATGATGTTTTCTTTCGGTGAAACCAGCAAATGAAATAACGCTTCGATGTCTTTTGCTACGTCGTCAAGATGCTGCACGCCGAGAGCCAAACACATTCGCCGTTCGCTACCGTAAGCGTTCATTAAAACCGGGAAAGGATAACCGGTGTTTTCAAACAAAAGCGCTTTACCGCCGCCCGGTGTTTTGGAAATTCGGTCGGTGATCTCCGAAATTTCCAAATGCGGATTGACGTATTCCTTGATGCGAACCAATTCGCCTTCGCGGTCCAAAAGTTCAATAAACTGTTGCTGATTTTTGTAAGCCATGCGTGGCCGCAAAAATAGAACGAGAACGAAGATTTACAGGGTAGAGCTGATTAATCAGGAAATTAAAGGTCTACTGACAACATAAATTTCTTGAGGCGATGAATCTATTCTCGCTTTAACCCTTTTCATCCGGCTAATCATTATTCTTTTTACAACGGCACCGATGGACAGCCGTAATTGCGCTTGCTGCCGCTGGCAAAGGTTTTACCGTAACCGCCACCGATACGGAACGTAAGATGAATGCCGGTAAAATAATACCAATCTTTTGTTTTGGGGTTGCCCCGCTCCGCTCCTTTGCTGGCAAAGCCAACGTCGGGATAACCCGCCGCTTCGCCGGGAACCTGGTTGCCGCGATAAGAAAGTTCAACGGCCTTTGGTCCTTTCGCTGCCAACAATTCCGCAGCATCGGGATAAGAGGTACTGACGTCATCCAAGTAATCTGTAAACAAGCGCCGCATACCAATTTCTACACCCAGACGAATGTCGTCGCTTAAATTAAATTTTATGCCGCCACCAAAGGGGATGCCCAATTGATTCAGGCTGTACGTATTCACCGGCCAACTTGCAAGACCCTGCCCTTCGGTGCTTAGTGGTCGAAGAAAAACTTTCTGACCCGAATCTTTTACGTAAGGATTGAAATGAAAAAAAGCCAGTCCGGCAAACACGTAAGGCGACCAATTGATGTTGTTTAAGTTAAAAACGGTCAGCTCACCAATCAGGCTTAGTTCCGTGAGAGAAGACTTAAAACTGAGGTTGCGGTTTTGTTTTAAAAAAGTAGAGCCGCTGTATTGATCGCCGCCTTCAAGCCCGGCAATGGTTAAGCCGCTGCGAAGAGTAAAGCGGTCCGATACGTCGTAGTTCAAACTGAGGCCGACAGCGGGTTTGGTACGCTTAAAAGGTTTGTCGTTTAAATCGCCAATGTAGTTTGAGCCGCCGGCAAAAACACCAAGGTGCCATTGCGCAAAAGCAGAGGTTGAGGCAAAGAGAAGAAAAAGAAAAAGGGTGCTTTTCATTGCGACGGTTTTTGCACGGTTAACAAAAATAAGGCCGAAGTAGCCGCATTAAAATTCATTTCAATGTGAACCGGATGCCTTTAAGAAACGCAAAAGCGTAATCTCCACAAACTAGCGGGTAAATGATGAAATGAACGTTTAACAGTGTAAACGCCGAAGACTAAATATTTATTTTTGATAGAGATCGGTAAACGTTATGCCCAGACCGGGATTGTTTGATGTGATGATGTTTCCATTGTTCTCATAAAGCAAACCTGTAGCAACGTCTTCCCGCAACAGCATTGGCCCGTCGGCATCCAGGTAATCAATTAAACTTTGCAAATGCGCAATGGCCGCGGAACCAACGGTTGATTCGTTCATGCTGCCTACCATCACGCCCATGTTCAGTTCTCTTGCCCGCTCTATCATTCGCAAAGCCGGCGTAAGACCGCTGCATTTTGTGAGCTTTATATTGATGCCGTGAAAATGATTGTGACATTTGTCCACGTCGCTTTCGGCCACGCAGGCTTCATCGGCGTACAAAGGCAGCGGCGATTTTTGGTATAGCCGCTTCATGCCTTCCCAATCGTCTTTTGCTAAAGGTTGTTCGATGAATTCTACACCCAAGTCTTTGAAGGCCGAAATTTTTTCCAGTGCTTCTTCGGCTTTCCAGCCTGCGTTTGCGTCAATGCGAAAAACGGCGTCGGTGTGTTTGCGCAAGGCTTCGATGATGGCAATATCGTTATCTGTGCCGAGTTTTATTTTGTAAACCGGCCAGGGTTTTTCCTGCATCTTGGCTACCATTTTTTCAACGCTGTCAATGCCGATGGTGTAATCGGTGATGGTAGTTTTGGGCTGTGAAGGTTTCCAAAGTTCATTTAGCGGCTTGCCTTTTATCTGGCCATACAAATCCCAACCAGCAATGTCAAGCGCACAAACCAAAAAAGGATTTGCGGGAAAGAGATGATGCAGATAATGCCACCAGCGTTCGGGTTCGGTGAAGGCAAATTTTTCAACGAACATTTTTTTCCGCTCCAGGTCTTCTACCATTTTATCAACGGGAATGTTGTAGTAGCTGATGGCAGGTGCTTCGCCAAAACCGGCGCGGCCCAAATGTTCCAACCGAACGATCAAGGTTGGCTGATGCGTTTTGGTTCTTCCGTTGGAGATGGTGAAGGGATAACGGAAAGCGAGGTTGTATGTTTTGTAAGTGACTTTCATTCGGAGACTTTTTGAACCACAAAGGCACGAAGCCGCAAAGATGCGCAAAGACTTTGTGGTTTTACGGTTCTATTAGCTGAACAGGGGATAAGGTGTTGAAGAGTGCGACGCAACAAAAGCTCAATCGTTATTCTGGCTTCTGGAACATAAAATTTTTTTCGCACAGAGCCTAGGAGAAGTAAACATTTGCGCACGCCAACCACAAACCACTAACCTACTTGAACGCATTAAAGCCCGTCACATCCATTCCTGTTATTAGCAAATGCACGTCGTGTGTGCCTTCGTAGGTAATGACGCTTTCGAGGTTCATCATGTGGCGCATTACGCTGTATTCGCCGGTGATGCCCATGCCGCCGAGCATTTGCCTTGCGTCACGGGCAATGTTGGTGGCAATCTCACAAGAGTTGCGCTTGGCCATTGAAACTTGTTGCGGCGTGGCCTTTCCTTCGTTCATTAATGTACCCAGGCGCCATACCAGCAATTGCGCTTTGGCAATTTCGGTAATCATTTCGGCCAGCTTTTTTTGTTGCAACTGAAAAGCACCAATAGGCCGGTCAAACTGCACTCTTTCTTTGCTGTATCGCAGCGCCGTGTCGTAACAATCCATGGCCGCACCCAGTGCGCCCCATGATATGCCGTAGCGGGCTTTGGTTAAACAACCCAAAGGACCTTTCAAACCTTTTACGTTGGGAAAGATATTTTCCTTCGGCACCTTCACGTTGTCAAAAACCAATTCACCGGTGGCCGAAGCACGAAGGCTCCATTTACCGTGCGTGGTTGGCGTGCTGAAACCTTCGGCGCCGCGTTCCACAACCAGTCCGCGAATTTCGCCGCCTTCATCTTTGGCCCACACCACGGCTACTTGCGCATAGGGTGCGTTGCTGATCCACATTTTGCTTCCGTTCAAAATCACGTGGTCGCCGGCATCTTTAAAATTGGTGAGCATTCCACTTGGGTTGCTGCCGTGATCGGGTTCTGTCAAGCCGAAGCAACCAAGCCATTCGCCGCTGGCGAGTTTGGGTAGATATTTTTTGCGTTGTTCTTCGCTGCCGTATTGGTAAATGGGAAACATGACCAGTGAGCCTTGCACCGAAGCCGTTGAACGTACGCCGCTGTCGCCGCGTTCCAATTCCTGCATCATTAATCCGTAGCTGATATAGTCCAATCCTCCGCCGCCGTATTCGGGCGGAATGGTTGGGCCAAAGCAACCAAGATCGCCCAACTGTTTTACGATTTGTTGCGGGAATTCAGCCCGTTGTGCATAGTCTTCAATGATGGGTGAAATTTCTTTCTTCACATAATTGCGTACCGTTTCGCGAATGAGTTTTTGTTCATCGGTCAGCAATTCATCTACGCCAAAATAATCGGGTGACTGAAAGAGATCGGTAGCCATGCAGACAAAGATAAAAGGTTTGCTGTTGGAAGTTCGAGGTTGGATGTTGTCATTTCGTTGAGCGAAAGTTTAAATCCTACAAGCCATTGAACGCGACAATACAAAAAGTATAACAAGGTGGATTGTCCTACCGGCAAAACAAAAAGTCTAACGCTAAGTACTTCGTTTCCAGATGGCGAATATTTTTTGGCGGCACATCTAATTAGAACAATATTTGTGTTGTGCGTCATGCAGGCGACTCTATATTTTAGAATTCATTTTATGGAAAAATCATTGAGCTTAATTATAGTCTGACATATTACTTTCACTTAAACCATGTTTTATGAAACGCAATTCATTTTTAAAACTTTTTCTGGCTGCAGGTTCATTTGTGACAATCCCATTTACTGCTCTGGCAAAATACAGAAAAGAAAAGAGGGTTGACAAAGGCTTCAAGGTTGATGCAGGTAAAGACAGGTTTAATGAAAGCATTACTCTTTTTGAAGGTGACACATTTTACGGTAAAGTTTCTACAAAAGATACAGATGGGGACATGTACATCTTCGAATCTACCAGAGATAAAAAAGGCGGACCGCCGCTTCACTACCATTACGAGCAAGATGAATGGTGGTACATTTTGGAAGGAGAATTTCTATTTAAAGTAGGTGACCAAACTTTTACGGCTAAAGCAGGTGATAGTGTGTTCGGACCACGTATGATACCTCATGCATTTTCAAAAATTAGTGAGGACATCGGAAAAATGGTAATGACTTTTCAACCGGCAGGTAAAATGGAACAACATTTTAAAGAAAGGAGTGAAGGCAAGTATAAAAATATGTCAGCAGAAGAAGTAAACGTAATTCAAAAAGAACATGGCTTTGTAGTAATAGGCCCTGCGCTTGTTTATGATAAGACAGGGCACTAAAAAAATTGCACGAACGCACAACAGGCGGTTTGGTAATATTGCGAGCCCAAGAATATGTTTCCAGCTTTTTGTTCTCTAATCGGCTTCTGTTCCAGCAGACGAATAATGCCAGGCAACAGAATAAACAATGAACTTTTATTTATAAATTTAGCAGCGGTTACAGGCTGACGATTTTCAAATACCGCCACATCGCCAAGCCCCGACCGTTCGCCCCACTCAACCACAACACCAATTTCCCACCTCTTCCTTCCACTTCCCGCTTCTTTCCTATCTTCGCCCGCTCAAAAGTTCTCCAACAATGATTAGCAGACGGAACATAAGGGTGAAAGTGATGCAGACGATTTATACCCTGAGCACCCTTGAGCAGACAGTGAAACCCGGCGAACCTGTAAAAATCCTACAACGCCATTTCGACCAGAGCAAAGAGCTTCTCTTATACCTCGCTTACTTTATAACCGAAGTGGCGGCCTATGCCGAAACGGATTCTTTCCAGCGCCGCTCCAAACATTTGCCTACTGCCGAAGACCTGAACGTGAACACGAAAATTGCGGGCAACGAAGTGGTGTGGAAGATTCGCGAAGACGCTTCGTTTCAAACGGAATCAGGACGGGCAAAACCGCAGCAGCGTGCCGACAAGGACCTCATTCGCAAAGTTTATTTGCAGCTTGTGGACACGCCGCAGTACAAAGAATACATTGCCACGGCCGAGCGCAATCCCAAAAGCGAAAAAGAAATCCTTGAATTTATTTTCAGTGATTTACTCCTGCAAAACGAAAACTTCCTTTCGCACATCGAAGAGAATTTCATTAACTGGGACGACGACGGCGACATGGTGGTGCAGGTCATGGCCGGACTGCTACAAAAGCCAGGCTCTATCAGTTTTACGGAGGTCCTTTCGCCCGACAAATGGGATTTTGCTAAAAGTCTTTTAACCACTGTTTTGGAAAAAGACGAGCACCTGCAATCACTCATTGTTCCGAAGCTAAAAAACTGGGACCCGGAACGCATTGCGGCGCTCGACATGATCATCATGAAAATGGGCGTGGCGGAGTTTCTGTATTTCGAAACCATTCCGCCCAAGGTTACCATCAACGAATACATCGACATCAGCAAAGAATACAGCACGCAGCAAAGCGGGCAGTTTGTGAACGGCATTCTCGACAACATTCACAAAGAATTAGTACGCGAAGACAAATTGCACAAACGCGACTTCCGAAAAGCCTAAACATTTCCGGCTACATTTGCAGCGTTAAAAAAAGGAAACATGAAACATCTTTTTTTCATTTTGATCGGTGCTTCGCTCGTCGCCTGCAACGTGAACGACACAAAAGTTACGGGTGCAAACGACGGTCATGCGGCCACTTCGGCCGTTAAAGATTCCGCCAATTTTACCACCGTTCAATGGATTGATTCCACCACGCAAAACCTCGGCAATCTCACCGAAGGCCAAGTGGCGGAAATTAGCTGGCGTTTTAAAAACACCGGCAACAAACCCCTGGTGATTGAAGATGTGCAACCGGGCTGCGGCTGTACCGTTGCCGACAAGCCAACAGCACCCATCGCTCCCGGCGGTGAAGGCGTAATTAAAGCAAAGTTCAACAGCGACGGCCATCCCGGACACGCTGACAAACGCATCACTGTTTTGGCCAATCTTTCCAATCACAACAACGGCGGCACAACTCAACTCAATTTTATAGCCGACGTAAAAGCAAAATCTTAAACACGAACAAATGACGCTTTATTTATTGCAACAACCCGGCGGATTCGGCGGCTCTGGCCTCATCTTCATGGGTTTGATCATGGTTGTTTTCTGGCTTTTCTTTATCCGGCCGCAAGCCAAAAAAGCCAAGCAGCAAAAAACCTTTATCGAAGATTTAAAACCCGGCGATAAAGTAGTAACCATTGCCGGCATTCACGGCAAAATCAACAAAGTGAACGACGACGGTACCATTGCGCTGGAGATCAATCCGGGCAGCTACATTAAGATGGAAAAAAGTTCCATTTCAATGGAGTGGACGCAACAGTTGAACAAACCTGTTGCCACAACTGCTACCGCGAAGAAATAACCCCTGTCTCCTACAGGGAAGACTTAGGTCAATGAAACTTTACAAAAAAGACAGCCATTTACTGCTGTATTTTTGTTTATGGGCCAGGGTTCGTCTATTGATTAAGCTTTACTTGCGTCGCACTCTTGTGCGTTTTGTTCGCCACGCAGCAAAGCAAGTATTGAACCCCACAGAAAGTTCTATGTGAAACCTTGTGTGCCTATTTCCTCTGTGGTTCAAAACAACCACCCCTGTAAAGAAGATTGAAAACAGTGAAGTTCAATAAACCTAAGTCCTCCCTTTAGGGAGACAGAGGGTTTAAACAGATTGCCGCGTCTTCAGTTCAAGATATTTGTTCATTGCATTCACCGTAATGGCCTCCGGCGTGGACAACACGGCCACAATGCCGTTTTTCTGCAGCTCTTTTACGATCAGTTGTTTTTCGTAGCGATATTTTTCGGCAATGGTTTTAATGTAAATGTCTTCTACCGTTTTTGCCTTCGATTCAATCAAGCCTTTAAGTTCTGTGTTATCGAAAAATACCACCATTAAAAGATGATAATGCGCTAAACGTTTAAGCGACGGTAACACTCTTTCCAAACTGTCAAACGATTCAAAGTTCGTGAACAATACCAGCAAACTTCGTTGCGTGATGCGGTTGCGCACAGCCGAAAAAAGCTTCTCCAAATCGGGCTCTAAAAAATTTGTTTCCAGCTTGTAAAGCGCCTCCAGGATGTTGCTGATCTGGGTAGGTTTTTTGTCGGCGGGAACAAAGGCATCAATGGCTTGCCCAAAAGCAATGAGCCCGGCTTTGTCTTGTTTTTGCAAGGCGATGTTTGAAAGAACCAAGGATGCGTTGATGGCGTAATCGAGCAAGGTCATACCGTTGAAAGGCATCTTCATTACGCGGCCTTTGTTCACGAAGCAATAAATCTGCTGGCTGCGTTCGTCGGTGTAATTGTTGGTCATCAAATCGCCTTTGCGGGCCGTGGCTTTCCAGTTGATGGTGCGGTAATCATCGCCGCGAACGTATTCCTTGATTTGCTCAAACTCCATGCTGTGGCCCAGTTTGCGCATTCGCTTCACGCCCACTTCCGACGATTTGTTGGCGATGGCCTGCAACTGAAAACGCCGCATCTGCACATAAGACGGGTAAACTTTTACCGTTTGTTCTTCGCCCAAAACAAAACGCCGCCGCACCATTTTAAGTGGACCGTCTGCGTAAACGTTGATGCGTCCGAAAAAATATTCGCCACGTTCCTGCGGCCTTAGTTCATAAGCCAGATCGGTGGCAGTTTGCGGTTGTAACCACAATTCTTTCTCCCAATGCCTTTCCTGGAATTGTACCGGCAGTTCGTCAATCACCGTACAATGCAGTTTGTAATCGTAACCGTTTTGAATGCGAAGCACAACCTTGTTCTCATCGCCATTGCTCAAACGATTGCTGACGATGCGTTCTGCTTCCAAACCTCGTTTGCGATAAAGAAGAAGCGCATCGGTTAAAACGGCAACCGCAGCAGCCAGCAACAAAAAAAGCGCACCCGTTTGCAACGATGGAAAGAAGTAAGAAAGCACGAACAAAGCTGCCGCTGCATAGCCAGCGTAGTAAACTTTTTTGTCGAGATAAAACGACGTGTTGTCCCAAAAATTGATGAGCCGTCGAAACATTAGCGCGGTATGTCGAGGGAGTGAATGATTTGTTTGATCACGTTGTCTTCGGTAACGCCTTCCATTTCTTTGTCCGGCGAAAGGATGATGCGGTGACGAAGCACCGGCGGCACAACTTCCAGAATATCATCCGGCGTAACAAAGTCGCGGCCGTTGATGGCGGCGGTTGCTTTTGATGCGTTCATAATGGCCAGCGAAGCCCGGGGCGAAGCACCCAAGTAAATCGAACCGTTGTTGCGGGTTTGATGCGTGAGCTTTGCAATAAAGGCCAACAGCTTTTCGTCAATTATAATTTCCTTCACCACTTTTCGAATGCGCACAATCGTATCGCCGTGCAGTACCGATTGGATTGCGCCCAACGCATCCTGATTGCCCATACGGTGAAATTGATTCAGTATTTCCAATTCTTCTGTCTCACTTGGGTAAGGCACAATCACCTTGAACAAAAAGCGATCAAGCTGCGCTTCGGGCAAACGATAGGTTCCCTCCTGCTCTATTGGATTTTGTGTGGCCAATACCATAAACGGCGGTTGCATGGGATATGTTTTTCCGTCCACCGTAATTTGTTTTTCTTCCATTACTTCAAACAGCGCCGACTGCGTCTTGGCCGGTGCCCGGTTGATCTCGTCTATCAAAACAATGTTGCTGAAAAGCGGTCCGCGTTTGAATTCAAAGCTCCCTTCTTTCGGATTGAACACCGGTGTGCCCAACACATCAGAGGGCATCAAATCGGGTGTAAATTGAATGCGGCTAAAGCCTACGGCCAGCGAACGTGCCACAAGTTTTGCCGTCAATGTTTTAGCGACGCCGGGCACGCCTTCAATTAGCACATGACCGTCGGCAAGCAAGGCGGTTATAATAAGCTTTACCATTTCATCCTGCCCGACGATGATCTTCTTTATCTGTTGCCGTACGCTTTGCACAGCATCATTTAGTTGCGAGAGATCGGTACGTGTTTCAAATATTTGCTGTTCTTCCATGTTGTGTATTTTGATAGAAGGCTTCCAGTTGACGGTGGAATTGCGCCAGTTCGGCCTCGGGAATAGAATTGACGGAACCAATGTATTGAACAAGGCCCACAAGTTGTCTCGTTTCTTCCAACGGGAAACCACTTTTAAAATGCAAGGCTTGCATAAAATCTTCGTCAAGCGTGTGCGTGGGCAGTTTGTATCGTGAGCGAATGTGCTCCAAAAAATACGCGGTCATCTTTGCCGCCAAATTCTTGTGATCGCGGCGGTCGTAATAAAGACGGCCCAGCGTTTTTACAAAGTCAAGGGAATCGTTTTTGGGCTTTTGATGCATTGGTATCATGCGCTGCCGGCGCCTCATGCCAAGAAGAACAAACAGCGTCAGCGTAGCCGCACCAATCAACACGCCCCATTTAAACGAGGGATAACTGAACAAAGCACTCAGCCAATTGGGTTGTTTGTTGCTGCTGCCTTTTTGCAAATAATATTCATCCCACACAATTGTTTGCAAATCTCTTGGCAGAACAGAAAGTGCCTGTGCATAGTAAGAGGCGTTGTTTTTGTGCAGAATAAAATAATTGCTGAAGGCAAGCGGTGCGCTGTGAAGAAAGACGCTCCCACTTCCTTTGTTTAGTTGCACAAAATCGGCAAAGCCTTTTTCATTTCGACCCAAAACAACGGTTCGTGTAGAATCAAGAGGATGCAAAACACCATCGTAACGCATTCCCGGATAAACAAACAACCTGTTGCTGTCAAAGCCAGGCCCGTCAAGCTTCAAGCGCAAGCTGTCCGAAACGGCGGCATAAAAATTTGCCGCGCCTTCACTGTTGAACGAAATGCCGAAAAAAGAAGCGACATCATCCGAAGCCGCACGGCTGATGATGAAAACATAGTTGCCACGTTCGACAAAATTGGCAATCGCTTCCAGTTCATCTTTGTCGGCATCAAAATAATCGGCTACAAAAACCACGGCTTGCTTGTAGGACGTTGCGTACACGCTGTCCCATTTTCCCGGCGCGGCATTTTCGTTTCGAATGTTTGCGGCCGCAAAAAGCGAAGGAAGCAAGTCGCGGGCAACGTGGGTACCGTACGGAATTTTATCGCTTCGCCGCAACGTAATGCGATTGTCGAATTGCCGGAACGAAGAGCCGGAACTTACCTTCATCAAAACAAAGAGCAAGACAATCACCGCCGCACCGATGACGTAAGGAAAAACTTTTTTCATCGCGTCAGTGCGTTTTTAAAATTCAGGAATTCGGCGTGCATTAAATTATAGGCTTCTTCGGAAAGCGTGAACCCACCGTACCAGGTGTATTCAAAATTGCGGGTGAGGCGAAAAAAATCGCGGTAATAAGGGCCGCCGAACAACTTGTTTACGTAGTCGCTGTTTGTTCGGTCATTGCTATACACAATGAGGTTTCGGTCGGTCAACTCCAGCAAGGTTTGCAAATACCAAAGCCGCACGGCAAGACGGTAATTTTTTGCACTGACGGCTTTCTCGATTTCTTTCCCGTACTGAATGTTGAAGATGTCTTCGTCGAGTGTGTCTTCTTCTGTTTCGTCGTTAATCTTTTTTGAACTTTTTCGAAACATACCAATGTTGCTGGAAGCAAGATACCAGATCACCACGGCGATGAAACTGCATAGAATAACGATCCAAAGAAGGTTTCGAAACCATGCGTAATCAAAGATGCTTTTTGTTCCGGTTTGAACTTCTTGCTTTGGCTCTTCTTTTTTCTTCGGCTGCATGTTGGCGTACCAATAATCATCGCTGCGCTTTAGTTCGTCCACCTTATCCTGCGGAAGTTTGCGCACGTCCACAAGGTCTTTTTGTTTGATAACAGAGAACGACGATGCGCCAGCGCTCTTTGGTGAATTTGTAATGCCAACTTCAACGGTGTCGGTTACACTTTCCTGCGCGAAAGAAGAAAGCGCGGCAAACAAGAAGAGCGACAATATGAAGGGAAAAGTCCTACGCATGAACGCTCCTTTCTTTCCGTTTCAACCGAATTGGATAAACGATAAAATAAAAAACGATGAAGGCGGCCGAAGAAGCAAGAATGAGCAAATTGGGAAGCAAAGGCATGGTGTAATAACGGGTAACGAAGCCTTCGTAAAAAGCGGCCAGCATGAGCACAGGGATGAGTCCTACCACAATCTTCACACCGTCCTTCACGCCTTCCTTAAAGGCATCAAGCCGGCTGCGTGTGCCCGGAAAAAGATAAGAGGTTCCCATAACAGCACCGGCTCCGCAAGACATTACAATTGCCGTTAATTCCAGTAAGCCGTGAATCATCACTGCCAGCACAAATTTCACTCCCATGCCTTTGTCGAAAAACATGTAATTGAATACGCCAACCCGCATGGATTCCTGCGCCAGCGCTTTCAACGAAAAAATGCCGAGCAACAAACCTTCGCCAAAATATTTAAACGATACAATGATGTTGTTGATCATAATGGCGATCCACATAAAAAACGAATCGCCCTGTTGGTAAATGCCAAAAGGGTTGCCGCTGGCAATGTTGTGTTCCGTCTTGTCCACGTAATCGTTTCCAAATACATCGCGAACAAAGGTTGGATCGTGTTTGGCCGTAAAAAAACCAACGGTATAAAAAAGAAAAAAAACAAAAAATGAAAACAGGATAATGCGGCCGTGTTTATAAACCGTTAGCGGTACGTCGTACTTCCAAAAGCGCAGCAGGCGGTTGCTTTCTTCTTTTCGATTTTGGTAAATGCCGAGATAAATTTTGGATGCAAGGCCGTTGATGTATTTGGTGACGCGGCTGGTGGGATAATAGGTTTTTGCGTAGCTCAGGTCATCCACGAGTTGTACAAAATCCCTTGCGGTTTCATCGGCATCGGTGGAAAGTCCCGCCCCGATTTTTTCCCAGCGGGCTTTGTTCTTTTTTATGAAAAGGCCTTCTCTCAGGTAGCAAAATTTTGGTTTGTAAGATAGGGTGTTTTGTGTTTCAGCGCTAGGACAAGAATAGCTGATTTAAGATTTCTGATTTTTGGTTTTTGAGCAAGTTCCTTCGAGAACCATTTGCCTCAATCCCTTGCGAGAAACTTTAGAATTTCTTTTCGTTATCCGGATATATTTGTGAACGCAGTTGATGATGCAACCGTTAGCCTTACGGTTTTGACAAATGATTTTAAAATAAATTGAGGAGCACTCCGCTTAACATATTTCTCAACGTAGACAATAAAAAATATAAGCAAGATGAACAGCAATAAAAAAGACCTGTCACCAAAACAACGCGAAGAATTACTCAGCATTTTGAAAACCCGTTTTGAAAAAAACGAACAACGTCACAAAGGCCTCCAATGGACGCAGGTGCAAGCAAAGTTGGAAGCCAATCCTCAAAAGCTTTGGTCGCTCAGTGAAATGGAAAACACCGGTGGCGAGCCCGACGTTGTTGGCTATGATAAGAAAACCCGCGAATATATTTTTTATGATTGTTCAGCAGAAAGTCCGAAAGACCGGAGAAGTCTTTGCTATGACCGAGAAGCATTGGACGCAAGAAAAGAAAACAAGCCAAAAGATAACGCGGTGGACGTGGCAACCGCCATGGGCGTTGAACTTTTAACGGAAGAACAATACCGCGAATTACAAACGCTTGGCGCCTTTGATACCAAAACATCAAGCTGGATAAAAACACCCGAGGCAATTCGAAAACTTGGCGGCGCCATCTTTTGCGACCGTCGCTACAATACCGTATTTACGTATCACAACGGCGCAGAATCCTATTATGCAGCGCGGGGATTTCGCGGTTTGCTTAAAGTTTGAATACAACCTTCAATTCATCTTGTACCAAAATCCTGCGTCCACAAATTGCCCACTTTGGCTACGCCCATTTCTTTGTAAGAAGGGTTCATAATGTTCTTGCAATGCCCCGGACTTGTGAGCCATCCGGCCACGACTTCCTTCTCGGTGCCGTAACCCATCGCAATATTTTCGCCGTAGGTTCTCCAATTGTAGCCAATGCCCTCAAGCCTTGGCCCTGCCTTGCCGTTTGTAGGAGATGTGTGGCTAAAGAAGCCGTTCCGGCTCATATCGGTACTGTGGCTCAATGCGGCTTTTTCCAGCAAATCGTTCCATGCAACCGGTGGTGCGGATGGATACCAGGTATCGCCGCATTTGCAGCCTTTTTTGCGTACGTCGTTCACCAATTGAAGCAGGAGCGTTTTATTGACACCCGCAAGGTGATGCCCGGGAATCGGGTGTATTCCATCAATGGGTTTGACAAGTGTAAGGGTGAAGCCCAGTAAAACAGAAACAAGCGTCATAGTGAAAGTTTTCAACGCAACAATAACTTCTGGCGCTGCTGTTTATTGTAAGCACTGGGTTAAAATTTTTGGAAGAAAAGTCTCTAAGCCAATAATTGTTTTAGGTACGACTGCATGGCAAAGGCATATTCCTTTGCAACGCTTGCTGAGGCTTCTGCAAAGTCTTCGCCGGAAGACGCGTAGATAACGGCGCGGCTTGCGTTCACAAGTATACCGCAATCCGGAATCAGTGCCTTTTCAGAAATATCTTTTAGACTCCCGCTTTGTGCGCCCACGCCGGGAACGAGGTAAAAATGCCTTGGTGTAAGCCTGCGAACATTGGTAAATTCTTCAGCCTGCGTAGCGCCGATGACGAACATTAAATTTTCTTCGCTTCCCCAGCCTGAAGATGTTTGCAAGACTTCTTCGTAAAGAAAAGATTCGCTCCGGTGAACCGTATGAATTCCTTCGACAAGGGCTTCTTTTTCAAGAACAAGCTTTTGCAATTCAAAATCTTTTGCGCCGGTATTTGAGGTTAAACCAAGAAGGATTGTCCATTTGTTTTTGTATTCAAGAAAAGGCCGAACGCTGTCTTTGCCCATGTACGGCGCAACGGTAACGGCGTCAAAGTTCATCGTTTCGAAAAAGGCTCTGGCATATTGTGCGGATGTGTTGCCGATGTCACCGCGCTTGGCGTCGGCAATTTTAAAATGCGTGGACGGAATGTAGTCAACGGTGCGCTGCATCGTCTCCCAGCCTTTCAGCCCTTCGGCTTCATAAAAAGCGGTGTTTATTTTGTAGCCAACGCAAAAATTTTTGGTGGCGTCAATGATGGCTTTGTTGAAGAGAAAAACACCGTCCGAATTGTTTTGAAGATGCGTGGGAAGTTTTGTTTTATCAGTATCAAGGCCAATGCAGAGATAAGAACCTTTCGAAAAAATTTGCGCAACGAGTTCCTGTCTTGTCATGCGGCAAATGTAAGCACCGCGGCCTTTAAGCATTGCCCGAATTGCCAGACTTCTTCAAACGAATTGTAAAGTCCCACCGGTGCAATGCGAATCACGTCGGGTTCGCGCCAGTCGGCAAACACACCGTTGCCGGACAAGTATTCAAAAACTTTTTTTCCGTTCTTCACGGACAAAGAGATTTGACAACCGCGTCTCTCTTTCGCTTTGGGTGTAAAAATTTGGAACGAATCTTTCGGCAGGTCTTTTTCAATCTCGCTTAAAACAAAACGCAGGTAGTCGTTAAGTTGTTCATTCTTTTGAAGCAGGTTTGCAAAGCCCGCTTCTTCAAACACATTCAGCGCCGCTTTGTGCGAGGCATACAAAATTGGCGAAGGCGTGCTTACTTGCCAACCTTCGGCAGAGGCTTCGGGCACAAATTCTTTTTCCATCAAAAACCTCGTTTCTTTTTTATTGCCCCACCAACCTGCAAAACGATTCAAGTTTTCATTTCGATGATGCCGCTCATGAATGAAAGCGCCGCCGATGCCACCCGGTCCCGAGTTCAAATATTTATAACTGCACCAGCAGGCAAAATCAACGTTCCAATCGTGCAATTGCAACGATACGTTTCCTGCTGCATGTGCCAAATCAAAACCAACTTTCGCACCAACACTTTGCGCTGCTTTTGAAAGCGTTTTCATGTTAAAGACCTGGCCCGTGTAATAATTCACGCCGCCCCAAAACACCAGGGCCAGTTCATCTTTATATTGTTCAATTGCAGCGAGAATGTCTTTTTCATGAATGAGCACCTCTCCTTCTCTTGGCTGCACTTCTACAATCACTTCATCGGGTTTCAAGCCCCGTTGTTTCACATGCGAGTGAAGCATGTATTGGTCGCTTGGAAATGCTTTTGCTTCGCAAAGAATTTTTTTGCGCTTGCCAATTGGCTGATAAAAGCTCACAAGCATCAGGTGAAGATTTACCGTAAGCTGGTTCATCACCACAACCTCGTGCGGTAAAGCGCCAACAATTTTTGAAAGTGTTGGCCTTAGTTGCTGATGAAATTCCACCCACGGTCTTTCGCCTTTGAAAAAAGCTTCAACACCCCGGGTACTCCATTGCTTTAGCACATCGTCAATAGCAGTTTTTGTTCGCTTGGGTTGCAAGCCAAGCGAGTTTCCCAAAAAATAAATTGCGTCGTCGCCTCCGTGTTGAGGAACGAGAAATTCGTTGCGAAAGCTTCGCAACGGGTCTTCTGCATCCAACTGTTTTGCAAACGCGAGTGTGTTTTGGAAATCCATCAAAAGAAATTAAATAGAACCCGTTCTTCCGCCGTCTACTGGAATGCTGGTGCCGTTGATGTAAGCCGCAGCCGGTGTAGCCAAGAACGCAGCAAGAGCAGCTACTTCAGCGGCGTCGCCAAAACGTCTGGCTGGAATTTCTTCCATCATTTCTCTCTCAACTTCTTCAGCGGAAATGCCTTTTTTGCCGGCTATGTTTTCAACGAGTGAATCAAGGCGTTGCGTTCGTGTATAACCAGGCAAAACGTTGTTCACCGTAATGCCAAATTGTGCTAATTCGTTAGCCATTGTTTTTGCCCACGATGCAACCGCACCTCTGATGGTATTGGACACACCGAGATTTTTCAGCGGAATTTTTACCGAGGTAGAAATGATGTTGATGATGCGGCCGTAACCTTCGGCTTTCATGCCTTCCATTAAAGCCATTGTCAGTAAATGATTGGTGAGCAAATGCTGGTTGAAGGCTTGCAAAAACTGTTCTTCGGTTGCGGCTACAATTGGTCCTGCTGCCGGACCGCCGGAGTTGTTGATTAGAATGTGAACCGGTTTTTCAGCCGTGATTTCGGAGAGCAGTTTTCTTAATTCATCGTGGTTGTTGAAATCAACCGCATGATATGAATGCAATTGACGAATTGAAATATCGAGTTCGCCCACGGCAAGTTTCAGGTTCTCTTCGTTTCGCGCCAGCAAAATGCAATTGGCGCCCATCAAGGCTAATTCCTGGGCAATGGCATAACCAATTCCCTGGCTGCTTCCACAGATGATAGCGTTCTTTCCTTCAAGCGATAAATTCATTCTTTTGTGCCTTTAATCAGTCTGAAAATATTTTTCGTTGCGATAAATTTTAAGCGGAAAAAATCTTTGTTACCCGTTGCTTCATTTCGCTGGCAATGGCTGCGCTGTCGGCATCTCCGGTTTCTAATTTTTGAATGATGTTGTGATAACTTTCCTCGTCTCGGTTCTGGCTCAATTTAAAAACTGTATCCAGTTCTTCCACTTCTATTTCAAACGCAACGATGGCTTTCATTAATCTGGATGTGTATTCTTCTGAAAGGTTATCAAAGGAAGTTGATGAAGCCGTGTTTCTGTTTTCGAAATGAAGACTTGTTTTTCGCAATACTTCAATCAATTCTTCTTCGCCTAAAAAACGAAGCGTTCCTTTTGCGTGCACCGACATGTAGTTCCATGTGGACGCCTGGTGCGGGTTGCTATACCATGTTGCGCTTACATAAGTGTGCGGGCCTGTGAACACACAAAGTGCTGCCGGATTTTTTTCAAAAGCTTTGTGGTGATCCGTGTTCTTCATCATGTGGCCCGTGAGAAGAAGCTTGTCATCTTTCTTTTCAATGAAGACAGGAATTTGCGTGGCTACGGGTTTGTTGTTCTCATCGCATCCGGTTATAAAAGCAAACGGGTGCTTCTGAATGAAGTCGAGAACAACGTTTTCATCTTTTTCTTTGTAATAGGGAAAATTGTACATAGTGTTGTAAATTATCGTTCTTCCACGGCTTCGGCTACTTCTTCACTTTTCATGTGTGCATTTCGCATGGAAACGCTCCGGGCCACCGTGCCGGCAAATTCTTCGAAAGCTGCTTTTGAAACCTCATCATCACTCATCATAATTGGCACACCAATATCGCCGCCTTCGCGGATGCTTTGCACCAACGGAATTTGTCCAAGGAACGGCAGGTCGTATTCATCGGCCAAACGCTTGCCGCCTTCTTTTCCAAAAATGTAATACTTGTTGTTGGGCAATTCGGCAGGCGTGAAGTAACTCATGTTTTCAACAAGACCGATAATAGGCACGTTCATTTGCGCCTGGCCAAACATGGCAATGCCTTTTTTTGCGTCAGCAAGGGCAACGTCTTGCGGCGTTGTAACAACGACAACACCTGTTACCGGCGCGGTTTGCATGAGCGTTAAGTGAATGTCGCCGGTGCCGGGCGGCATGTCAATGACAAGGTAATCCAACTCGCCCCATTTTACATCGGTAATGAATTGACGAACGGCACTGCTTACCATCGGTCCACGCCAAACCACCGCGCTTTTTTCGTCCACCAACAAACCGATACTTAAGAGTTTTATGTCGTACCGTTCCAGGGGAATAATCATAGCTTTTCCGTTCACATCGGTCATCATGGGCCGCTCGCCGCGAACGCCAAACATAATGGGAACGCTTGGCCCATAAATGTCGGCATCCAGCAAACCTACGCTTGCACCGCCCTGTGAAAGCGCTAATGCAAGATTGGCAGATACGGTGCTTTTGCCTACACCGCCTTTGCCGCTAACGACGGCGATAATATTTTTTACACCGGGCAATACGTTGCTTTTATCGGCGCGAATAGTAGTGGTGCTTGAGGTAAAGTTTACAATGACATTCGCGTGGTTATTTACCCGTGATTTAATGGCGTTCACGCAATCCCTTTTTATCGTTTCCTTCAGCGGACAAGCAGGTGTTGTCAGCACAACGGTGAAGGAAATATTGTCGCCATTTATTTCAATATCCCTTACCATGTTCAGCGTTACGAGGTCTTTCCCCAAATCGGGTTCCTGAACGGTGCTCAGGGCTTTTAGTACATCTTCCTGGATCATTCTTTTGTTTGTTAATGAAAGCGCAAAGTTAACCCAAGTGCGGCTCTCGTTTTATGTGATAAAAGTCACAGGTTCTATTTTTGAAGAGATGAAAAAAATGCTACCCCTGCTGTTTGTCTTTTCTTTTTTTCTGAGCAAACAATCGCATGCCCAGTTTGAAACGGTAAAAGACTCGGTTGTGCAGTTGTACGGTATTGTAATGACGGCAGACAGCTTGGTGGGTATTCCGGCCGTGAGCGTTTCCATCAAAGGAACAACCCGCGGTACGGTTACCAACAACCAGGGCGTTTTTTCCATCGTGGCTTTAAAAGGCGATGTGGTGGAGTTCACTCACGTAAGCTACAAGCCCAAAAGCATCACTGTTCCGCGTAACATTCCTGGCAATCAATACAACATTGTGCAGTTGATGGTGGAAGACACCTTTTACCTGCCGGCAACCATCATTAAGCCAAGGCCGTCGCCCGAACAATTTGCCCGTGATTTTGCAAACACCAAAGTACCCGACGACGACATTGAAATTGCCCGCCAGAACAACGATGCCGCTAAACGCAGAATACTTTTGCAAAGCACGCCTTCCGACGGCGGCGGCGCAACGGCTATGCAGTTTCGCAACATCGCCAATCGTGCGGTTTACCAGGGACAAATTCCGCCGATGAACATTTTTAACCCGGCAGCCTGGAGCGAATTTATCAAGGCCTGGAAGCGAGGAGACTTTAAGAGTAAATAGGATAACAATCTTCCGATTTTATTGGAAAAAAGCTGACCGCGGGCCACCGTTGAAAAAAACAGCGTTCATCCGGTTTGATTGTCCTTTTGTAAACATGTACATGCAGGCATCATCGGTGTAGTCCATGTAGTTCATGGTCATTTCAATTTCGCCGCTGTTACAGCTATTGTATTTTGGAAACGAAGGGCAGCCAAAGTTGTACGTTGTGGCTTGCGGCGTATCATCCACCAAATCGTTACCGCAGGTTTTATCACCCCAAATGTGGCGAAGATTCATCCAGTGTCCGATTTCGTGGGTAGCCGTTCTTCCTTTGTCAAAGCGTGGTTCTAATTTTCCGCCTGTACGGCCAAAACAGAAATAGCCGATTACCACTCCATCGGTAGCAGGTTTTCCACCCGGAAATTGAGCGTAGCCCAACAAACCATCGCCAAGGTTGCATACCCAAAGATTTAATTTATGGTCTGGATCCACCACGCCGTCGCCGCCCTTTGAGCTGTATTTCATGTCGTCGTTAGGTAACCAAGTAGTGACGGAGGTTTGCTTGCGAATGGTTTGTGCCAACTGAAAGCGAAAGCCGATGGTCCCTTCGCGTGGAACAAAAATCGAAGGCACCCCGGAAATGTCCTTGTTCTGAAGATTGAAGTCTTCGTTCAAAACGTCAATCTGCGATTTGATTTGCGCGTCGGAAATGTTTTCCTGCGGCGTATTGTACAATACGTGCACCACCACAGGCACAGTGCCGGAAGCTGCTTCGGTTCTCGTCAATTTGCCGCGGGCAATAAGATTTTGCGTAAAGTCTTCGATGTCTTTCATGCGCTGGCGCAAAGAAGGGTCTGCTGCCAATTGCGCTTGCAATACTTCCTCAGAAGCGCATTTTCGGTTTTGTGTTTCGGTTGCCTTATTTTCAACGTCCGGCCTGGCTGTTTTTTGGCAGGCCGCAAGGAGTAAAGCAACCCCGAGCAGAAAGGAGATTTTTTGCATAGAAAAAGTTTTCGTTAAAAAGATGAAAGCGGAATGAACAGTAAGTTATATCACCCGCATGGATTTTATTGCGTATTAAAGAAATTTCTGTTAAACAACAAATCTTTCAAAATGCAAGTGCATTAAGCGAAGGAAATTTGCAAGTATGAGAGCGGTGAGAAAAATAGTGTTCCTCTTCATTTTTTTTACGGCGTGGCAGTGCGCACAGTCGCAAAAAGTTGACAGCATTTGTTTCCATCTTTATACGGACAGTCTAAAAAAAGGATTTTACAACTACATCAACATTGACGGGAAAACGGCCGACGGCAAATGGTTGCCGCTTTCATCAAAGGAATTAGAATTGATCGTTTTCGACCCAAACCTTCGTTTTGAGAACAATGATCTTTTTATTGACAGTGCCTATAAAAAAGAAACGGTTTTGGTAAAAGCTGTTTTAAAAAGCAACCCGGCAATTTGGAAAGAGACGACCATCTACATAAGAAAAAGGGGCTTCGACGAAGCCCTTAAAACAAACCGTGAAATTTTGGATGAATACAGTGATCCTTCACGAAAAAGCCGACGCAAAAATCTTACATCTTCTTCGCGTCTTCCAAAAATTTCGCCAGGCCAATATCGGTCAGCGGATGTTTCAATAAACCAAGGATAGAGTCAAGAGGACAAGTACACACGTCAGCGCCTAATTCTGCAGCCCGTACAATGTGATTGGAATTACGGATTGATGCCGCAAGAATTTCTGTTTTGAAACCTTGCAGGGAAAAGATGTTGGCAATCTGGCTAACGAGCTCCATGCCGTCCCAGCCCGTGTCGTCAATGCGGCCAATGAAAGGCGAAACGTAAGCTGCGCCGGCTTTTGCGGCAAGGATTGCTTGCCCGGCGGAAAAGACCAGCGTGCAGTTTGTACGGATGCCGTTGTCGGTGAACCATTTGATGGCTTTGACGCCGTCTTTAATCATCGGCACTTTTACCACGATATTGGAATGAATGGCGGCCAGCTTTTTTCCTTCTTCAATGATGGTAGCAAAGTCTGTTGAAAGTACCTCGGCCGAGATGTCGCCGTCCACCATTTCGCAAATGGTTTTGTAATGCTGGTTGATGGCTTCCTGACCTTTGATGCCTTCTTTGGCCATGAGCGATGGATTGGTGGTTACACCGTCTAAAATTCCAAGTTCATTTGCTTCTTTGATTTGAGCGAGGTTGGCTGTGTCAATGAAAAATTTCATAATAAATTCCCCCTGTCCCCCTGAAGGAGAGACTTAGGTTCATCAAACCTTCTGCTTTTTTTGTTGCCAATTAAGCAGGATGTTGAATGAATTACTTTAAGATTAGAAAATTATTGTTTCGATAAAAGAACTGCTGCAAAAATAAAAAACTCTCCTGCCTAAGTCTCCCCTTCAGGGGGACAGGGGGGAGAGAATGAAAAAAAGGCAGGCTACTTACATCGCACCGCTACAACCGCCTACCCTTGCTATCTTCCGATCCTGGGGGAGTTCAGCAGGAGCTGGCCGTGTAAGACCTGCCGACGCAAAAATAGGGAGATTTGGTATTTGAAATTTCAAATTCGAAATTCTAAAGTCCTTGCCGTTGAAACACGGAATTAAAACTGGTGTAACCAATGCACTCGTCGGCGCGGCCGCCAAAGGGACGATAATAAACAAAGACTGTATAATTGTTTTCGGTGCTCCAAAAATTTCCTTCCGTTTGTGAGAAGTCTAGCGGGCCGCCGCGAAAGGGCCGTGTGCCGTAGAGATAATTGTAATAACCTTGTTTGAGCAGCAATGTTTTTTCGTAAGCGCCGCTTTCTTCGTTAAAATGCATCAGGCCCGTTGTGTCGGCGCTGTAATTCGTCATTTCGCCAAAAATATAAACGTCGTTTCCAGCAATTGGTTTGTTGCCCGGCGGAAAATATTTAAAATGCGTGTAGGCATAATCGCCTTGCCAGTAAGGGTTGATGTTTTCGTAAGACTCAATGGTAAAGCCGCCGTTCAGGTCGCGGAAATAAACATAGGCTTGTCCGTTGCGGCTGCTCTCGGGCTTTACAATCACATGCACCGTATCGCCCATGTTGTCCAATCTCTCCATGCGGTCACTTCTCAAGCGCAGACTTCGTAAGTCCAGCCAACGAAATTCTTTCAGGCCAACAAAGCCCGTGATGCTTTCGTCGCTATACTCAAAATAATTTCCGCGGTAAATCGTAGGCTTATCAAGGAACAAAGCCGTTTGCCAGTTTTCGTTTTGCAGCACGGCCACTTTTATATCCGAAGGACTCAGGACGTTGATTTGCCTGTCGGTCTGAATGCCGAGTTGCAATTTTTGGCCCGTGCGGTAAAGCGTTGCATTAAACGGTTGTTGCACCTGCGCCGCAATCTGCGTCATCGTGTTCACTACCACAAAACGTTTGATGAAAGCCAATTGCGTCGTGTCGTTGTTCAGAAAAACTTTTAAGAGATAATTGCCCGACCGTGAAGGTGCACTGTTTCTATCGGGCACGGTTGCGGAGTAATGCACATACTTCATGGTTGCCAGCGAAGAGTTGCGGTAAGTAGAAATGCGAATACTTTGAAACCCGCGAGTGTAATCAAAGCTTGTCAGTCCGCTTGGACTCCAGTCGGCATTGCACAATTCAAAACCGCAGTAATAATTTTTTACGCTTGTGCCCAATTCGTCAAATTCCAATTGCAACAAGTCGCCGCTGTTCAGAACAATGGCGGGAAACGAAGTCTGATCACCGGCTTTAAAAAGTTTTACTGATTTGATATCAGGATTATAAAGCACCGTTTGTGCATTGGCAAGCAAACAAGAAATAGAGCAAACAGCAAACAATAAAATGTAGCGCATGATTAAAAATAAATTTTTTATCGGGCCGGTTTTATTTTTGACGAAATAAGGACGAATAAAACCGCGTTTGGTTTTCTGTTCGTCGTTGCTAATTCTTTATTGTGAACGTTTCTTCTTTCATTGCCCAACGCATTGCCTTTAACCAGCAAAAATCGTTCTCGCGGTTTATCATTCGCTTGTCTATTTTGGCAACGGTCATTAGCGTAGCGGTGATGATCATTACGCTTTCAGTAGTGAACGGCTTTCAAAAAACGGTGAGCGAAAAAGTGTTTTCCTTTTGGGGGCACGTTCGCATTGCCAGCCTGCAGCCGGGCAAAGCTTCTATTGCCGAAGAAGAACCCATCCATCAAAATCCTGCGCTAATTCTCTCTATCAGCCAAAATCCGCAAATACAATCGGTTTATCCTTTTGCAACAAAATATGCCATTTTAAAAACTACGGAAGAAATGGAAGGCGTGTTGTTGAAAGGATTTGATAGTTCATACGGTTTTAAAAACCTTCAACTGTTTTTACAGCCCGGCGGACGCTGGCCGCAGTTTAATGACAGCACGTATTCGCGGGAAATTGTGATTTCAACGTACACGGCATCGCAGCTTCATTTAAAATTAAGTGATCGTGTGTTGATTTATTTTGTTCGTGCCGACGGCACACTGCGCCCCGACAAACTCACCATCGTTGGCATTTATAAAACGGGCATTGAAGAATATGACAAGACTTTTGCGATTGGTGATTTAAAACTCATTCGGCGCTTGAACAATTGGGCAGAAGACGAGATTGGCGGTTATGAAATTTTCCTGAAAGATTACAAACAGATGGACGCCGTAAGCCGCGCCGTTTACAACGATCCGCACTTTCCGCACGGACAGGATTTTCAGCCCGAAACCGAAAGCGGCGCCACGGTTTGGGAAACAAAGACGGCACGGGAGCTTTATCCAAACATCTTTGACTGGCTTGGCGTGCAGGATACCAACCAGTTTATTTTAATCATCATCATGGTGGTGGTGGCGGCAATTAACCTAATTACCTGCTTGATCATTTTAGTGCTGGAACGAGTGCGCATGATTGGCATTTTAAAAGCGCTTGGCGCCAGCAACTGGACGATTCAAAAAATATTTCTTCATCAATCCGGCATCATCACGTTTACCGGTGTTGTTATCGGGACTTTGTTTGCCCTGGCACTTTTGTTCTTGCAAATGAAAACAGGCTTTGTACGCCTAAAAGAAGAAGCCTATTTTATGGACACGGCCACTGTGCAAATTCTTTGGTGGCAGGTAGCGCTTGTTTGCGCAGGCACCATCATTATTTCCGTTTTAATTCTTTTTATTCCTTCCCTGTTGGTGCGAAAAATTCAACCGATTAAGGCAATACATTTCAGGTAAAACTCGAACAGGGTATTTAAAAGATGCTGAAGAGACTTTTGACTTTTGGCTATTGGATTATTCCATTTACCCAAGCAAATGAGAAAGAATTATCCCCGTTGCTACCGCTGCGTTCAACGATTCTGCTTCTCCCCTGCGCGGAATGGTGATGCGTTCATTCGACAGCTGCAAAAATTTCTCACGAATGCCCTTTGATTCGTTGCCGATGATCAAAATACCTTTTTCAATTTTTGAAAAAGACGAAAGTAGTTTGCCGTTCAAGGCCGCGGCATAAATGGTTTGCGATTGCTGTTGTAACCAGGCTTCTTCTTCGTCGTAAAAAACAGCCACCCGGGCAATGCTGGCCATGGTTGACTGAACAACTTTTGGGTTGTACAAATCGGCGCAGCCTTTACTGCAAACAATTTGCTTTACGCCAAACCAGTCGGCAATACGAACGATGGTGCCGAAATTCCCTGGATCCTGAACAGCATCTAAATAAAGCGTGAAAGAAGATGTATCGGGATTAGTAGCCGGAAATTGTCTTAGAACGGCAAGAACCTGGTTTGGCGTTTTCAGTTGCGAAATCTTTTCGAGTTCCGCTTCCGAAATTTCAGCCGTGTTTTTCGTCTCGCCTGAAAGACCCTTCCACGATGCGGTAGCATAAACAGCCTCAATTTGTGCGGGAACAATGCGTGAGAGTTCTTCCACAATCTTTGGCCCTTCGGCCAGGAACAAGCCCGTTTCTTCTCGATACTTTTTCAGGCCCAAACTTTGAATATCTTTGATCACCTTTTTACTGAGCATAGACGAGCCGTAGTTTTATATGACCGTTTTGACGTTTACCCGTTACATATCAGCTTTCGTTCTTCTCTTCTCCTTCACCGCCTGCATCGTTGTTAAAAATCCGCCGCCAAACAAGCCTTTCATTTATCAAACGAATGTACACGTCGTAGGCGACTTGAAAGAAGAAGAGAAGAAAGAATTGACGGCCGGATTGCTTGACCAATTGTACGACAGCGTTCGGGTGAAAAGCATCGCAAAATTTGCGGGTTGGGACAAAGGCCCAAAACTTTTTTACGAAGTGCTGAATCATCCGACGGTTTTTGACAGCCTTGATGCCGAGAAGTCGAAAGGCTTTATGAATGCTTACCTGAATGCACAAGGATACTTCCGCGACAGCATTGGCTATACCGTAAAAATTGACACCGCAAAGGGCGGCAAACAACTGCGCACTTATCTCCATTTTTACGTTTATCCACGAGTGCCGACAAGGCTTGATTCAATCGGCTACCAGTTAAATGCCGATACCGTCAATCTTACGTTGCGGCAAAGAAATGCGCTGGATACGATGCAAAAAATAACGCTTGACAACACCGCTGCATCGCTCATAAAGAAAGGCGACCCGTTTTCAAAATACAAGCTTTCTGCGGAACGCGACCGCCTTGCCGAAGTTTATCGCAACAACGGTTACCTGCGCTTTTCGGAAGAAGAAATGCTGGTGCTTTGGGATACGGTGGGCATTGAGTTTTTGCGACCTACGCTTGATCCTATCGAACAAGCAAAGCTCTTGCAGGAACAAGCCGAACGAAGAGCGCATCCGGTTGCTGATATTAGCTTCCATCTGCGCGAAAACCCCGATTCTACCCGCACAACACGCTATTATATCGGCAACGTAACGGTGTATCCCGAGTTTGTAAACGACACGGTAAAATCCTATCGTTATGTTGATACGGTGCGCTCTTACATCATCAAACAAAACGGTCCGTTGTTTAAAAAGAAAATCTTTCCGCATTATATTTTACTGAATCGCGGTGACTTGTACAGCCGCAGCAACGAATTAAAAACGCAGGGAAAGTTCAATGTCTTGAACGCATGGCGTGCGGTAAACATTTTGCCCAGGCCGCGGCCCGGGCAAGACACGGCTGATTTTGATATTTATCTAACACCGGCTCGCAAGTATGCATTCAACACCAGCTTTGAAGTAAGCTACAACCGCAGCAACATTACACTGGCGCAAGGCAACCTCATTGGCCTCGCTTTCAACGCCGGCATTCAAAACCGCAATTTTGTGCACGCAGCCAATCAAAGCGGTTTGAACGTTCGCTTTGGAACGGAGTTGAACGCAGACATTCACAACCTCATTCAAACGCGGCAGGTGAACCTTGGCTACAACTTGCAAATACCGCGGCTGGTACCGAAGTTCATGCGGCAGTTTAGTAAGAGCAAAGAGAACACAACGGCTTCGCTGCTTTCGTTGAACGCAGGCCGCACAGACCGGCGCGATTATTTTAATCTGAGCACACTTAACGCATCGTGGGGCTATCAATTTGGCTGGCGCAACAAACAGATCACGTTCCGGTTTCCCAACATAGAATACAATTATTTGGTTCGCAAAGATTCGCTTGAGGAACTGATAAAAAAGAACGCTTCTTACAAATACATTTTCAACACCGGCGTGGTGGTTTCGATGCTGGCCAATTACAGCGATGCAAAGAGTACCGACCGGATTACCCGCCTGTTAACGGTAACAGGAGAATTGTCGGGAATTCCTGGGCAGCTTCGCAATGCATTTGCTACAAATTTGTACCGCTTCGTAAAAGCTGATATTGAATACCGGCACACGAAAAAATATTTTCGCAATGCATTTGCCTTGCGCGGTTTCTTTGGTATTGGGATCGGCATGCCTTTTTCGAGGTACGACAGCGCCAATCGCTTTCTTCCTTTCTTTCGTGAATATTTTGCCGGCGGGCCAAACAGCATGAGAGCCTGGAGCCTTCGAAAGTTAGGGCCGGGTTCAGCCATTAAATCTTTTGACCGCACCGATGCGCCTGATCGCTTTGGCGATGTGCGGTTGGAGGGTAATGCCGAGTACCGCATCTTCCTTACGGATTATCGCGGCATCGGCATCAATACCGCAGTTTTTACTGACATCGGCAACATTTGGTTCCTGCGCGACAATCCTGATTTCCCCGGTGGACGCATACCGGGAACAATTCAAAAATTCTGGAAAGATTTGGCCATTGGTTTGGGCACAGGCTTGCGGGTTGATTTCGGCTTTTTTAAATTCCGGTTAGATTATGCCTACAAGGTGAAAGATCCAACACCCAAAGTAGCGGAAGCGCAAAACAAATGGTTCAACGATTGGCAATTGCTAAACGGCCAGTTGCAACTGGGAATTGATTATCCTTTTTGACCGCCGATGGTCAGGATTTTTAAAGGATTGCCGGACCGTTATACAACTTGATGCCACGCGGGTTTTGCATCATCTATTGCTGATTGCTTATTGCCGATTGTTTTATTTCTGCTTCCAGTTGTTCAATCGTTAGCGCATCCTTCAGTAAAAACTTGCCAATGCGTGTGCGGCACAAGCTGCTCAAATATCCACCCACGCCCAAAGCTGCGCCAAAGTCGTTTGCCAGGCTGCGGATGTATGTGCCGGTGGAACAGACAACTTTAAAATATACGACTGCTCTGTCTATTTTTTCAACGCTGAATTCTGAGATGGTTATCGGGCGGGGATCCAGTTTTACATCCTGACCTTTTCTTGCCAATTCATAAACGCGTTGCCCGTCTTTTTTTATGGCCGAATGAATGGGCGGTGTTTGCAAAATATTTCCGGTGAACTGCTGGGTAGCTTTTTCTATCTCTTCCGGCTGCAGGTGTTCAATAGATTTAAAATCTTTTGGTTCACTCTCCAAATCGTAGGTAGGTGTAATTGCGCCAAGTGTGATAGTGCCGGTGTATTCCTTTTCCTGCGCCATGTATTCGTTTATCTTTTTTGTGAACTTGCCGGTGCAAACAATCAACAATCCCGTGGCAAGCGGATCAAGCGTGCCGGCGTGACCGACTTTTTTTGTCTTCGTGAGATTGCGAATTTTTCGTACAGCATCAAACGAAGTCCAGCGAAGCGGTTTGTTGATAAGCAGCATACGGCCTTCTTCAAACGAATTTTGTTTTTGCATGGGCGGCAAAGATAAGTTTGTGCTGTTGGCAAGCGGCAATCCGTCAACGTTTTCAAGGACGATTTCAACCGATGAAAACGACTTTTCATCGGTTGAAATCGTTGTTTATCGTGTTTTTCATCTATTTGATATAAAAAGCCTTTGGGTCTCGGATATTGGCTTTATTTTGCCGTATGCTTAGGCACCTCGTATTTGTTTTTGTGATGCTTTGGGGTGTTGCGGTTCATGCACAGGATGAGAAAACAATTGTTGTAAAGATTGTCAATGCTGCCGAAAAACCACTTTCGCAAGCCAGTGTTACGATGATGCGAACGGATTCTTCGCTGGTTAAAATATCCCTTACCGATAGCAACGGCATCGTACAGTTTGCAAATCCGAATTTGCCGCACTATCTCCTTTACGTTAGCCTCGTAGGCTACAAACCTGCGTCGCAGATAATGGATGCAAAAAATCTTCGTCCCACTTTTGCCTTACAAGTTTCCAATCAACCGCTTGACGTTGTTACCGTTAG
>Ga0308176_10000146_pt1 | contig 47883 bp, 45 predicted proteins | sample PhyCR2_3_FD_203890 | JGI IMG/M metagenome (GOLD analysis project Ga0308176, IMG submission 203890) | Soil microbial communities from UC Gill Tract Community Farm, Albany, California, United States - DLSLS.C.R2 | ecosystem: Environmental > Terrestrial > Soil > Agricultural land | place: USA...
AAACTGTAAAGCGTTTGGAAAGCTTATTGTTTTGGTGGCTTCGTTTAGTTCTGTCTCCAATGATTCAAGGTTTATGTTTTTTGCGGCGCAGGCTTCTTCGAGCGGCAAGTTACCGCCACAGCAATAATTGATGCCCCATTTTTTAAAAACATCGGCAAGACGATAATCATCTCTTACCATTTGTGATACGGTTGGTAGCGTGGTTGCTTTTTCTATTTGCATATCGTTCGTTAAAATCTGTTGGTTTGTAAGCAGTGGCAATGCTTTTTATAAAATGCTCTTTGTCGCCGTGCAGTAAATCGTTAATGCTGGCGGAGGACAATAATTCCTGCAAGCGTTGGCGAAGGCCGTGCATCTGCTCATGAACGGGACAAGGATTGTTCACGTCGCAATCCTGCATCCGCAAAACGCATTTGTTAAACATGTCCGTGCCGTCGGTTATCTCCGCCAAAAACGATAGAGACAGGCTTCGCGTTTTTTCGTTCACAGTAAAGCCGCCGGTTTTCCCTTTCGAAGAAGCGAGTACGCCGGCCTTCACGAGATTTTTCAAAATCTTGCTCATGAAATATCGCGGCGCGGATAGTCGTTCCGCAATTTCTTCGGCCTGCACAAATTGTTTGCTGTCCTGCATCAATGTGATATACAACACGCCTCGCACCGCATAACCAAAGGATTTTGAAAACAGCATACGCCACAGTTAGCGACAAATCTATTTTCTGTTTGCAGGGAGAAAGATGATTTTTGTCAGCCAGAAGTTTGATACAACTTAGCTTGTGTCAAAATACAGCGGCCGAATTTGCGCCATTTGTTTTCTGTAAAAGAACCGGCGTCGCCGCGTGGAATGTTTCTTGCTGAAAAAGCTTCGGACTATGCAAAAAGATAAGCGCTTTTGGATCGGACTTGGTTTGTTGAATTTGGGATTGGTGGCTATGTTTGGCTTGCTCATGCGCAGCAAGATTCTTTTCTCTATTCCTTTTCTTGATTACCGAAACCTGCTAAGTGCGCATTCGCATTTTGCCTTTAGCGGTTGGGTAGGCCTCGTGTTGATTGTGTTTTTGATTTACGATGTAATGTCTCCCGGACTGGCGGAGAAGAAACGCTATCAAGTCGTTCTGTGGGGCCTTGAAATTAGTTCGCTGGGCATGGCATTCACCTTCCCGTTCACAGGCTATAACGCCGTTTCTATCTTTTTTTCCAGCGCTTATATTTTGGTGACCTATGTTTTTGGATGGCTCTTTTTTAAAGATTTGCGGCAACAGCCGCCACTTCATTCCGTTGTTCGGTGGCTAAGCATTGGCGCAGTTGTGTCGCTGCTTCTGTCTGCCCTCGGGCCGCTCGGTTTGTCGTACATTCTTCTTGCAAAATCGGGCAACTCCTTGCTCTACCGCGACTCGGTTTACACCTTTTTACATTTTCAGTACAACGGCTTTTTTACCTTATCAGTGTTTGCTGTTTTCTTTTCCCGGTGGATTAGAAAAGGGCTTTCACTTCCTCCCGCTGCAACGCGGTTCAGTCTTTTGCTTCTTGCATCGGTTTTTCCAGCTTTGTTTTTGGCGCTGCTCTGGCACAATCAAATTATTTTTTACGTGCTGGCGGCTCTTGGCTGTTTATGCATTTTAGCCAGCGTCATTTATTTTTTTCCCGTGTTTAAGAAGTCTGCTGCCAGCAACATTATTGACCAACCGCTCGCAAAGGTTTTCTGGACGGCTTCGTTTGTTTCGTTTGCGCTTAAAATGCTGCTCACCATTGGAACCATTTACCCGCCGCTGGGCCATGCTGTTTACGGCGCAAGACCGGTCATCATTGGTTTTCTGCACCTTGTATTCTTGGCCTTTGTAAGCTTTTTCCTTTTCAGTGTTTTTTTAGAAGAAGGATATTTTCACCGCCACAAAAAAATCGTTGCGTTTCCATTTTATTTGTTTGGAACAGGCGTGCTTGCAAACGAAAGCCTGCTCATGATACAAGGCCTGGAAATTTTGTTTAAAACCAACAGTAATGTTTACAATTGGTTGTTGTGGGGTGCGGCAATTCTGCTTTTTGCTGGCGCCCTGACTTTAGCTGCGGCATTTCATTTTATTAAAACTAGCAAGAAGACAGAAGCAAGGTTTGCAACGTCCGTTTGAGCAGTCTAATTTCGCTTTATCAAACCAACCGCTGCGCGATTGAAGCTCTCTTTTGAACCAGCATTTTCGGTACCTTATTGTTCGGAACGTTAACGGATGCGAGGCATCAAACCAACTAAAATTTTACTATACAAAAGAAAACCCGGTCACAATCTGGTAACCGGGTTTTCTTTTGTATAGTCCGAAACAAGTGCCTTTCGTTTTGGGCGCCTGACAAGAACTTATTTCTTGCCGTCGTTGTTGCGCATGAATTCAAGCACAGAGCGGGCATCGGTTTCGCTGAGGCTTTGGTTGGGCATACGTACCAGACAATCTTCCAGCAATTTTTGGGCTGCCGGATCTTTTTCAATCATTTCATCGGTGTTGGTTACAAAGTTCATAATCCATTCCGGCGTGCGGCGATCGGTTACGCCTTTCCAGCCCGGACCAACAAGTTTTTCATCGGTTAGCTTGTGACAGCTCTGGCATTTTACGTCGTAAGTGCTTTTACCGGCTGCTATCATTTTATCGTCCAGTGGATGCGTAAGTTGAACGCTTTGGTGAGAGCCAATTCCTTTGGTAACATCACCCGAAGCGGCTGTGTTATCTGTTGTTGTGGTGCTTTGTGCAGAGGATGAACTATCGGCCGAAGCAAATTTATTATTGCCGGCAGAATTACAGGCAATCAGACCGCTTACTGCGGCAATGAAAAGGAAAGAAACCGAACGCTTTTGATTCATAATAGTTGATTTAGTGATTCTGGAATTGCTGTTTTAGAGCAGATAAAATTGTGTCACGAAGGTCATAAAAAAAACTGAGCAAAATCAGTTGTTGCGATGATTTAAGATACGCATGTCTTTTGATGAACCTGCAATTGAGTTTTTGTCTAATGAAATCAATAGAGGCGTGTTGTCATTCCGCGCTCCCAATCCGAACATAAAATTTTCCGCGCCATTGGGTCGTTCTTGTTGTCCAACCGTTTCAGCAGTAAAACAGCGGGCTTGGCAGTTTAGTGCTGCTCACTCTATCTACAATTCCAAGTCGTTATAACAGAAATAAATAACCGCTCTCTGTTTAAAAAATTGTGTAGCCAAATCTACAAAATACTCAACAGTGAGCGAGAATGACACTATGATTATTTAACCTAAATTTTACCTTCTTTCCTTTGGCTGGCCTTGTGCCGCGACGATAAATGATTTGCTGAAGCGACAACTGCATTAAGGTATACTTATGAAAGCGTAATTTTTAACGACGGAAAACGGCCATTTCCAACGTGAGAAATATCATCTTTTGCGATGATGGACATCACAGATCACGGGTATTGGCACAAATACATTTGTGCTTTAAAGACACAGATGTCTTTTAAACATTTAAAGAGCATTATGAAAACAAAACTGCCTTTGCTTCTCTTTTTCTTTTCTGCTTTTATGATTGAAAGCTGCGTGAGCAAAACACCCACGCACAAAGAAAAATTAGACCTGCAGGAACTGACTAAAAACCAGCCCGAAGAACACGGCACAGAAGTAAAGCCAGGCGATATTCAACTCACGCATCCTCTGAACGAACAATGGGTGGCCGATGGAAAGAGCATTTACGATGTAAAATGCTCTTCGTGTCACAAGTTGACGGATGAAAAACTTGTTGGTCCGGGCTGGAAAGGCGTAACCAAAAGAAGAAGCCCCGAATGGATCATCAACATGGTAACCAACGTGGACATGATGCTGGAAAAAGACCCCGTAGCGCAACGCCTGTTGGAAGATTGTCTGGTACGTATGCCCAACCAAAACTTAAACCGCGACGAAGCCAGAAAGGTGCTGGAGTTTCAGCGGAAGAACGATGGCGAATAGCGAACCGAACGTATAAGAGTGCGACGCAACAGAAGCAGAATGGATAGACGAATTTCTGCTTCATAAGATTCAACAAAGACTTAAAACTTTAAACCCAAGTATATGTATATCTCTCATCGAAAACTAATGGCCTCGTTTGCATTGACTGCTATTGCAGCGGGTGCTTTGTACAGTTGTAAGCCCAAAGGCGCACAGGCGGCTGTGAGCGGCGACGCTGCGGAAAAAGCATACGTTGCTCCGGGCAAGTACGACGAGTTTTACAACATCGTCTCCGGCGGCTTTAACGGTCAGCTTAACATTTATGGTATTCCTTCAGGACGCCTGTTTCGCGTTGTGCCTGTGTTTTCGCAATCAACGGAAAGCGGCTACGGCTTTAGCGAAGAAACAAAGCCCATGCTGAATACTTCTCATGGCTTTGTGCCCTGGGACGATCTGCACCACCTTGCTATTTCAGAAACGAACGGCGAACACGATGGCCGCTGGGTTTTTGTGAACGGCAACAATACGCCGCGCATTGCCCGCATTGACCTTTCAACATTCCGCACGGCGGAAATCATTGAGATCCCGAACAGCGCCGGCAATCACTCCTCTCCTTTTATTACAGAGAACTCTGAGTATGTGGTTGCCGGCACACGCTTCTCCGTTCCGCTGGACGACCAGAACGGCGACGTGCCCATCAACACTTACAAGCAAAACTTCCGTGGAACGGTCAGCTTCATTCATCCGGATCCTACCACCGGCAACATGAGCATTGCCTTCCAAATCAAAACTCCTGGGGTCAACTTCGACCTGGCCCGCGCGGGCAAAGGCAAGTCGCATGGCTGGATGTTCTTTAGCTGCTACAACACCGAAAAAGCCAACACGCTTTTGGAAGTGAACGCATCGGCCAAAGACAAAGACTTCATCATGGCCGTGAACTGGAAGAAAGCCGAAGAATATTTAAAAGCCGGCAAGGGCAAAAAAGAAGCCGTGAAGTATGCGCACAACGTGTACAACGAAAGCACACACACGGCCACGTCAACCATGATGAACGAAGTGACAACGCTTGATCCGAAAGAGTGTCCGGACATGCTGTACTTCATTCCTTGCCCCAAATCGCCACACGGTTGCGATACCGATCCTACCGGTGAATATATTGTCGGTTCGGGTAAACTGGCTGCGTTGATCCCAGTGTTCTCGTTCACAAAGATTCAGCAAGCCATTGCCAACAAAACTTACGACGGCGATTATGACGGCATCCCTGTAATTAAATACGACGCAGCCTTGTACGGAGAAGTGCAGAAGCCAGGCCTCGGCCCTTTGCACACCGAGTTTGACGGCAAAGGCAACGCCTACACATCCATGTTTGTTTCATCGGAGATTGTGAAATGGAACATTAAGGATTTAAAAGTGCTTGACCGTGTGCCAACGTACTATTCAATCGGTCACTTATCAATCCCTGGCGGACCTACGGCAAAGCCTTATGGAAAGTATGTGATCGCTTACAACAAAATCACCAAAGACCGTTACCTGCCAACCGGTCCTGAATTGACGCAAAGCGCACAGCTTTACGACATCAGTGGCGACAAAATGAAGTTGATCCTTGACTTTCCCACAAACGGTGAGCCCCACTATGCCGAAGCCATTCCAGCTTCGATGCTGATGAACAAACAACGCAAGATTTATAAAATAGAAGAAAACATGCACCCCTTTGCAGCCAAAGGCGAAGGTCAAACAAAAGTGGTGCGCAACGGCAACCGTATTGATGTGTACATGACGGCCATTCGTTCACACTTAACACCTGACAATATTGAAGGCGTTAGAATTGGCGATGAGGTTTTCTTCCACGTAACCAACCTGGAACAAGACTGGGACGTGCCGCACGGCTTCGCCATCAAAGGCGCCAACAACGCGGAAATATTGGTTATGCCCGGCGAAACGCAAACCCTTGCGTTCAAAGCCGACCGTGTGGGCATCTTCCCTTTCTATTGCACCGACTTCTGCTCGGCGCTCCACCAGGAAATGCAAGGTTACTTAAGAGTATCACCTGCCGGAAGCAACGTGGCACTCTTGTTCAGTACCGGCAAAAACAACGGCGCTACCGCAAACCCTGCTGACAGCTCAAAAGCAAAAACAACCAAACCTTAAAATAAAGTTCGATTCGTCCGGAGTGAAAAACTCCGGACGGTTTCCGGACATTTCTTCCACCTAATTAAAAAAATTTTATGAGAAAAATTTTTGTTCTTGGATTTGCCTCTCTTCTGTTGTGGTCCTGCAATTCGGGAAACACAACCACAGAGACGACAAAAACCAATACTCCTGAAGAACAAACCCGCGCTGGCCAATCAGCCGTTAAGGATGATGAATCCGCAAAAGACGTGGTAAAAGTTGCTGCCGGTTCGCCCGATCACACCACGCTTGTTGCGGCTGTAAAACAAGCCGAATTGGTAGATGCTTTGTCCAACGCCGGACCGTTTACAGTATTCGCTCCTACGAACGCAGCTTTTGAAAAATTACCAAAAGGCACAGTGGAAGATTTGATGAAAACAGAGAACAAAGCAAAGCTGCAGGACATTTTGCAATACCACGTTTACGTTGGCAGCCTTAAAACCGATTTGATGCAGGACGGGCAAACCTTAAACGAAGTAAACGGTGGCAACATTAGCATCAGCAAATCAGCCGATGGAAAAATAACCATCAACAGCAAGGCACACATCGTTGCGTCCATTCCTGCTTCTAACGGCATCATTCACGTGGTAGATGAAGTGTTGCTACCGCCTGCAAAATAAAACTGCAGTGGAATTTTGAATGCTTAGCAAAAGGAAAGGGTTCGAAAGCCCGGAAAACTGTAAAACCATTGTATGAAAAAGATGCGCATTTCTTCCCGTTTGTTAATTGCTTTTGCCTCGCTGGCCATGACGGCTGTTTTCTTTTTGCCCGTATGGTTTATTTTTTTGATTGCACCGCAATATCCCGAAGGTCTGACGATGCAAATCTGGCTGACCAAACTTTCGGGCCAGGTGGACATCATTAACGGCCTGAATCACTACATCGGCATGAAGCACATCAACGAAAACATGTTTCCCGAATTTGGCTACATGGTTTACATTCTCGGCGCTTTCATTGTTTACGGTTTGGCCGTTGCACTCACCGGCAGCCGCAAACTACTTCTTTCCCTTCTTTTTTTAACCCTGGTTATGGCCGGTGCGGCCCTGTATGATTTTTACAAATGGGGCTACGATTACGGCCATAACCTTGATTCCAAAGCGGCCATTAAAGTGCCGGGCCTTACCTATCAGCCGCCGCTTGTGGGACACAAGACCTTGTTGAACTTTGACGCCTATTCTTATCCTGACGTCGGTGGCTGGATTATTCTTGGCGCCGGTGCTATTTTTTTTCTCGTTTATTTCCTGGAATGGGTACGCGGACGAAAGTTTGCAAAACAAAAAGTATCCTTCGCAAAATCATCCGTTGCCATTGCTTCCGCACTAAGCTTAATTTTTACTTCCTGTTCTTCAAAGCCCGAACCTTTTGCCTACGGCAAAGATCTTTGCGACGATTGCCGCATGACGATCATGGACCCGCATTTCGGCGCGGAGATCGTGACTACGAAAGGAAAGGTCTTCAAGTTTGACGACGTGCATTGCCTTGCGGCCTTTTTGAAAGATGGAAAGGTGAAAGAAAGTGACGTGAAGCAAACGCTTTTCATTGATTACAACAATCCAAATAATTTTATTGATGCGGCAACCGCTCACCTCGTTGTGAGCCCGCAATTGAAAAGTCCCATGAACGGCAACGCAGCGGCTTTTGCCACGAAGGATGTGGCCGACAAAAAAGGCGCAGAACTTGCAGGCCAAACTACGGACTGGAAAGCTTTGCAGAAAGAACTCTAAGACGACGACACAACGAAAATGAAACAATTACTCACAATACTTTCCCTGCTTTGCCTGCAGTGTGCCTTTGCACGAACGCTGCCCGTGGGTAAGGAACAAACCTACACAACAATTAAAGCTGCGATTGCCGCCGCAGCAAACGGCGATACGGTTTTAATCAAAAAGGGACTTTACAAAGAAGGCAACCTTGTTCTTACCAAATCCATTGCTTTACTGGGCGAAGAAGGCGCTGTGCTTGACGGCGAAGGCAAATACGAAATCCTCACAGTAAGCGGCAGCGGCATCGTCATTAAAAATCTTCGCTTTCAGTATTCCGGCTTTTCCACGCTGAACGATTACGCTTCAGTTAAAGTGATCAATTCCTCGCGTGTACTCATTCAAAACAACACGTTTTTCAGCGCCTTTTTTTCCGTGCACATTTCCGCTTCCTCCTATTGCGCGGTGTTGAACAACAGCATCTCCGGCCTCACCAAAACCGAACAAACTTCCGGTAACGGCATTCACCTTTGGAAATGCGACAACATGCTGATAAAGGGAAACGAAATTCACGGTCACCGCGACGGCATTTATTTTGAGTTTGTTACCAACTCGGTGATTCAACAGAATAACAGCCACAACAACATTCGCTACGGTTTGCACTTCATGTTCTCCAACGACGACAGTTACATTCAAAATACCTTTCGCGACAACGGTGCGGGTGTAGCCGTGATGTATTCGCGCCGCGTGGTGATGATAAAAAATCAATTTGTTCACAACTGGGGCGGCAATGCTTACGGCCTTTTACTCAAAGAAATTTCCGACGGGGAGATTATTGAGAACAGCTTTATTCAAAACACAGTGGGCATTTTAATGGAAAGCACCAACCGCATCGAAGTGTCCTGCAATTCATTTACCGGTAGTGGTTATGCCTTGCGCATTTCGGCAAGTTGCAACGAGAACACGGTACACCATAACAATTTTGTGGGCAATACTTTTGACGTGGGCACTAACGGTACACTTATGCTGAATCGTTTTTACAACAATTATTGGGACAAATACGATGGCTATGATTTAAACCGCGACGGCATTGGCGACGTGGCTTATCACCCGGTGAGCATGTACTCGATGGTGATTGAACAAAACCCCAACGCCGCTATATTAATGCGCAGTTTTATGGTTTCGCTTTTGGATAAAGCCGAGAAAGCCATTCCCAGCCTGACGCCCGAAAACATGGTTGACGGACAACCGCTAATGAAAAGGAGCAAGTGATGATCAAGATAGAAAACCTGCACAAACGGTTTAAGAAATTGCAAGCACTGAACAACGTGAACGTTGAATTCAGCAAAGGCCAGGTTGTTTCACTTATCGGGCCGAACGGTTCGGGCAAAACAACGCTCATTAAATCCATTTTGGGTTTGGTAAAACCCGACAACGGCCAGGTTCTTTTCAACGGCATTTCGGTGGACAAAGACATAGATTACCGAAAGCACATTGGCTACATGCCGCAGATTGGCCGCTACCCCGACAACACCAAAATCGGGCAGATTTTTGACATGATCCGCAACCTGCGCGGCAAGGATACAAAGGTGGACGAAGAACTTTTTTATCGCTTCAAACTCGACACGATGCTGGACAAAAGCATGAAGTCTTTGTCGGGTGGCACGCGGCAAAAAGTAAGCGCCGCCCTGGCTTTTTTGTTTGATGCTGATGTGTTGATTTTGGACGAGCCAACCGCCGGCCTTGACCCAGTGGCTTCGGAAATTTTAAAAGAAAAGATCATCGCCGAAAAAGCAAAGGGCAAACTCATTTTAATCACCTCCCACATCTTAAGCGACCTGGAAGAACTGACAACACACGTGCTTTACTTGCAGGATGGCAAAGTCGTTTTCAACAAATCCATGCTCGAATTGTACGAGATGACCGGCGAAGACAAATTAAGCCGCGCCATTGCCGCGGTGATGAGAAACGAAATAAAAGAAAAAGACGTGGCCTATTTGCGAATTGCGAAGTAGCCAACAGGCAATAAACAGTTGGCAACAAGCAAAACGAATCAACCAGTCAATTAATCAACTAATCAACCATGCTCAAACTATCCAAATACGTCCTTTACGATATTCTGCGGAACAGGGTATTGATTGCGTACACCGCTTTCCTGCTCGTTGTTTCCTTTGCGCTTTTTCAAATGGAAGAAAACAGCAGCAAGGCCGTGTTAAGTTTATTGAACATTGTGCTCATTGTCATTCCACTTGTGAGCATGGTGTTCTCCACCATTCACTGGTACAATTCTTACGAGTTCATTGAACTGATGCTCACGCAACCCGTAAGCCGCAAAAAAGTTTTGCTGAGTGAGTTTGCCGGCATCGGTTCCTCGTTGGTAACAGCTTACTTGGTTGGCGTTGGCATTCCGGTTATCATTTATCATTTCGACAGCACCGGCATAGCGTTGCTGCTCGTGGGCAGTTTGTTAACACTTGCGTTTACGGCCATTGCTTTTTTTGCCTCCATCAAGTCACGCGACAAAGCCCGCGGCATTGGCGTGGCGCTTCTGCTTTGGTTTTATTTTGCGCTTATTTTCGACGGCTTGCTCCTGCTCGTTCTCTTTGCCTTCAGCGATTATCCGCTGGAAAAATTCATGGTAACGTTTTCTTCGTTCAATCCCATTGATCTTGGCCGCATTTATCTCATGTTGCAAATGGACGTAAGTGCCCTAATGGGTTACACCGGCGCAACCTTTAAGGAATTTTTCGGTAGCGGTATTGGTTTGCTTTACACACTTGCCATAATGCTCGCCTGGATCGTGGTGCCGCTGTTGTTTGCGCTTCGTTCGTTCAACAAAAAGGATTTGTAAGAAGCGATACTGCAGTGGCTTTTGCTCACCGCAATTGCCATCAGCAAAGCGCCGGCTGCAAAAGGAAGGCTAAACACAAACAGCAGTTCCGAAGTAGATGGAATGAAAACTTGTAAAAGCTTCGCGGCAAATAAAGCTTGAAACAAAAGAAGGGTTTCGGTCGTGAAGAAAGAAAAAAGAAACAAGCCAATGCCAAATCGAAAAAGTTTCTTCTGCTCAATGCTTTTTGCGATGGCCGCAAATACACTCATGCTGAGAAAGGCCAGCAAAACAAGGTGCAAATAAGCGATCACAAAATTCCGCACGTCATAAGCCATTACCGCAACGGCAGGAAAAGCGCCGACAGCCTGCAAAAAAACTTTTAGCGCAAAAGCAAAAAGAGAAAAAGAAAGCAAGATTGATAAACCGGTTTTCTTGACATCAAGCCATAAAAGATACAAGGCCGCAAGTTGCAATATCGCGGCAACGCCGCCAATGATGTTGAATACAAAAGAAGGTTGATGCCACAGCACCGAAAGTGCATAGGCCGGGACGCAGGCAAGATTCATTAACCGGAAAACTTTCGTTCCCTTTGCCTGAAGATTTCGATACAAAAGCGCCAGCACGATGAACGTAAAAAAGCCGTTGTACTGAAAATGCAGGTAGAAGTAAATCAGATCGAAATAAAGCGGCGTGCCTTGCTTTCCGGTAACAATTAACGGAACGGTTGCAAACGGACCAACGGAAGAAACAACGGCATAAATCAATCCCCAAACTAAAAAGCGATGTGCGACGGTCAGGCTTTGGCCTTTAACCGCACGCCAAACAACAACGGCAAAATACACCGTAGCGGCTATGGAAAGCGTGGAGAAAAAAATACTGATGCCCTTGTAACCGTACAACGGGAAAAAGACCAACATGCCGTAAGCAGAAAGCAATGTGAGTACGGCAATGTTCCGCCAGTGTTTTGCCGCAATACGGCCGGTTAATTCGGGAAAAACTTTCATTACCAGTGCAATCAACACCGGCAATATCCAGCCGCCAAAGGCAAAATGCGAGTGGCCGTGTAAAAGATTTTTATAAACGAAAGGAAAATGATTCAGCAAAGGGGCCGAACGAAGTGTAAGCCCCAAAACCGCCACCAGAAACAGGTTGAAAAAAGCCGCTTGTAAAAGAATTTTTGGCACCTTTTCTTTTGCCTTCTCACTGAGCACCGCCGTAATAATCATCTTTCAAAAATCCGAAGGTAAGCAAGAGGAATACGCAACCGCAGTCAAAACAAAAACTGATTTTTGTCAGTTTTAAGCGACGTTCATCCGTTTATACGGATGGATAAATCAAACCTTTACGGCCTTATCTTCATTCCATGCTTTCACTCCACTTCACTCCTTTTCCCCAACTCGAAACCGAACGTTTGTTGCTCAAACAAATCGGCGAACACGATGCGTCTGCGTTGTTTTCGCTTCGTTCCGACAAAGACGTCATGAAATACCTTGACCGGCCGCCAGCCCAAAGTATTGATGAAGCAACGGCCCTGATAAAGCTCATCACCGATAACGTGGACAAAAACGAAGGACTTACCTGGGGCATTTTTCCAAAAGCCAAACCGGACCTGCTTCACGGCACCATTGGTTTCTGGCGCATTCAAAAAGAAAATTACCGTGCCGAAATCGGTTATCTTCTGCACCCTGCGCTGCAAGGCAAGGGGTTCATGCACGAAGCGATGAGGGTTGTTTTGGATTACGGTTTTAACGAGATGCATCTTCACTCCGTCGAAGCCAATGTGAACCCATCAAATCTAGCTTCCATCAGGCTTTTGGAGCGCAACGGTTTTGTAAAAGAAGCTTACTTCAAAGAAAATTATTTCTACAACGGACAGTTTTTAGACAGCGCAATTTATTCACTCCTCACGCCGTCTGCACAGTCTTTCTTATAAACGCGAACCTGACAAAAATCAGGTTTGTTCTTTCGCCGCATCACCCGTTCTGCACGCTGTCAAAAATAATTTTGACAGTCTAAAGAAGTCAGCAATGGAAAGACATGACCTGCCGCCGACCGGCAATGCGGATCTCGAATTTGACAAAGCCTTTAAGCCCAAAGGCGCTATTGCGTTTTTTCTCATTCTCGTTGTTCTTGGAATTGTCATTTGGTACGGTATCTATTACATCATGCTTCAACGCGCCTAAATCAACCCTATGCAAATTGACAGATTTGAAAAACGGGTGTTGATGATCAGCGGTGCGCTTGTGGCTGTTTTTATTTTTTCCATGTTGTATGCTCGAAGCAAATACAACGATTTGCCCGAGTGCATTCCGTTTAACAAAACCTACACCGAATCGAAGGTGACAAAGCTCGATGATAAAACTTACCAGGTGTTTGCGGTGGCGCAGATGTGGCAGTTTCAACCGGCACAGATTTACATTCCCGTAGGCAGTGATGTAGATTTTTATCTCACTTCGAAAGACGTAGTGCACGGCTTTTTCATTTCAGAAAAAAACGTAAACATGATGGCCGTGTACGGGAATATCAACAAGCAAACGGTGAAGTTTGACAAGCCCGGCGTGTATAAAATCACTTGCCACGAATACTGCGGCACCGGTCATCAAAACATGCAGGCCGAAGTGATTGTAAACGATCCGGCGGCAAGATAAAAACCTCTGTTCCCTAAAGGGAAGACGTAGGCGGAAAAGATTTCACTTGTTTCAGGTTTTTCTTCTGCATAATTATTTTTTATGAACCAGAAGTTCGTCTATCCATTGAAGGCCTCTTGCGTCGCACTCTTGTACGCTTGGTAATTCTATTCGGCTTTTTAAAATATATTTTAACAAGAAGCAATGACTGAAATAAACAAAGGCAACTCCCACCAAAGTCTCCCCTTTAGGGGGACAGGCGGGTCACTTTCACCCTGGCTGAAAAAGATTATATATTGGGAATTGGGCATTCCGCTGGCGCTCCTGTCCATCGGCATTTACCACGGCTTAATGCAGGTAATTTACCGTGCCGGTGTTTTACACCAGTCAGCTTTTGCCGGCCTTGATTATTACCAGGGTCTTACGCTTCACGGTGTCATCAACGCGATTGTGCTCACCACTTTTTTTGCAGTGGCTTTCGGACACGCAACCATCACGTTTTATTTAAAACGAGAGCCCAACAAAACGCTTACGCTTCTTAGTTTTTGGTTCATGGTCACCGGTACGCTGATGGCCGCTTGGGCTATGCTTTCGGGCAAGGCTTCTGTACTCTACACGTTTTATCCGCCGTTGAAAGGCCACCCGCTTTTTTACCTCGGCACAGCCTTGTTGATTGTTGGCTCCTGGTTCCCGCTGTTCGATTGGTCGCGACTGTACCGCCAATGGAAACGCGAAAACCCCGAAACAAAAACGCCGTTGGCTGTACTCGGCACCCTCGTCAATTTCATCATTTGGTTTGTGTGCACGCTGGCTGTTGCCTATGAAGTTCTCGTGGTCATTCTACCCTGGTCCTTGGGTTATAAACCAACGGTGAACGTAACGCTTGCCCGCACGTTGTTTTGGTTCTTTGGTCATGCGCTGGTTTATTTTTGGTTGCTGCCGGCTTACGTGATGTACTATAATTTTTTGCCAAAACTGGCCGGGGGCAAACTCTACTCCGACATGGCCGGCCGCATTGCCGCCTTCCTTTTTTTAATCTACTCTGTTCCCGTCGGCGTTCATCATCAATTCTCCGATCCTTCCATTACAAAAGGCATCAAGCTTTTTCAAAGCATCCTTACGTTTGGCGTTACCATTCCCAGTTTCATCACGGCTTTTACCATTGCGGCTTCGCTGGAATACGCGGGACGCAAACGCGGCGCAAAAGGCCTGCTCGGTTTCTTTACTAAACTGCCGTATCTGGATACCAACCGTTACTTGTTTGCTTATCTTATTTGCGGATTGTTTCTCTTCATCTTCGGCGGTTTAACCGGCATTGTAAACGCTTCCGGCGAATTGAATAACACCATTCACAACTCGGCCTGGATACCCGGGCATTTTCACATGACGGTTGCCGGTCCTGTGTTTCTCGGCATCATTGGCATGAGCCTTTATTTGTACCAAACTACGTCGGGTAAAAAGTTGTTCATGCCCAAATTAGCAGTGATCATTCCCTATCTCTGGGTTATCGGCATCCTGATTTTTTCTACGGGGCTTTCCTGGGGCGGATTGATAGGCGAACCACGCCGCACCAATCTTGGCCTCACCTACCTCAATCCGAAAAATGAATTGTTTACACCGGAATGGGTGCCCACAACCATGCTTGGTTTACTCGGCGGTATCATTATGTTCATCACGGGTATGTTGTTTCTGATTGTGTTTTTTGGAACCATGCTGAAGAAACGTTCAGGGGAAGGTGTGCTTACGTTCCCAGTGAGCGAAGTATTGCACGATGAAAAAAGAATTCCACTGTTTGATAAATTCAAACCCTGGCTTGTGGCAATGGCTGTGATTTTGGTGATTGCTTACGTTCCTGCTTTCATTGATGCGACGAAAAATCCGGGGCCGGGTGCGCCGCGCTTCACGCCGGACAATCCTGTGCCAATGCAAACAGAACAACCTTCTGCGGCAAAAACTACCGAACCGACAAAACCAATATCATTCAATAAAAATTAAGATGAAGAAACAGGGACATTGGGTATTCATTGCTGCTGTTGTCATTTTACCCGTTACGGTTTATGCCATGGTAAAATGGTACGAGAATGAATTTACCAAGCTACCGGTGTTGGTAAGCAAGGAACATCGCGTTGGAGATTTCAATCTTATAAACCAGCACGGCAAAACGATATCGTTAAACGATTGGAAGGACAAAATTGTCGTGGCCAATTTCTTCTTCACGCACTGCCCCGTTGTTTGTCCGAAGATGACGAGAAACCTGAAGAAAGCACAGGACGTTTATCACAACAACAGGAATTTTCTCATCGCTTCATTCAGCGTAGATCCCGAAAGAGACTCCGTTGCACAACTGCAAAGCTTTGCATCGCGAATGAATGTTGAAGGCGCCTGGCATTTACTCACCGGAAGTAAAAAAGAAATTTATGCGATGGCCCGCAAAAGCTTCCTGGTCTCTGCAACCGACGGCGACGGTGGGCCGCAGGATTTTATTCACAGCGAATCATTGGTACTTGTTGACAAGCAGGGCCGCATCCGCGGTTATTACAACGGCACGAACGATACAGAGGTGGTAAATCTCATTCGCGACATTGGCCGCTTGCAAAAAGAAAACTGACCAACTGACTAAAATCAGTTTTCATTCTGTTAGAAGTAAGTCTTTTTGGGGAGACGAAAAAACACCTTTGCCCAGAAACATCAAAGCATGAAAACAAAAATATTTTCGCTCATTACTGCTTTTTCTTTCACGCTTTCCGTTACCGCTGCGCCGCCGGCGGAAGAAGGCAAATCTATTTTTGCCGCACGCTGCGCTGCTTGTCATAATGTCAACAAAGTGCTGGTAGGGCCGGCGCTGGCCGGTGTGGATACACGACACTCCATCGAGTGGATTGTAAACTTTGTGCATTCCTCGCAAACTGTGATTAAAAGTGGCGACACGTCTGCTGTCGCTTTATTCAACAAATTCAATCACGTTCAAATGCCCAACCATCCAGACCTGAGCGAAGGGCAGATCAAAAACGTTGTTGAATACATCAAGAGCGAAGCAAAAGCAGGCGGCGAAAAAGCGCCGTTTGCAAAACCATATTCGGCGCGTCCAAATTATACGCCTCTCTCTTCTGCTAACTACGGTTTCTTTCTTTCCTATTTTGCCCTGGTGGGTTTGCTAATTTGCGTTTTGTTGTTTGCCGTGCAATTGAAACAATACGAAAGGCAGGTGGCTGGCGAAGAGTAAACTTTGTGTATCGTTGGTTTTCGTTTCAACCGAGTGCCTCATTCCTGGGGCACTTTTTTATTTGCGTGTTGAGAAGAAAGTTTACAAACCAAAGTTAAACAGTGGTCATTTGAACGAGTTTTTGCAAAACGGCCCGGCCGGTTTTTGTTTTTATCCACCATTGAAAAAGCGCAATGCCCACGATGGCGCAGCCCACACCGGCCAAAACATCCAGCACATAATGATGGCTTGAATAAACAGCGGCAAGCCAAATTCCAATCATAACAAGAGCAAACAAAATATTCCAGGCCCCGAACTTTCCTTTCAGTCCATAAAACAGTACGATCAGTATATACGAAGCATGCAGCGAAGGCATGGCTCCGAACACGTTGGAGCTTTTCGCATAAATGCTTTTAAAAACGCCGGCGCCAACAAGAGCATCAAAACGTTCAAGGCCTGCCGTATTGCCCGGCGTAGACGGAATAAAATCAAAACCGTGTTGTGCAACGTACCAGGGCGGTGCCGCGGGATAAAGATAATAGCCTATAAAACCGATGATGTTTACCAAAAAAAATGTAAGCGCAAATTGGAAAAACAAAGACCTGTTTTTGAAAAACAGGACGCCGGCAAAAGCCAAAGGCAGAGGAATCCAACACAAATAAAAAATACCGGAAAGTAAATCAAAAAAGGGCAATGTGTTCTGTGCGAAAAATTCATTTGGCGTAACCATCTTCCCTTGCGAAGTAAAGCTGAAAAGGCTTTTTTCAGCTTGATACAAATCCTGAATATGAACGGTGTTGAACTTGTAATTGGGAAAGGCTTTCATGTAGTCGAACACAATCCAATACACAATAAAAACAGAGAAACCGAGGATAAACCGTCGTGTGGCGCGGCTGGCAAAATAGCAAGCATTAAAAAGAACCGTGAGAATGATCTGTTCTGTCTTGAAGCCAATTAAAATAGCCGAAACAATCAGATAAGAGGCGGTTAAAACAAAAGCCGTTTTAATGGAAGGTGCATCAATGAGAGAATCACCGTGTTGACGGGCTTTCGCTTTCTTAAGCACTTCGGTTTCCTTTTCTGTATCGCAAGAAGTCATGAAAAGCAGCGGTTGTTTACCGGGCAAATGTAAGCGGAAGATGAGTTCAGGAAGGACGCCAATGATGAACGAAGCAGAGCTTATAGTTTCACAAGCCGTTGTTGACTTGATGCCTTCTGCCGGTCCTTGGCTTCGAGTGCACGTTTAGCGTCCATCAGGCGGTGGTAAGCCGTGAGGTTTGTAAGCACGGCCAACACGGCAAGCGGCAGCGTAAACACCGACATGGTTTCAAACACATGAAACGGAATGCCTTTTACAAACAACTTGTAATTGCCGCCGATGTATCCCGAAACAATGCCACAAGCAAGCGCCGAAGTGCCCACCAATACGACTCGTTCGGGACGTTGCATTAGACCGCCTTTACATTCAATCCCCAAACCTTCGGCCCTTGCGCGGGTGTAGCTTACCATCATTGAGCCAATCAACCCGATAAAAGCAATGAGAGAAGACATGAAATAGTGATGCGCAATTAAATAGTAGCAAATGCCGAGAAAGGTAAATAGCTCGCTGTACCGGTCTAAAACAGAATCGAGCAAAGCACCGAAGGACGAACTCATTTTTCCAAGCCTTGCTACTTGTCCGTCGAGCATGTCAAACAACCCCGCAAAAAGTACAAGACCGCCGGCCCAGCCAACGTACCGAAAGTCGCCGCGGTTGCCTTCTTCGGCGCCCATGATAAAGATAACTGCCACGCCAACGTTGAGCAGGAAACCAATAACCGTCACCACGTTTGGTGTAAAGCCAATCTTCACCAGCAGCTTTACAAACGGGTCAATGATTTTATAAATACCGAATTGAAGTCGTACACGAAGAGGTCTGGTTTCCATATCCAAAGTTTTGCGCCAGGCGGTTTTTTGCATTGGGCTGTTTACCTGAAAACAAACCTTTTTTGCAAAGGGTAATTGTAAGCAATCGCTAAAAACAAAGTAACGGTAATTTTAGAAACAATGTAATTAAGGCCTCCGATGTGCGTAAGCAAGTAAACCCCCGAAGTAGCCAGCAGCAAATAACCCAGCCACACCAAAAAGTAGCGGATGAGCTGAACGTGACGGGCCGCATCGCCGCCGCGAAAAACCCATTGTCTCCCTATTGAGAAATTGGTAACGCCGCCGATGACGGTTCCGGCACTGCTGCCCGCAACGTACCAAAAACCAAAGAACTCCACGGAAAGAATCGTTATTACGTAATCAATCAGTGAAGCGGCAAACGAGGCCAGTTGAGCTTTGGCAAACGTGAACATTAAAAAGAAAAATTTTTGATGACCAAATGCAAAATTACACCGGAATAAATTCCGGCTATCAAATCATCAAGCATTACGCCCCAGCCGCCGGGCGCCGCTTCGGCCCGGCGAACGAACAAGGGTTTGGCGATGTCGAAAAAGCGGAACAGCACAAAAGCCAAAAGATAATTTACCCAACTAAAAGGTATCAAAAACAAAGCGACGCTCATGCCCAGCCACTCGTCAATGACAATTCGATTGCTGTCGTGTCCCCAAATTTTTTCCAACCTTGCCGACACCCAAACACCTGCAAAAAACAAAACAAGGATGTGTATTACTTGCTCAATCAAACTCGCTTGGTCAATGCGCAAAGCCCACCACAAAAGGCAACAAAAAAGTGCAGCCACTGTGCCTGCACCTTTTTGCAGATAGCCAATGCCGAGGCAAGTGGCAATCAGTTTGTTTACGATCATGACATTGCTTCTACAAGATCCTGGTAATAATCCAAGCCAAGATGCGTGATCAGGTCTTCGCCCATTAGGTGGCGCAGCGTATTTTGCAACTTGATCAATTGCTTGAAGATGTCGTGCTCGGGACGCAGGCCCGGCGCGGTTTGGGGCGATTTAAAGTAAAACGACAACCACTCCTGTATGCCCGACATGCCGGCACGTTTGGCCAGGTCCATGAAGAGTGCAAGATCGAGAACAATCGGCGCAGCCAAAATGGAATCACGGCAAAGAAAATTAATCTTGATCTGCATGGGATAACCAAGCCAGCCAAAGATGTCAATATTGTCCCAGCTTTCTTTGTTATCGCCGTGCGGTGGATAATAATTGATGCGCACTTTGTGATAAAGTTCACCGTAGAGTTCCTGGTTGTGTTCGGGTTGCAAAATGTCTTCCAACACACTCAGCTTCGACACTTCTTTTGTTTTGAAATTATCGGGATGATCCAACACGTAACCGTCGCGGTTACCAAGAATATTGCTGGAGAACCAACCTTTCACACCAAGGGCACGAGCCGCTAAACCGGGAGCCAAAATGGTCTTCATCAGTGTTTGGCCGGTTTTAAAATCCTTGCCTCCAATGGGCGTATTCGTTTGTTTGGATAACTCAACCAAAGCAGGGATATCTACTGTCAAATTGGGAGCACCGTTGGCAAAAGGCACGCCCAGTTTTAGTGCGGCGTAGGCATAAATCATAGACGGTGAAATGGCCGCATCGTTGTTGCGCAGGCCTTCTTCAAAACTTTCCAGCGATTGATGCACCGTCGAAGGCTCGATGTATTTTTCTGTAGAGCCGCACCAAACCATCACTACTCTTGCGCAGTCATTTGCTTCGCGAAAATTTTCAATGTCGTCCATCAGGGCTTTTGCCAGATCAGCTTTGCTGGCTGCGGCTTTCACGTGATCGCCATCGAGGTTTGAAATGTAGCTTTTATCAAAGACCGCTTTCATGGGTTTGATCGCTTCCAGTTCGGCTTTTACAGCATGAAGCAACATCGGCTCCAACACTTTCGCTTTGCATGCCGCTTCAAACACGTTGTCGCTGTAAACGTCCCAACCACCAAAAACGATGTCCTGCAAATCGGCCAGCGGCACAAATTCTTTGATCTTAGGATAACGGTTTTCCGTCCTTTTTCCCAGGCGAATGTTGCCCATTTGCGTGAGCGAACCTACCGGTTGGGCCAGACCTTTTTTCACGGCTTCAACGCCAGCAATCAGCGTGGTAGCCACAGCGCCTAAACCGGGAATGAGCACGCCCAGTTTGCCGTCTTTTTTCTCAATGTTGGTGAGCATATCAATTTTTTGAAGATGTAAAAAATAGAGGAAGTTGCGGGGATGCGTTCTCCATAACCTCTTTTGATTCAAAGCAAAGAAAATGGAAAATCGGTTTTAAGCGGACAATTATTTTGCACATTCAACCGCGGTTTCTCAATTGGAAACCGCTGTGTTCCGCCAGTGATTCCATCTTACATTTGTTTGCATAAAACCTCAATCAATGAACGTCAAGATTGAAGAATCGTGGAAAGAAGTCTTGCGGGAAGAATTTAAGAAGCCTTACTTCAAACAAATTACGGAGCACATCAAAACTGAAAAAGAACAAGGCAAAATTATTTATCCACCGGGGCCTTTAATCTTCAATGCGTTTGAACAAACGCATTTCGATAACGTGAAGGTGGTCTTGCTCGGACAAGATCCTTATCACGGAAAAGGTCAAGCCATGGGCTTAAGTTTTTCTGTGCCGGATGGCGTGCCCAAGCCGCCTTCATTGGTAAACATTTTTAAAGAACTACACGACGATGCCGGCGTGCCCATTCCCAATACCGGCAATCTGACAAAATGGGCGCAAGGAGGTGTAATGTTGTTGAACGCTGCGCTTACGGTGCGTGCCGGCGAACCAAATAGCCACGCAAAAATCGGCTGGCACCAGTTTACAGATACCGTCATTCAAAAAATTTCCGAACTAAAAGAGAACGTGGTGTTTTTGTTGTGGGGAAAATTTGCACAAGACAAAACAGAATTGATCAATACAAAAAAGCACCACGTATTAAAAGCAGCGCATCCCTCTCCTTTTGCCGCCGACAAAGGCTTTTTCGGCTGCCGCCATTTTTCAAAAACCAATGCGTATTTGGTAAAGCACGGCATTGATCCGATTGACTGGGCGATATGAAAACGAAGGTCAGAAGTCATCTGTTAGTTATCAAACTTTCGTCCACATCTTTGCACCCATGAATTCCATCAAAAACATTGCAGGCCGGATAACGGCGTTTTGGGCTTCGTTTGTGTTTGTCATCACCATGTTGATTTTTGTGATTCCGGTTGCCGTGACAAACTTGTGGTCTGAACCAAAGCGTTCAAGAATTGCGTATATTTTTTATTGCGGTTGGATGAAATCTTTTTTCACATTGTCCGGCGTGCGGCGTGTTTATAAAGGAAGAGAATATTTTAAAAAAGGACAGAACTATGTTGTCATTTGCAACCACCGTTCAATGATGGACCCGCCGCTCTCCACTCCGGCTATTCCCGGGCCAAACAAAACGATAGCAAAAATTGAAATGGCGAAGATTCCTGTTTTCGGCGTTATTTACAAAAGCGGCGCTGTGTTGGTTGACCGCAAAAGCGATGAAGGCCGGAGGCAGTCGTACATAAAAATGAAAGAAGTCCTCGGCATGGGATTGCACATGTGCATTTATCCCGAAGGCACCCGCAACAAAACATCAGCGCCTTTGCAACGTTTTCACGACGGCGCTTTTCGCCTTGCGCTTGATGCCAAAAAGCCCATCATTCCCGCATTGATTTTTAAGACTGAAAGAGTGTTACCCCGAAAGCCATTCTTTTTTTGGCCCACCAAAGTGGAGATGCATTTTTTACCGCAAATAGATGTAGAAGGAAAATCGGTGCAGCATCTAAAAGAAGAAGCGTTTGAAAAGATGAAAGCTTATTATGTAGCAAACGCTTAGTTCATTTTTATTTTTGGCCAGCCGCTTCGTTTATCAACCCGGCAAACGCCTTTGCAAATTCCGTCAACTCTTGTTGTGTTTTGCTGTCCTTAATTTCGCCGTCTTTGCTTATTTTTCCTTTTACACCTTGAACGAGCAAACAAGTGGCCTCGGTAACTTTTGCCATTACTGTTCTCATAATCAACTGCAATTCTTCATGGCCTTCTTGACCTTGTGCCGAAGCCGTAATCAATCCGGTTGGTTTGTCACTGAATACGGTTGTGGCAACGCACCATTCAATTGCATTTTCAATCCGCTCGGAATGCTGAAAACATATTCGGGTGTGCAGATGAGTAAGCCGTCGGCTTTTGCAATGGCTTCTCTGAATCTTACAACTGTTTCCGGTGGATTTTCTACAGACAGTTTTGGATCAAAATGCGGAAGCATTTTTAATTTCTCAAACATCGTCAGCACAAAGTTGTTTGGCAGCAAGCGGGATATATGTTCAACGAGTTTTTGGTTTGACGAATTCTCGCTTGCGCTTCCAATAATTGCCAGGATAATTTTTTTATTCGTCATCGCCTCTTGGTCTTGCGTCAATTCCATTAAGCAACTTATTCCCTTAATAATTGTAAAACGTTCTTGTCCTGTTTACCCGCAAGTCGCGCAATACCGACGACTTGGGACTAAGCGTAATATTAAAGTATTGATAGTTGCCAATGGGTGTTAAGGCTATGGACATCTGCCAGCAGTGCATTTCGCGGGCAATGCTCATGGAGAAGCTCGTCACCTTGCCCGTATTGAAATCAAAAAAGCCGTTGGTGCTGAAGTTCCACTTGGGCGTTAAATTAAAACTGTTGTTGAAGGAGATGCTTGAATTGATGCTCGTTGTATATCCGCTGTAATCAGGCTTCAAGGTTCGGTTAAAAGACAAGGAATACGAAAGGTTCACTGACCAAGGAATATTGAAATCCACGAACTCGGCAGGGTTGCGCTGCATGTAATCCTGCAAGGCTTGCTGGTCGCTCAAAAGATTGGGATCTGTAATGGTTGTTTGCTTCTTTGACTTGTCGCCGTCTTTTGACTTGCTTTGAAACGATGTGGAAGCTGAGATGCTTCCGCCGGTAAAACGGCCCGGTGTAAATCGTCCGCCTTCCCATACAAAACGGTTCACACGCAAGCCCGAGTCAGTTGCCTGGTAAGGGTCAAGCTGGCCTTGCGCCGATATGCTGAGTTTTTCAAACAAGGTTGTGCGGAAATAAAGATTGAAGGGCTGAAGTTTGAAAGCAGTATCCAAAAAATTATAGGCACTGGTAAAACCAAAGCCATCTATCAATTTGATCTTTTTCGTTCCGCCTTCGGCCGTATCTTTTTTGTTGCGCACTTTCATTTCAAGGTTATTGTCCAGGCCAAAGCTCAATCCTCCAAACCGCCCGTACGAATAAGGCGAAAACAAATTTCCTTCAAATTGTGCCAGGGCCTGTTTGTGCCCAAGTGTGTCGGTTTGTATGTAGTCGTAGTTACGTTTGGAAACATTGGGTTTGTAGTTGAAACTAACCGTTGGCCGCATAACGTGGCGAATGGCCACGATGTTCGAGTTCTTTCCAAACTCGTACATACCGTAAATGTTGGTGTTAAAGCTTATGCCAAAGTTTAGTTGCCGGTCTGTATAAAAACCTTTGCGAAGACTGAGCGTATCTACTTTTTTATTTGCGCTGTCCCACACGCGGCTAAAGCGTTTGGTGTACCAGGTCTCTTCGTAATTTACAAAAGGGCTTACAAAGAATTTTCCCAGCGGCGGCAATTGCAGACTGATGGGGAAACGGTGTTGTGCGCCCCATTGCATCGTATCCAAAATAGTGCGCAGGCTTACGTGGCCGGTATCGTAAAAGGAAATCTGGTTGCGGGCTACAGCGCTGTATCCAACGCCGATCTTTTCGTACCAGCGCGGTGCACCCACAAACTCTTTGCGCTGAAACGGGTATTGCGTGGTTACCGTAAAACCGGCATCGGGCAAGGTAACATTGATAAGACGGCTAAGGCTGTTCTGGTTATGGTTTGCACTAAGCTGCAACGAGTAAGGTTTGCCCTGCCATTGCCGTGTGTACGAAATGGAGGAATAGAGATTGTTTTGAAAATTCTTGTACGGGTTGTTGGCAATGTACTGGTTGTACCGCGTAGAGCCGGCGGTTACCGAAGCCATAAAGTTGACGCCCGGTTTAGCCCGCGAGTCCATGCTGTGGTTCCAGTTAATCTGAAAGGCTTTAATGAGCTGATAATCGGGATCGCCTTTGAAGGCAAATTTTGTATGGGTGATGCCGATGTTGAACGAACCGTTGTAGCGATAGCGCTTGCGGTATTGCGGAATAAGATTAAGGTTCCAGCCGCCGTAAGAATAAACGTTGGTGCGAACGGTAACGTCCACGTAATCGTTCAGCACCTGGTACCAACCCATGCCTTCAAGGCCCAAACCAAATTGTACGTTTGAGGTAAACTGCGGCGGCAGAAAACCAGAGTGTCTTCCTTGCGAAAGCGGGTAAATGCCAAAGGGTAAATAAATAGGAATGGGCACGCCTTCAAACTCCGGGTGCGTTGGTCCCGAAACCGCAAGGCTGTTGGAAATGACCTTCATCTTGTTTGTCTTGAAGGCAAAATGCGGATCGTCCAAGTTGCAGGTGGTGAAATACCCCCCCTTCACGTACACCGTTCTCTCGTCTATTTTCTTCGACACATTGGCCTTGATGTAGAACTCTCCTTCTTTGGTGTAAGTGTTTGTTGTTAATCCTTTCTGGCTTTTAAAATTGTATTGAAAAGAATCGCTTTCAAACGTTTGGTCCTTGCTCTTAAATGTGGCACGTGTTAGCGTTCGACCGAGGCTGTCCTTCTCACCGATTGCCGTTAATATATTGGTCTGTTGATCAAGAATTGTCTTTGGTGCATTGATCAAAACATCCTTGTATTTTGTTTCTGTTTTGCCGTAAAGAATAAACCGTTGTTCTTTCACCAACAGCACGGCGCTGTCTTCGGCCTGGTACTCTACCGGTGCGTCCAATGTGTCTTTCGCAAGCTTTAAAGAAAACGTATCGGTGCGCTGCGTGGTGAAACTTGAATCCTTTTTGCGCAGCGGAAGTGTATCGGAAAAAAGCGTCAGTGAATCCCGGTTTGTTCGGGGAATTGTGTCTTTTGCCAATTGCCGATTGCTGATGGCTGATTGCCTTCTCGGAATCGTGTCTTTGATCTGGCCTGAAGAAATTGTAATTTGTCCGCCTGCGGCTTGTGTCTTTGCCGACGTTAGCACAATGCAAAATGTGGCTGTGGCCATCAGAACACCGAGCCAATTTCGTTTAAATTTGTGCAGTCCGGACATAAGAAGTAAACAAATGTAGTCGTTCCGTCCTTAAAGGATTTGTGAAGATTCCAAACCGTCAAACAAAATCTGATATGCTGAAAAAACCGTTTTTATTTTTCTTTTTTCTTTCCCTTTCTCTTTGTTTTTTCTCCTTCGCGCAGCCACCGAAAAAAGCGGGTCGCACCATCATTATTGACCCCGGACACGGCGGGCCAGACCAGGGCGCCGACGGACTCCATTCTACCGAAGCACAGCTAACGCTTGCCATCAGCAAACGTTTGGGTGCACTGATGGAAAAAGAATTGCCCGATGTGAACGTCTTGTTTACCCGCACTACTGATGTCTTTCCCGGCAATACCCGAACAAAGAACGATGCCTTGCATTACCGTGCTTCTTTTGCCAACCAGTCAAAGGCTGATTTGTTCATCAGCATTCATTGCAATTCGGCAGGACGTTCGCCCGGCGGCTGGAACGAAAGGCGCATTGTGGGTTACGATGAAAAAGTAACGTACACCGGTAAAAAGAAAAAGAAGAAGCACATTGTGAAGTTTCCGATCTACGAAAGTTTTTACGTAACCAATATTACCAAAGGCACCGAAACTTTTGTGTGGACGGCCGCGGAGAATTCACACAAAGGACAGTTTGTTACCGGGAACGGCGAGTTTGACAGCGGTGAGGGCAACGACAGCACCATCGTGGAGCAGGCAAATGATCCGGTAATCAATGCACTGAAATCCGTTTACAGCAAGAAATATTTTTTAAAAAGCGTTAAGCTGGGCGAGTTTGTGCAACAGGAATTTGAAAAGGCTGGCCGCGTTAACCGCGGCGTAAAACAACGAAACGAAAAAGGCATTTGGGTTTTGCACGCCACGGGTATGCCGAGCATTCTTATTGAAGCCGGTTTTATTTCGAACAAAGAAGAAGAGGAATACATGAACAGCGAGAGCGGCCAAACCGAAATCGCCAACAACATTCTGCAAGCCATCAAAGCCTATCTTTCTTCGCTGGATGCACCGGTAAAAGGTGCATAAGCAGAAGCATCGGCCGGCCTTGCAGTAATTTTCACAGAAAACAAAAAGTGATTCTCGCTTCTTTATAAGAAATTCGCTTTTCCTAAAACGTATCGGGTATGCTGAAAAAAACTTTTTTAATCGTAACCCTGTTTTCCGTTTCGGCTTCGCTGACTTCTTTTGCTCCGCCGAAGGAAAGCCAGCAGGTGATCAAGACCATCATCATTGATGCAGGCCACGGCATTATGGACAACGGCAATCACAACGGCGCAAAGGGCAGCTATTCTTACGAAGATGATATTTGCCTTGCCGTTGCCAAAAAGCTGGTGGCAAAAATAAGAGACCAATACCCCGACATTAAAATTGTAGAAACACGGCCCACCGAAAACATTGTGGCCCTGAAAGAAAGAGCCAACATTGCCAACCGGGCCCACGGCGATCTTTTTGTTTCCATTCACGTGAACGCCATGCCGCCCATTCATCACAAAGAATTTGTGGGCTACGAAAGAGAAGTATACTACACCGGCAAGGGCAAGAAGAAAAAAAAGCACACCCGCAAAGTGCCGCAATACCGTTATTACACTACACCCAACACGCACGAAAAAGGCACGCAAACCTACATCTGGGGTGCGCACAAAGCCGAAGATAAAGAACTGGCCGTTCGCGAAAACGCACAGATGCTGGAAGAAGACAACTACAAGCAAACCTATGGTGACATTGACCCCAACTCACCGGAGTTTGTCGCTCTCTCGCTTGTAAAAACAAAACAGTACAGCACCCGCAGCGCCATGCTGTCAAACATGGTAGAGGAACAGTTTTCAAAGGTGGGCCGCATCAGCGGCGGACCCATGCAAAGACAAGTAGGCATTTGGGTTTTGCAGGCCACGGCCATGCCGAGCATCCTTGTGGAAACGGGTTTCATCACCAACCCCGACGAAGAAAAATATTTGAACAGCGAAGACGGCCAATTTGAACTGGCCGACTGCATCACAAGGGCCGTTGGCAATTACATGAAATGGCTTGAGAAAAGACAAAACGCAAACGGCCCCTCGGTTTACCTGCACGCCGCACCGGCAAAGATGGACGATGCTTTTTTGCAAGTGTTGGATGAACATCACAACACCGTTGGAGAAAAGGGAAAAAGATTGGCAGCAAAATAATCGGGCTTTATTGCATTGATTGTTTGCGCAAATTGTTTTGGGCCGGAGGTTCGTCTATCTATTTAACTTTCGTGGAGTTTATGCTGAGCGAAGCCGAAGCATCGCACTCTTGTACGCTTTGTTCGCTGTGCGGCCGGTCGTACAGTTAAGGCTTTATTGGAGAAGCTTTTGAGTGTACGTATATTACGTCAATGAACGCGTAGGACGGCAATAGCCTCGCTGCATAGCCTACAATTGGCTTCATTGCCGCTAATCACAAGGCCAGTGCGCAAGGCAATTCCCGCCAATTTATTGCCGTCCTACGGCTCCGGCAAGCATAAAAGCGACCATCCCTAATAATCAGATCAGAGAAATCCTTCAATCGGACAGCAGTATGATAATTGACACTTCTTTCAATGTTTATACAGACGCACAAGGCGGTGACCCAGACAGCACAAGTCCGACACTTCGTAAGTACCACAAAATTTTGTGGAGCAAACCCTTGCCAAGTGGAAAGTCATTCAATTTGAACGACAACAAAAACGGTGTTTATTTATACCACAACTCCGAACTTGGAGAATACTTTTTGGGCAGTGACGCCATAACACACTCCTACAAAAATCATAAACGAAAACTTTGGCTGACACAACAGATTTCAGATGAAGTAACCGAACTTTTTGACACAGGTTCAACTATCGGAGCATATACTATTTTCCCTAACAACAGAATTGACGGCAAGCACACTATCAATGGTGCAAGGGGCTGTAACAGTTTGATAGATGATAGGTTTGACTTGACTTTAGAGTGCATTCGGCTATTCTACCTTGGACAGCGAAGTCCTCTTATTGACACATTAGTGAGATACAAAAACTTCTTCGACCTGTTCGAAACTTTTACAGGCTACATCGAGTTTTTCTTACTTAATGACCTTGTCGACGAACACCAAAAAATCAAATTTTATTTGCCCTTTGACAACTTCAAAACGAAACCAACATTTGCAGGTGTTGATGATTACTTGACTTATAAAAAACGAGTAACGGACTTCATAAAATCAAGAAACAAAAGAATAGAAATGTATATGTACAAACAACCGACAGACAGAATGCCAGCCGGTAACAGCGGTTTTGCGTCAGCGGGGGCGACGTGCAAACCATCGGCTGTTTGCAAGCATCATCTTCAGTTTCGGCAGACGAAACGCAGGTAAACAATTGAATAAATCTTGTACATTAGTTTTTCAATCATCAGTAGTTCGTAGCTGGACGTTCAATGAATACCCCGCCGAACGCAAAGCCGATGAACGTTGTGCGTAATTTGACAAATGATTCTCATAGCAATCTTCATGAAAAACTATTCATTCTTCGTTTTATTATTGATTACAAGAGCTTGCAGTTCACAGATGAGTGTTTACGATGATTTTGAAGCCGCAGCTCTAAGCAGAATCTGGAGTACGGGAGAATGGAACTTCACTCTTTTGAAATACAATCCGGAGTAGTACGAAATGGAAAGAGTGCAGCAAAAATAACGTTAAGGAACGGCGATGCTGTGGAAGCAGGTAATGATAGCAGTCTTGCATCGGAACGTGATGAATTAGAAGAGGCGGAATACCTTATGTCTGTTGAGGAGGCTAGATACGAATATCAATTCAGCATGTTTTTGCCTGACAGTTTCCCAATTGTTCGAACACGTCTGATTATTGCACAATGGAAACAAAAATGCCCGGCAACGCTTTGTTCAGACGATGCTCCCGTACTTGCGATCAGATATCAATCAGGGAAACTATTTATTACACTGAATACTGATTCTGGTCGTCGCAGGCTCTATGAACTTAATGAAGAAATCAGGAACAGATGGCTGGATTTCAGGTTTCAAACCCGATTCTCAAAAAACAACAATGGGGAAGTGACGGTCTTTCTTAATGGTAAAAAAGTAATTAATTACAAAGGCATAACAAGCTACACAGAACAGCGAGGATATCATTCAAACAATAATAGATATTATTTCAAAATGGGATTATATAGAGATAGAATGCCTGAGCCCATGATGATTTATTTAGACGACTACAAAAAAAAGGAGTTGGTACAATAAAGAGAATGCTAAACTACGCCCAACCTGGGTTTTGTGCTACGCTGGCTGACAAATATGTACTCATCGACATTTCGCTATCAGCTGCAGTCCGGGCTGAACGAACAGAACCGAGTAAAAGAATATAATATCAACTGCATTAACTTTACTCAGCAACGGTTCGATTGACTGATAATAATGTTCTGCCTAAAACAATGCGTTTGTTAGCGTTTTAAATAGCTCGTCCACATCTTGACGAATGAAAAAATTCAAGAAAGCCCTACTCCTTTTCAATGTTCTGCTCCTTGCACTTTTACTGATCTATTTTATTCCCGAAAGCAGAAAGGAAATGAAAACCCAACACTTCACCTTTCTCTTTAGCAGCAGCATTGATACGGCGGCAATCATAAAGCTGGCAAACGCTTTAGAAAGCAATTATTTTAGCATTGGAAACGACCTTCAAACAAAGCCTTCAAACAGGATTGAAACCAATATTTACGCCCAGCGATGGCGGTTCATAAAAGCCACGGGCAACTGGAGCGCTTCGGGAAACATTGAAGGCATTTCAAAACTTCATTTTTTGGAAAAGGCCTGGGGAGAAAGCGACAACGCAAAAGTCGCCGTTCATGAATTTGCTCACACCGTCACTTTGAAATTGCTTTTAGACAATGAGACACAACCGGTAAGCGCAAAGAGTTTTGACAAAAAGTTTTCAACGTTTCCGGTTTGGCTTTGGGAGGCAATCAGCGTGTACGAAGCAAAGCAGTTTGTTGACCCCCAAACATTGCCCTATTTAAACAACGGACAGTATCCAACTCTTTCAGAATTCAACAATCGCTTAAAAGGCGGAAAGATTTACAGTTGCGGCTACACGGTTATTGAGTATATCTTATCTCAATACGGGCAAGATAACTTGATCAGCCTTATTAAAAACTACGGTGATTTAAAAAAGACGTTTGCTGTTACAGATGACCAATTTTGTAAAGATTGGTATGACTTTGTAAAAGCAAAATACCTCAAATAAAATGGCTCTTGTTTGTTGTGCCGTTGCAAATCTTTCAACACAGACAGTTCCCCAAATCCCTCACAACGTACTCATCATCTCCACGTCTTCTTCCGCCACGGCTTCTTTGCTTGCTTGCTGAACGATCAATTTTCTTCCCAGCATATAAAGCAACAATGCACTAATGGAACAACAGGCCATTACGCCGGCCATGGGCAACGGTGTGTGGTTTTGCAAAAGACTAACCAAGGCCGATGCGCCTGCGCCAACGCCCATCTGAATGGCGCCCATCAGTGCCGAAGCGCTGCCCGCATTGTGACCAAACGAAGCCAGCGAAAGCGCCGATGCGTTGGGAAAAACAAAACCCTGGCAACACAAAAAAAGAAAGATGAGAAAGATGGTAATGTATAAACCGTTCAGGTCAAAAAAAGCGAGGCAGGCAAAGGTTAATCCAACCGCACTTTGACAAAGCAGCGAGATTTGAATAATGCGTTCGCTTGAATATCTTTTTAACGCAAGGTTATTGACCTGGCTGGCACTGATAATCCCCAAAGCAATCAGTGCGAAGATCCAGCCGTATTGCTTTTCACTCACCCGGAATATTTCCATAAACACATTGGGCGAGCCGCTGATGTAAGCACACAAACCGCCATAAGCAATGGCTCCCGTAACGGCATAGGTATAAAACTGGGGATGCTTGACAATGGTTGCAAAATTTTTCACGATGGCACCCGCTTTCAATGAAAAACTCGGATCGGGTTTCTTGCTTTCGGGCAATAGAAAATATACGCCGGTGAGAACGGCAATGTTTATCCCGATAAGAATGACGAAAACGTATCGCCAGCCTAAGACGGCAGTTACATAACCACCGGCCGTAGGCGCAATAATTGGCGACACCGCCACCACCAGCATCAAGGTTGAAAATATTTTGGCGTTTTGTTTTACATCAAACAAATCCCGCACAATGGCCCGCGCTGCCACCATGCCTGCACAGCCGCCTAAGGCCTGCAACAAGCGAAACAGAATCAATGAATTTACCGACGTAGCCAGGGCACAACCAACGGAGGCAAGCAGGTAAATGCTGAGGCCCGCATACAAAGGCTTTTTTCTGCCCAATCGTTCAAGCAATGGCCCATAGATTAACTGCCCCACAGAAATGCCGATAAAAAAACTGGAGAGCGACAACATAACCTGCGCTATGGATGTGTGCAGGTTCTTCGCAATGTCGGGAAAGGCCGGCAGGTACATGTCAATGGAAAAAGGACCGATAGCCGTTAGCAAACCCAATATAAGGATGAGGTAGAAATTCTTGTTTGTGCCGTTGGTATTCATGTCGCCGAAAGGGTACAAAGGTATTGGCTGCACATTGCCGTTGACGATGCCCCGCAGAAAATAAAAGCAGCAACAAATGGAAAAAGGCGAACGTAGCCGCAAAAAGTCTTTATGCTTTTATCCAGCTTGCGTTTCGCTCAATCAACGCTTCGCTCATTTGCTTGAATACTTTCGCTTTTAATTCGCCCACGTCCTTCGCGGTCAGTCCTTCAACGCTTACTTCAGGTAAAAAAACCGATCGGCTTCTTCCGGGATTCAATGAAAAAATGGATTGGTAATGCATGCGGTTGTAGGTGTTTAAAAAAAGCACCGGCATGATGGGCGAGCCGGTTTCAATGGCAATGCGAAAGGCGCCGTTGTAAAAATCTTTAAGCGGTTCACCGCTTAGGTTAAACGTGCCTTCAGGAAAAACAAGCACCGAGATTTCTTTTCGCAAAACGGATTTTAAAGTCTGTACGCTTCTGGCCCTATTGCCCGAACTGCTTCGGTCAACGGTAACGATGGCGTTTTTGTAAATGGTGCCGAACAGGGGAATCTTTGCCATCTCTACTTTACCCAAAGGCCGCACCGGGTGACGAAAGGTTTTAGGAATCACCGCCGCATCCAGATAAGAAATGTGGTTGGCCACAAAAATGTACGACCTGTGTTCCTTTGGTTTTTGAACGTAAACGTTTTTGTGAAAGATGAAGACAAGCGGGAACCAAACGTCGGCCCAAACAACGCAGGCAGAATAAACAAGATTGCCGCCTTTGATCTTGCCGAACAATGTGGCAAAAAGCGACCACAAAAAAACCGGTATCATTAAAATAATGAAGAGCGCAAAGGCATAAACAACGTAAAAAAATTGCAGTGGCTTGAGCAAGATGCGCATCAATTGTTGTTTTTCTTTTCAGCTTGTCCTGAGCTTGCCGAAGGAGCCCGCCCCGAACTTGTCGAAGGGTCGCCCGGACAATGGCATTCAAAATCTTCTTCCAGGTTATAACAAGTGACGACTTTGGTTTCGGTTGGGCATTGCGCAAATACAACGCGAATGTTGTCGCCGCTTGTTGTCCGTCCCTGCAAAGCAAACGTTGGACAAGGGCTGTCGTTGCGCCTGGACTTGTTGAAGTTGATGCTTCCCTTCTCCATGATTTCCGCAATTTCATCTTTGCTGATGTGACGGCAATCCATGCGGCATAATGCGTGTTTGGTATAATAAACCATTGCCGGATGCCGGTCAAAGGCTTCGCGTTGCGGCGGTTCTTTCCACCGCTTTAAAATAAAAACGGCAAGAAAACCAAGGACAATCAGTAAGGAGAAAATAACTCTTGCGGGCTTCATGGTTTTGACGGCAATGCAAGTATAGGCAAAAGCTGCCTATTAATTTTTCTTCCAAACAAAGCCGCGCTGACGCAGGTTATTTCGATGTGTATTGCACCCAGAAGGATTCGGATTCGTACATTTTTTTCAAGGCCGATGAATTACTTGTTGCCGAACGTTGCTGACTATTCTCGCCGCGCTGCCGGTTGCCACCGTAACCTCCACCTCCGCGTCTTCCGCCGCCCATTGCTCTGCCGCCTTCCTCTGAAGGCACTGCGCCTTCGTTTGTTGCTGCTTTTGGCTTGTCCACTGCACCGATGAAAAATCCAACTTCCAGATTTGTGTTCTTTACATCCGTTGGAAAAGCGGCAAAGGGAATGGTCACTTCATATATCAATTCGCCTTCTTCGTTCCAATTGATGGCGCCTTTAAAACCAGTATTCTCGCGAATGCTTTGCACACCCGAATACGTCGGCTTAAAGCCGATTCGGTTAAAGCTGATTAAGCTGCTTTCAATGCGGCGATGCAAATCCTTTGTATTGGGTTTTTCGCCTTGCACAAAATTTGGGCGGAAGGTTTCATCGGGCAGTTCGCCTTTTACAGGGAAAATAATCTCGGTTGATTTTGTGTGTTTGCCGGTTGCGTCAAACCAAACTTCCATGCCGCCGCGAATCAGTTTCATTTGCTCAGCCGGGTCGGAAATTTTGAACAGTATGTAAAGATTGTCGCGACTGTTGGCTAGAGCATAATCAATTCCGTTTGCCGCCGTGAGCAAAGGAACGCCTTGCCAGTCCTGCATTTGACCGTCAACGGTTATGGACGCGATGCTTGCAGCCTGCAGTTTTGCTTCTGTATTTTCTGTTGCGGTTTTGTGGTTGCTGCCGCAAGCAGTTAAAACCGCGACGATGACGAAAATGAAAGAAAGGTGCTTCATACGAAAGATTTGAAATGTAAAGCTATTGCGACAAAAGCCGTTCAATCTTAAACAAGGTTAATGTTTGTGCAAAAGCGATTGTCAAAAGAACGTTATAGAAAAACAGAGGATTAAACGAGCCGCCGCGAAACCGTTTATCTTTGCCGGTTCATGGAAAAACAACGGTCGGTCGCTTTTCATACGCTTGGTTGTAAGCTCAATTTTTCGGAAACCTCTACGCTTTCCCGCACACTGGAAGCCGAAGGTTTTTTGAAAAAAGACTTTGACGATCTGGCCGATGTGTACGTTATCAACACCTGCTCCGTCACCGACAATGCCGACAAAGAATGCCGGCAGTTAGTACGCCGCATTCAGCGCAAGGCGCCGGAAAGTTTGGTGGTGATTACCGGCTGCTACGCACAGTTAAAGCCAAAAGAAATTTCAGAAATACCGGGTGTGAATCTTGTTTTGGGTGCTGCGGAAAAATTCAACATTGCTTTGCATTTAAAAGAACTAACAAAGAACGATTCGGGAAAGATCAGCAGTTGCGACATTGAGGCTGTTTCCGGCTTTCATACTTCGTTTTCTGTGAACGATCGTACGCGAACTTTTTTGAAAGTTCAAGATGGCTGCGATTACACTTGTTCGTTTTGCACCATCCCGATGGCCCGCGGCAAAAGCCGCAGCAACAGCATTGAGAACGTTGTGCGGCAAGCGGAAGACCTTGGTCAAAGCGGTGTGAAAGAAATTGTTTTAACCGGTGTAAATCTTGGTGATTTCGGCAAAGGCTCCGATCCTTCGACACGCTCAGGGCAGGCTCGCAAAAAAAGCGAAGAAAATTTTTATGAACTGATACAGAAGTTAGAAAATGTGGAAGGCATTGAGCGCTACCGCATCTCTTCCATCGAACCCAATTTGCTGTCTGATGACATCATCCGGTTTGTGTCGCAGAGCAAAAAGTTCATGCCGCATTTTCATGTTCCGCTACAAAGCGGCAGCAACGAAATACTGGCATTGATGCGCCGCCGTTACAAGCATGATTTGTATGCAGAGAAGGTGGCGCTAATTAAATCGCTGATGCCGCATTGCGCCATCGGTGTGGATGTTATCGTTGGTTTTCCATCGGAAAGCGAGGCGCATTTCAAGGAAACCTTTGACTTCCTGCACGCATTGGACGTTTCTTACCTGCACGTTTTCACGTACTCGGAAAGAGACAACACAAAAGCGCTGGAAATTAAACCCGTGGTGCAGGTGAATGTTCGGCACGAACGCAACAAAGCCCTGCGCAACCTGAGTTATATGAAGATGCAATACTTTACCGAACAGCACCGCGGACAAAGCCGGAAAGTATTGTTTGAAGGCCACGAAAAAGGCGGCATGATGGAAGGCTATACCGATAACTATATTCGCATTTCAACGCCGTTCCGCGAAGAGTGGGCAAACCGGATTGTTGACTGGAACGTATAATTTAAAATGAAGAAATATTTACTTACCGCAAAATTTGAATGGACCGAGGACATGATGCAGTTGGTTCCGGAACACCGCGAAATTGTCAATTCGCTAATTGACGAGCAGGTGATTGATCACTACGTGGTGAGCATGGAAACGCAAACGGTTTGGATAACGATGAACGCCAAAACAAAGCGGGAAGCAAAAAGTTATTTGTCCCCTTCGCCTTTGTACAAGCACTGGAAAGTGCAGGTGTACGAACTCATGGTCTGGGACGGTCAAAACTATCGTTTGCCAGCCCTGCAGTTGAACTGAAAAAGTTTTGAAAGTTCTTTGAAAATATTTTTTTCCGTGAAGTTCAGAACCCTATTTTTGCACTCCCAACAAAACGGGCAGTTCTTTAAAAGGGAGTTTAGCTCAGCTGGTTCAGAGCATCTGCCTTACAAGCAGAGGGTCGGCGGTTCGAACCCGTCAACTCCCACCAAAGCCTTCGTGAAGCACGAAGGCTTTTTCATTTATGGCCTTTCATCTCTACATTCTTTATTCCGCTCTTGCAGATAAATATGCCTGCGTACGAGAAAACGAAACCACAGGATGAATTGTATCGCTTAAGCAGCGCAGAGAATATTCAAGCCTGCGATGTCATCCAGAATTTGTCCTTCTACTCCTTTTTCCACCGCTTCCTGAAATTGCCAACCCTCTGCGCCGCGACTTAACACAATGCAGGGAAAGCGCTGGTCCAGGTGATAGAAATAAGGCTTGAAGAGAAGCATGTCTTGGGTCATCAGTATTTCGTAACTAACGACGTCCTGGTCGTAAAACAGAGCGGTGTTGGCCAGCAATTTCATAGAGAGCTATTTAATTGATTGACGAATTTGATTTCATTCCTTTGTGTTTTAACAATCGGCGCCTCTCCTTTTGTTTTCCAAACATTTGATTGACTCATTGAATTGTCTTCTGAAAAGCAACTCAATATTTTATTACCCTCCCGGTAAACACACGGTCGGCAAATACAGCCCTCACGACATAGATTCCCGAAGCATACCGGCTAAGATCAAACCTGTATGCGTTGCTGGCGACGCCGTTGCCCACGATTACTTCTTTTATCTTTTGCCCCGTGCTTGTAAATACCTGCACCACTTGCAAACCAGATGGCTGGTAAAACTGCACGGCAATTTGTCCGGTTGTTGGATTGGGCGTAACCAAAAATTTCCGCGCTTTTAAATTCGGATTTATGGTTACCGTCCGAAGGTTAACGTCATCCAAGTAAACGTTGTTTTCGTAACCGGTAGTATTGCGAAAGGTGAACAAAAGATTGTCTTTACCAATATAGCCTGCGAGGTTAATCGAATCTTTCCGCCATTGCGTTGAAGAAGGAACAAAGAAGCTCGTCTTCGGAGCCGTTTCCGTCACAAGTAAAGCGCCCCATTTTTTGTAAAGACTTGCGTACGTCTGGCCGCAATCGGTGCTGACCAAAACTTCCAGCGTATCCCAGGTATTGCCGGTGGTTGTTGTAGCGGTGTATGCCGCGGCCGCAACCTGGAACGACAAAAATGCCGAATCCACTGTTGACGCGATGCGCACCGTGGGCATTTGCAAATCATCTTTTTGTCCAATTTGACTGTAGTCGAAATTGTCAATCATTGCACTTGCCGTTCCGGTTTTTGCGGCCGCGGTTGTGCGCTGCCACGTGATGTCATTGTCGGGATTGACAAGGTCCCAGGCCGTTGGCGGAAAGGCAGTGTTTTCAAAGCTTTCGCTTACCTGCGAAGCGGGCTCGTAGTATTGAAAACTCAGCGTTAAGGTGTCGTTTGCGTTGTTCTCATCATTCACTGCATTGGGTTTCGATACGTATACAGTCAATATGTGATTCCCGATGGTTGTTGTCATTTGGCTAAGAGCAATCGTGCTTGTTTGTCCATAAGCCAAATTGCCCAACCACGACGTAGTGCTGGCATTTCCGTTATCAATCTTTGCGGAAATGAGCAAGGACGTCAACGTTTGTGTTCCCTTGTTTTGAAGGGTTATGACGGGAGTAAAATTACTGCTGCACAAACGCTGGTTTGGCGTGGTGATGGTTTTCAACTTTGCATCGTAATTCTTTGGCACTACAACCTGGCAACCATCTGAAGAAAGCAACGAAGAGCGATAGAGCGACAAGGCCGTTTCCATGCGTGCCGCCTGTTGCGTTGTAAATAGCACAAGACAAACATCGTTGGTATAGTCCATGTAATTCTGATACATGATGCCGTTGCCGCTCGAAGTACAGGCATCGGTTTTAACGCCACTGTACGCACCTGAAGAAGCGTCGGCCTGGTTGGGTGTATCGTCCACATAATCGGTCCCGGTGCAGGCGCCGTTGTCATCTCCCCAAATGTGGTAAAGATTAAAATAATGACCGGTTTCGTGAGTGAGTGTTTTACCGCCGTTGTAAGCGCTGTAACTTCCCCCCGGCAAAGAGCGATAATCCATTACGACGCCTTGTTCCGCAGGCGAACCATCGTTCGGGAAAGTAGCGTAACCCAACAAGCCGCCGGAGAGGGGGCAGACCCATACGTTGAAATATTTATCCGTGTTCCAACTGTCGTCTCCACCACTCGTTGTGTGCTTCGCGCCGTCATCGGAACCAAATGAAGCTTGCGCCGTTGTCACCCGTACGATGCCCGTTGTTGGCTCGCCGTCGGGTGTGCGTTGCGCCAGGCAAAACTGAATGGAGGATTTTCCAAAAAAAGATTTGAAGTAAGAAGGAATGCGAACCGAATCGCCGTTGTTGCCAAAAAAATCTTTGTTCAGCGTGTCAAGTTGCGCTTGCAATTGTGCATCGGTTACGACGGCCGGATTTGACAGCACAACGTGAAAAACAACCGGAATGTTAACGGCCGTGCGATTTTCAGCGAAGCTTCTGCCTTGTGCAGTTTTTTCCGAAACTCTTTTGTTGAAGGCCGCCCGTTCAGCTTCAAACCGCAACTGCAAAGCAGGATTGCGTTGCAGCCTTTCTTCGAGCCGCTGCATTGTAGCGCATTGCTCTGCCGAAACGCGGTTAGTTTTCTGCGCCAAAGAAGGCAGCGAAAGGGGCAACAAAAAGCCAAGCAGAAATTTGGATAATGAACGCATAGAAATTGGCATTGGAATAAAACGCATCAGAAGCGTTTTTCATTGCAAAGGTTTATTTAAATATTTCGTCCGTGGGCGAAATTTCGTCCGTGGGCGAAAAGCCGGAATGCCTCGGTAAACGAAGAATGAAGTTTCGTGTTTGAGGAAAGGCCAATAAATTTTTTAACGTAGCGCAACGTTAATCTCCTTGTTATTTCGCTCAATCAACTTTACTTAGCAAGGATTTATTTTTTATGTCGAAACGTTTTATTCTGTTGCTTCTTTCCGCAGCCGTTTGCCGCTTTGCTTTTTCGCAAAAAATTGATTCGCTCCTGGAGATTCAGCGAAAGGCCGATCCACAGGAAAAAATTTACGTGCAGTTTGACAAAGGTTATTACAACCCCGGTGAAACAATTTGGTTCAAAGCTTACCTTTTTACCGGCAGTGAAATTTCGGAAGTCAGCAAAAATTTTTACGCGGAATTGCTCGACGAAAAGGGCAACGTTATCAACCAGCGAACGGCGCCGGTTTTTCTTGCCAGCGCTAGGGGCAGCTTTGCGATTGACTCCAATTTTGCAAAGCCTTTTGTTTATTTCAGGGCGTATACCGTTTCAATGCTGAACAGCGACACGAGTTTTTTTTATTCAAAAGCCATTCGCATTCTTTCCACAAAATCTTCTTTGACAAAAACGGTGGTCACGCAAATGCCGCCCACGCTCAGCTTTATGCCCGAAGGCGGCGATTTGATTGCGGGTTTGCCATCAGAACTTGCCTTTCTTGCTACCAACGAACAAGGTCTCCCCGTAGCCGTTAGCGGCAGCGTTGCCGACAATACCGGCGCAAAGCTTGCCGAAATAAAAACACTTCACGACGGCATGGGCCGTTTTATGCTTACTCCGGAAGCAGGGAAAACCTACACCGCCACCTGGAAAACCGCCGAGGGCAAACAATACACAACTTCTTTGCCCGCCGTAAAAGCACAAGGCCTTGGATTAAAAATCGTTGAAGGCGAAGGCACCAAGCGCTTTATGATTTTTCGATCGGGAGAAGTGGATGATGCGCTAAAAAATTTGCACATCATCGCATACATGAACCAGCGTTTGCTGTTTCAGGCCAATGCCAACCTTACGGCCAAAACAGCCGCCAGCGGCAATTTTCCCACGAAGGATTTGCCGTCAGGCATTTTGCAGATTACCGTTTTTGATGCGCATTATAAACCCGTTGCCGAACGCATCACCTTTGTCAACAACCACGACTACGAGTTTGACGGCGATGCTTTTCTTGCAGAGAAAAACTTTGCTCACCGTGGCCTGAACGTCGTTGAAATTTCTACATCGGATACATTGCCGACAAACCTCTCCTTGTCTGTTGTGGACGCCGATTTGAACGAGCGAAACCCGATGGACGACAACATCATCAGCCACATGTTGCTCACCGGCGACCTGCGTGGAAAAATCATTAACCCGTATTACTATTTTTTCAGCAACGACGACAGCGCGGCGGTTAAACTTGATTTGGTGATGATGACGCACGGCTGGCGGCGTTACAACTGGGAAAGCGTTCTTGCCGGCAGAGCAACGCCGGCTAAATGGAAGGAAAGCAATTACCTGAGCCTGAGCGGAACAGTAGCAGGTTTGCCGCCGGGCGGTTACAGTCCTGGCCTTCAGCTAACGGGCATTTTGCAAACCGCTGATTCGGCAAAAAACTTTGTTGTACTGCCCGTTGACCGGACGGGCAAAGTTTTTACCAGCGGTCTTGTTTTTTATGACCAGGCCAAGCTGTTTTTCAACTTCAACAAAAAGAATTTAACCTTCGACAAAAGCATGTTGCTTTTGGACAACGGCTTGCGCAAAGGCTACGTGAGAGCAATTCCTGACTCCTCGGTAAAAACAGGCTTGCCGGAATTACCGCCTGCGATCGTGGCCGCCAACAATAAGGCAAATAGAATGTCGCTTCAGGCAAGCCGGTTGCTGGCCAATTCAAAAGTCATGTCAACCGTAACCATTACGGCAAAAGCCAAAACGGCGAAGGACAGAATGGAAGAAAAATACGTGAGCGGTTTGTTTACCGGCGATGCCGTGAACTTTGATTTGGTGAACGACCCGCTTGCCGGAAGCTACATGGACGTGTTTCAGTTTTTACAGGGTCGCGTGGCCGGTTTGCAGATAAACTACGGCGGCGGCGAGCCTACACTTTCCTGGCGCGGTGGCACGCCCAGCGTGTACCTGAACGAGATGCGTGCCGATGTGGACATGATACAAGCCACGCCGGTCAGCGACATTGCTTACATTAAAGTCTTCCGTCCCGGCTCCAGCATTGTTTCGGGCGGTGGTGGTGGCGTTATTGCCATTTATACACGCAAGGGCGGTGATGCGCAGCCTGACCCCAATTCGAAAGGGTTATCCTACATTTCCATTGCGGGTTACTCTCCCGTCAAACAGTTTTATTCGCCCAATTACGCTACCTTCTCTGAACGCGATGCTTACGACGATGTGCGCAGCACCTTGTATTGGAACCCGGCCATCTTCCTCAATAAATCGCAGAAGCGCATCCAACTGAAGTTTTACAACAACGACATCACCAAACGTTTTCGGTTGATCATGGAAGGAATTAATACGGATGGGAGAATGATTCATGTGGAGAAGGTGATTGGCGACTAAGTTGTTTGCATTCTTTTGCGAAAGTTTTCTTGCGAATTGTATTGCCGCAGGTAAGTTGGGTTGCGGCAATATTTTTAAAATGTTGATTTTGAGGGTGGGAGAAATATTGCCGCAAGTGAGAAACCCGCGTACATTAGCGCCTATACAACTGTTAGCTGTGATTTTAAATGAGCCGCAACCAAACTTTATCGCAGACGAGAAAAATGACAAAACAGAAATCAGCAGGTTTCGACTTGACACCCATAATTGCTATTATTTGTTTGTTAGGACTTGCCCTTACAATCTACATTGCTTATCGCGCCTCTTTGAGTGACAGGAAACTCTTTTCGATTAGCCTGCTTGCTTTGTTTGGAGGACTTTTATTTGAGAGCTTTAGGGTTTCAAACAGTTGGAAAACAGTAATTGCAATTTTTTTTGGCTCTTATTTATTTAGCCTACTTAGCTTTCTGCCAGGAAAAAGAGAGCAGCATTACAATTTTGAAAATCACATCCAAAACTGGCCTTATTTTTTACTCTTCTTCTTTGCATTAGCATTTGCTATTTTCCATAAAGATAGGGTGACCACAAAACTGACAGAAGGAATAACACTTCTTCTGTCAGTTTCTTTTATCTACTGGACAATAGATTATGGTTTTACAAACTATCACAATTGGTTTGTGATTTCGCTATTAAGCATTGCTTTTCTGTTTACAGCATTTTCAATCTTAAACGCATTGACCAATTTGCACTTGTCTAAAGGAGTGCGGTTGACGTTGAGCATTTGGAGTACAATAATTTTATTTGCCTTTGCCATCGACAACATTATTCGAGTATTTAGCAATCCAGAAATTGAGAGTTCATATTTGTCCAACGGACTTTATATCGGACTTCAGTTTTTTCTGTTAGGTGTATCGGCTGTTTACATCATGCAGAACTACATCTTATTGTCTGGGTTTCTTCCAAGCAAAAACGGAAACTATAGAAATAACCTCAGAGAAAACAAGAAGGACTATATTGACAGGTATTCAGACCAACAAGTTTCAACTGGCAGTTCCTTGTTTTGCATTTCATATGCGGGGATAATTTATTGGCTAAACTATACGTATCAGTTTTTGCCGAGACATACAATGATTTGGCTGGTAATTGTGACTTTCCCTCTAATCTTACTCATTTCAAGCATGATAAGTGGACGAAAAAACCACAGCTAACAGTGCATTGGCGCTTATGTCGGGGTGATGCAAAAGTAATCGGCTTTAAATTGCTAATCAGCTTTTGTTCCAGCGTGACCGAACGCTATTGAGCTATAAACCATCAATGAACATTTGTATATTTAATCAGCATTGGTTCTGGGCAGACGTAACACAGAATGCCGCCACATCGCCAATGCTTTAACGTTACTTACAATTAAAGAAAAAGCCTTCACTTCCGTGAAGGCTTTTTGTTTTAACCGGTTGTCCTTACAACTTTTTTATTTTGATGTTCCGGTACCAAACCTCGTTGCCGTGATCTTGCAAACCAATGCGGCCTTTTTTAAAAGTGCCGAAACCCGGCCATTGCTTGAACTTGCTGATGGCAATCATCTGCCGCCAGTTTTCGTCCCACATTGTTGTTGACAAGGTGTGCTGGCCGTTCAAATAAAAATCAAGCTTGCCTTTGTTGGCAACAATTTCTGCGGCGTTCCATTCGCCCTGCGACTTTGCAACTTCCTTTGCTGCAAGTAAGTCGTACAAATCTCCTGCGCGGTGTGTGTACAGTTTCCCGTCCGGATGCCCGAGCTTTGTCGGCGTTCCGTTGTCCAGCACCTGCATCTCCATACCCGTTTCATAACTCTCACCAATCTTCGGGTCTTCGTGAATGTAAAAGATAACGCCGCTGTTCCCCTTCGGCGAAATTTTCCATTCAAGCTTCAGGTCGAAGTTTTCAAATTCTTCATCGGTCACAAGATCGCCGCCGCTGCCGCTGTTTTGTTTTTTTGCCAGCGTATCCAGGTGCAGCGCTCCGTTTTCTATTTCCCACGCCTTGCCCGCTTCCTTCTTGTTGTACGTATGCCAACCCTTTGTTGTCTTGCTGTCAAACAAATTTGTCCAGCCGTCTTGTGCAACGTTGGTACCGGTTGATTGCATCGTTTTTTTTGTTGTGTAAGCGGTTAAGGAAAGAGCCGCACCGGCGGCGATAAATAGCGCAATCGTTTTCATGGTTTATTGTTGATTGATTGAAAGAATATAAGCGACCATTGTTTTTGCATCGGCTTCGGAAATTTGCGGATGCGGAATCATGGGAACGGTACCCCAATTGCCCGATCCGCCCTTGATGATCTTCTGCGCCAGCGTATCCTCCATTTCGGATTTACCCGCATAGCGTTTTGCTACTTCGGTATAAGCCGGCCCCGTACTTTTATCGGCCACTTTGTGGCAGGTAAGGCAGTCGCTTTTGGTAATGAGGTCAAGCCCCTTCTCTTGCTCGGCCGTCATGCCAGTAGCCGCAGATTTCGAGCTTTCCGCGGCGCTTTTGTTCTCTTCTGCTGCGCTTCCTTTGTTGTCCTTGTTGCCGCAACTAATTAAGAAAGACGTTGCAAAAAATGCGATGCAAATTTTCTTCATTGTGCTGATTGGTTTTTATTGAATGCCTAAAACTTTTTTGTTGAATTCTTCGTCGCTGCTAACGCCGGCAAAATCATCAAAGGCTTTATCCGTCACGCGAATGATGTGGTCTTTGATAAAAGCACATCCTTCTCTTGCGCCATCTTCGGGATGCTTGAGCACACACTCCCACTCCATCACGGCCCAGCCTTCATAACCGTATTGTGTCAACTTGCTAAAGATAGACTTGAAATCAACCTGCCCATCGCCCGGTGAACGGTAACGGCCCGCACGATTGAGCCAACTTTGATAACCGCCAAAGGTTCCCTGCTTGCCGGTTTTGTTGAACTCCGCGTCTTTTACGTGAAAAGCTTTGATGCGTTCGTGGTAGTGATCTATGTAAGCCAGATAATCCAATTGTTGTAATACAAAATGCGAAGCATCATACAGCAAACAGGCACGCGAATGGTTTTTCACTTCCCCCAAAAACATTTCGTAGGTCTCGCCGTCAAACAAATCTTCACAAGGATGAATTTCGTAGCAAACGTCCACACCGCATTCGTCAAAATAATTTAGAATCGGAAGCCATCGTTTAGCGAGTTCTTTAAAGCCTTCTTCTACCAAACCTTCGGGCCGTTGCGGCCAGGGATGAAAATAAGGCCAGAGCAAGGAGCCGCTGAACGAAGGACATGCATTCAATCCTAAATTCTGCGAAGCCTTTGCTGCGTATTTCATTTGTTGCACCGCCCATTCGGTTCGGGCTTTCGGATTGCCGCGAAGTCCTTCCGGTGCAAAGCCGTCGAACAGTAAATCATAGGCCGGATGCACGGCTACCAACTGGCCCTGAATGTGCGTGGCAAGTTCTGTTACCTGGAGCCCGCAATTGTTTATCAAACCTTTCCATTCATCGCAATAAGTTTTGCTTTCCGCGGCTTTTTGCAGGTCAATGCAACGCGGGTCGTTGGTGGGAATTTGCACGCCGACAAAACCCAAACTTGCCGCCCATTCGCAAATGCTTTTTAAATCGTTGAACGGCGGTTTATCGCTGAGGAATTGCGCAAGGAAAATTCCGGGGCCTTTTATTGTTTGCATGAAAGAAGTTTAGTTTTTAGACAACGTAATCTGTCCATTTTTTATCTGATTGACTTGAGGATACGACGTTGTCAATAAAGGCCATGCCGCGTATGCCATCCTCTACACCGGGAAAATCAAGCGATTCTTTTGAGGGCTCAACCCCTTCCAATTTAGCAAGCAAGGTTCTGGCAAAATTGCGGTAGATGTTTCCAAAGGCTTCCAAATAACCTTCAGGATGCCCGCCGGGTGTTCGGCAGTTTTGCGTCGCATACGACGATAAAAAGTCTGTGTAATTACTTCCTGCCCGCAAAACCTGCATGGGCTTATCAAGCCATTTTACCAACAAGGTGTTCGGCTCCATTTGGTGCCATTCAAGCCCACCGGCCTCGCCGTAAATTTTTATCTTCAAGGCATTTTCTTCACCCGCTGCAATTTGTGTCGCTATTAAAACACCCGAAGCACCGTTGTCAAATTTCAAAAGCACAGCGCCGTCATCATCCAGCGCACGGCCTTCTACTATAATGTTTAAATCGGCGCAAAGCTTAGTGATCTTTAACCCTGAAATGTATTCGGCCAAATGAGCAGCGTGTGTGCCAATGTCACCCATCGCTCCTGCCTTTCCCGACTTTGAAGGATCGGTTCGCCATGCAGCCTGTGCATTGCCTTCACGTTCTGACAAACGGCTTAACCATCCTTGCGGGTACTCGACAATTATTTTCCGAATCTTGCCCAAGGCACCTTCTTTCACCATTTGGCGAGCTTGCTTCACCATCGGGTAACCCGAATAGGTATGCGTGAGACAAAGGATCAAAGCCGTTTCTTCTACTTTTTGCTTTAGCTTTTTTGCCTCGTCCAGCGTGAACGTCATTGGCTTTTCGATGACCACGTGAAAACCGTTTTCAAGCGCCATCATGGCCGGGGCAAAATGCGCAAAATTTGGTGTGACGATTGTAACGAAATCAATTCGTTTATCTAAAGGCAATGCTGCTTCTGCCTTTATCATTTCGTCGTACGACGTATAGTTTCGATCATCGGGAAGAAACAACATCTGGCCCGACTCCTTTGCCACCTCTGCTTTTATGCTCAGTGCGCCGGCGGTCAGTTCAATGAGGCCGTCCATGTTGGCGGCAATGCGGTGGATGGCGCCGATGAACGCATCCTTTCCGCCACCAATCATTCCCATTCGTAATTTTCGCATAGCCAATCGAGGTTTCGTTTGAAGATAATTTTGAAGCGAAGCAAAAACAATTTTCGCTTGCAGATTGTTTAAAAGTAAGAAGGGTTTTGTTGGCGGCTACAAAACTTGCATAGTGATTTTTTCTCCCGTGAATTTTTTGTGTAAAAGAAACACGATTTGGTTTTCAAAATGCCGTACATTTAAAACCGAAGTCTAACGTACAACAGAAAAAATTATCGTTCATGCTTGCACCGAAAACGGTCCCGTTTACTTTTTTCTTTCACCATCAACCCACCACAATTTTTTACGCATGAAATCCACTACGCGATTGCAGTTATCGGTCATGATGTTTTTAAACTTTTTTATTTGGGGCGGATGGTTTGTGACCTTGGGAACGTACTTGTCAAATAACCTTAACGCAACAGGGGCGCAGAGTGGAAATGTTTTTTCAACGCAGTCCTGGGGCGCCATCATTGCTCCGTTCATCATCGGATTAATTGCAGACCGTTACATCAACGCCGAAAAAATTCTGGGTGTGCTACACATCGTTGGTGCCTTCTTAATGTATCAGATGTATAATTCCTCTGCCATTGGGAGCTTTTACCCTTATGTGTTAATGTACATGATTCTTTATATGCCCACGCTGGCCCTGGTTAATTCGGTTTCTTTTAATCAGATGAACGATCCGGAAAAAGAATTTTCCAACATTCGCGTTTGGGGAACAATTGGCTGGATTGTGGCCGGACTTTTAATCAGTTATATTTTTCATTGGGATGCCAAGGACAACGTACGGCAAGGAATGCTAAGGAACACTTTTCTCATGTCTTCCATTGCTTCGCTGATATTGGGTGTGTTTAGTTTTACTTTACCCAAAACGCCGCCCGCAAAATCTTCGTCTGAAAAAGTAAGCATCAAAGAAATTTTAGGTCTTGAAGCGTTGACCCTTTTGAAGAACAAAAATTTTCTTGTCTTTTTTGTTTCGTCCATTTTAATCTGCATTCCGCTTGCTTTTTACTACCAGAATACAAATGATTTCTTAACCAACATCGGCGTTGAAAATCCAACCGGGAAAATGACCATTGGCCAGGCTTCTGAAGTTCTTTTCCTTTTGGCGCTACCGGTTTTTTTCTCAAAGTTTGGTTTCAAGAAAACAATTCTTGTGGGCATGTTGGCCTGGGCGCTGCGTTATGCCTTGTTTGCCTTCGGTAACGCCGGTGCATTAAGCTTTATGTTGATCCTTGGAATTGCACTGCACGGTGTTTGTTACGATTTCTTTTTTGTTTCCGGCCAGATTTACACCAACTCAAAAGCCGGCGACCGTTACAAAAGTGCCGCACAGGGTTTGATTACGTTAGCAACGTACGGGGTAGGCATGTTGCTTGGCTTTGCCATTGCGGGAAAGATAACCGACAGTTATAAAATCGCCGAACATCAATACAATTATAAAATGGTTTGGCTGATGCCTGCCGGGATTGCCTTCATAGTGCTGTTGATTTTCGCTGTCTTCTTTAAAGATGAAAAGAAAGAAGCGGTCACCGAGCCTGAAGC